>ENA-OQJB01000096-OQJB01000096.1-human-gut-metagenome-genome-assembly--contig:-NODE-96-length-51173-cov-6.826627_pt1 | contig 51173 bp, 39 predicted proteins | sample MGYA00242599_ERZ504765 | MGnify/ENA primary metagenome ERZ504765 (study PRJEB26092, sample SAMD00036354) | human gut metagenome | host: Homo sapiens | study: EMG produced TPA metagenomics assembly of...
CTAATCAGGAAAAGCGTAAAAGCGAAAGAAGAAAAAGAGGAGGCTGAAGTATGATAGTAAAGATGAGCAAATATGCCTTTATGGTATATCATAGAGAATATGATGCATTCCTCACGACTCTCCGCGAATTGGGTGTTGTGCATGTGAAGGAAACGAACTCGATTCTGGATAATGCGGAACTACAGGCTTTGTTGACCGAACGGAAACAGGTAAGTACGGCGATTCGCTATTGTAAGAGCTTGAATTCCCAGACGAAAGGGGTGACCCTTGCTCCGGCACGTGAACTGACGAAAGCCGAAGGATTGAAACTGGTAGGCAAGCTCGAAGAGATGCAAGAAAAGCAGGTTCTGTTGCAGGCTGAGAAAGCCTCGTTGGAGAAGGATATCGCTTATATGGATATCTGGGGAGAGTTTAGCTATGCAAATATCCGGCGGTTGAAAAAGGCGGGTTTCGACGTGACCTTCTTTAGTTGTCCGACTTCCAAGTACGAACCCAAATGGGGAGAAGAGTACAATGCTTTTTTGGTCAATAATTTTCAGTCGGTTACCTATTTCGTGACGGTCACTAAGGTAGGAACACCAATCGATATCGATGCCGAACGTCCGAAAATGCCCGATCGGGGATTGGCGAAACTTCATCTTGCGATGGAGCAATTACTGGATAATATCAAGGCATTGAACAATCAGTTGAAGGAGTATGCGGCTGGGCAATACAATACATTGGTCGAGTTGGAAAAGAATATCCAAAACGAATTCAATCTCTCCAATACGCTGATGCAGACGGATCGAGAGGCCGGTGATAAGTTGATGTTGCTGGAAGGTTTCGTTCCGACGGAAGAGGTTCTGGCTATGGAGGCTGCTCTTGAAAAAGACGGCTACTATTTCCAGGAGTTGGATATACAGGATGGGGACCGGGTGCCGATCAAGCTGAAAAATAATAAGTTCAGCCGGTTGTACGAACCGATCACCAAGATGTTCTCCTTGCCGAACTATGCTGAGTTTGATCCGACGCCGTTTTTCGCCCCCTTCTTTATGCTTTTCTTCGGGCTTTGTTTCGGAGATGGTGGCTATGGCTTACTGGTGATTATTGCTTGCGCGATTATGAAACGCAAGGTTGGAACTGATTTCAAACCTTATCTGAGCTTGTTCCAGTATCTCGGTCTGGCAGCGTTGGTTGTCGGGACCTGTACGGGATCGTTTTTCGGTATCGCTCTGGTTGATGTACCGGCATTTGCCTCGGTTAAGGATTACTTTGTGAATAGTGATAACCTGATGACATTCTCTATTATCATCGGTTTGGTACAGATCGTATTCGGAAAGGCTGTTGCCGCTTTAAAGATCATGTCGCAGAAAGGAACGAAGTATGGTATCGCCCCGTTTGCTTGGGTCTTTATCATTATCGCTCTGTGTTGCGCGTTTGGTCTGCCGATGTTGAACGTACAATTGTCTGACACAGTGAAGAACGTATTCTTAGGTGTTGCTGCGGCCGGTTTGTTGGTGGCTTTTCTCTACAATTCTCCGGGAAAGAACATCTTCCTGAACTTCGGCACAGGACTTTGGAATACTTATAATATGGCTTCGGGCTTGTTGGGAGATACGCTTTCTTACATTCGTCTGTTCGCGATCGGTCTGACCGGGGCGATTTTGGGAGGGGTGTTCAACTCGTTGGCCGTCGATATGACGGAGGGGATGAATGTCGTCCTGCGTGCGGTTTGTATGTTGCTGATCCTACTGGTCGGTCATGCAATCAATATCGGTCTCTGTACGATCAGTTCGCTGGTTCATCCGTTGCGTCTTATTTTCGTGGAATATTATAAGAATGCAGAGTTCGAAGGCGGCGGAAAAGAATACAAGCCGTTCAAAAAAGCATAAAAAACAAAAGGGGAAGCGTTTCCCTTCAAAGAAAAATTAAATAATAACAAAAGAATAAATTAAAAACAATTTTCATTATGGAACCAATTTTATTAGCTTATCTGGGTATTGCGTTGATGACAGGTCTAACCTTTATCGGCAGTAGTTATGGTGTAACAATCTGCGGTAACGCTGTTGTTGGAGCGATGAAGAAAAATCCCGATGCATTGGGTACTTACATCGCATTGAGTGCGTTGCCTTCTTCTCAGGGATTGTATGGATTCGTAGGTTACTTCATGATGCAGAAATTTTTAGTGGATAGCATCACGATGTTGAATGCGACGGCTGTATTCGGTGCCGGCTTGGTATTAGGATTTGCCGGTCTGTTTTCCGCTATCCGTCAAGCAGAAGTTTGTGCAAATGGTATCGCAGGTGTTGGAGCCGGTCACAATGTGTTCGGTGCTACTATGGTGATGGCCGTATTCCCCGAATTGTATGCAATCTTGGCTTTGCTGGTTGTTATCCTGATCGGTGGAACTCTTCCGGTATAATCGAATAAAAACAAACGAAGGAGGCTGTATATAATGTCTATACTTTATATGCAGCCTTTTTATTTGTTTGATATTCAATGTTAAATTGTGATTTGCCGGTGTGAAACATGAATGGTATGGTTATACAAAATAATTGTCGTTTGTATGGGCAGGGCTTTGCTCTGCCCATTGGATTCAGGCAAAAAAGGACGTTATTCTCATTGGGCGGAGTAGAACCCCGCCCCTACGGGATACCATTATTTTATTACACATCGATAAATAAGCATTTATCTGCTACGAATACTAACTTATATAAAAAAACAACGTCAAATGAAAAAACAACTACTCTTGGTGATGCTCTGTGCCGGGATGTTCTGCGGTACGGAAGCTCAGGGACAGGAGACGGAGCGGCTATCCGGATACGTCCAAGCCGAACGTTTCACGAAGGAGAAACTGAACACGATGCTTTTCTCTACATCCGTCGATCCGCATTGGTTCCAGAAGGGCAATAATTTCTGGTACGAATATAAGACCAGCAACGGTAAAGCCTGGTATGTCGTCGATCCGGTGGCGAAGACGAAACGTTCGCTTTTCGACCTCGACGATATTGCCGCACAGATAACCGAGATCGTCAAAGACCCGTTCACCGCTCAGCAATTACCCATCCAGAAGCTCGAAGCAGGAGAGGACGGACGCACTTTTACTTTCCAGATCACCTCTTCGCAAGATGCTAAAAAAGACAGTACCGATAAGGATAAAGGTCCGAAGAAAGAGATATTCTTTTTCTCCTACGACTATCCCACGCGTAAACTGACCTGGCTTCAGGATAAGAAGAAAGAGACGGAATATCCGGATTGGGCCTCTTTCTCGCCCGACGGAAAAACGGTCGTGTATGCAAAAGACCTGAACCTCTACCGGATGTCCCGCGAGGATTATGAGAAGCTGAAAAAAGACGACAAGGATAGTACGGTTACGGACATACAACTCACTACCTTCGGCGTGAAAGACTTCGGTTTCGGTCAGCCCTATAGCTTGCTGAATACCGACACGCTTTGCAACGGCAAGCGGAAAGCTGTCTGGGGGATCGTCTGGTCACCCGATTCCCGTTATTTTGCCGTAACGGCCACGGACGAGCGTGCCGTGAAAGATCTCTGGGTTATCAACTCTATGGCTTCGCCCCGTCCGACGCTGGAAACCTATAAATACCAGATGCCCGGTGAGAAAGAAGCACCCGTCGAACACCTGTTCCTGTTCGACATGAACGACAATAGCCATAAAGAAATCCGCACGTCCGCATTCAAAGACCAGACGTTGCGCCTGGCACGTAAGCCGTGGAGACAGAAAGATCGTGACCGGAAAGAGGTGGCAAGTGTCTGGTTGGGTGACAATAACCGTTTCTTTGTCACCCGTTCGAGTCGTGACCTGCATCGTATTGACATCTGTTCGTATACGATCGGACAAGATTCGATTCGTCCGATCATCGAAGAACGTATGAATACGTACCAGGAAGTCCGCCCATTGGCAACCATAGGTGATGGTAAGGAACTGATCCAGTGGAGCGAACGAGACGGTTGGGCGCACCTATACCTCTATGACGACGAAGGTAACCTGAAGAACCGCATCACCCGCGGCCCCTGGCATGTAGACCAGATCGTGAAAGTGGACGAAGCCAAACGTGTCGTTTACTTCCTGGCTAATGGGAAAGATAAGGATGAGAATCCCTACTACGAACACCTGTATCGTGTGGGCCTCGATGGAAGCGGCTTGCAACAGGTCACTCCGGGCGACTATTTCCACACGGTCAGCATGGATGACAATGCAGCCTTTGTAGTTAATAATTATTCGCGTGTGAATACTATCCCGCGTACGGATTTGATGGATAGTAACGGCCGGAAGCTGATGACGCTCGAAGAGAGTGACTTCTCTGGGTTGCTGGCTGCCGGTTACCAGTTCCCCGAACCTTTCAAGGTGAAGGCAGCGGATGGTGTGACCGATCTCTATGGTGTGATGTATAAACCGTTCAATTTCGATTCAACAGCTCTGTATCCGATCATCGATTATGTATATCCGGGGCCCCAGGTCGAAGCTACCGTTTATCCGTTCAGCCGTATGAGTGTGCGCACGGATCGTCTGGCACAGGCCGGTTTTGTCGTGATCACGGTCGGGAACCGGGGCGGACATCCGAGCCGTTCGAAATGGTATCATAACTTCGGCTATGGCAACTTGCGCGATTACGGGTTGGCGGACCAGAAGGCAGCTATCGAGCAATTGGCCAACCGCTATCCGTTCATCGACATCAACCGTGTCGGTATTCATGGTCATTCAGGTGGCGGCTTTATGTCTACGGCTGCCATTCTGCAATATCCTGATTTCTTCAAGGCTGCCGTCTCGTGTGCCGGAAACCATGATAACCGCATCTATAACCGTTGGTGGAGCGAGACGCATCATGGTGTGAAGGAAGTGGTCAGCGAAAAGGGGGATACGACTTTCGTCTACAACATTAAGACGAACGAAGAGATCGCAGGAAGGCTGAAAGGTCACTTGATGCTCGTACACGGTGACATTGACAACAATGTCCATCCGGGTAATACGTTGCGTGTGGCAGACGCCCTGATCCGGGCCGGAAAACGCTTCGATATGCTGCTTTTGCCGCAACAACGCCATGGCTTCGGTGACATGGACGAATATTTCTATTGGCGTATGGTCGACTATTTCTCCCGCAACTTGCTGGGTGAACAGGAAACATCGGTGGATATCCCGAAACGATGATACGAAAAGGGGCTGTGTCGAAGCAGCCCCTTTATATATTTTACTTCCCGGTATTCAACTTTTGAATCAGGATTTCACTGGCCTTGAATTTTACTGATGTGCGGGCGCGTATCTTACATTCTTCGCCTGTACGGAGGTTACGTCCCGGACGCTCTGTCTGGTAATGGGGAACCAGTTTGCCAAAATAATGAATGCTCACCCCTTCACCTTCTGAAAGTTTTTCGGTTATTAGTTCGATGTATGAATTCAGAAATTTCTTCGCGGCAACGTCCGTACATTCCATCCGTTGTGCCAATTCCTTGATTAGAGCTCTTTTTGTAGTCATATAATAGTTTGTTTTATCGTTATTGTTTTTCTTTCCGTACCCTGTCCCCGGGCGGATTTGTCTAAGATGAAAAAGCGCGGGACTGTTGTCTTTAATACTATCGCTAATCCTGATGAGTATAAACATAGCCCACGCTTTACAGATACGATAAAACGTAAGGAACTGATTGTTTAGCTACTTCTCCCGGATGGCTTGAAATTGTCTAGATTTCTACTTAGGGATAATACTAAAATCGCTTATTGTGGAAAAAAATATTGTCTTATTAATTCATAGGCATTTTTGTTAAATTGTCCGGTTGTCCTCCGAAATCGGGCGTATTATAAAATAAAAAAGCGTGAGGACTGTTGTTCGGACTTAAGTAGAGGTTCTAGACAACCCGCCATGCAGTACTATACAACAGTTTGCTCACGCCCTTATGCTATATACATTGGGTATATAATCGAAACATGAGCATTTTTGTTTATAACCCTTCTATGGCTTGAAATTGTCTAGATTTCTACTTAAGGATAAACCAAAACGCTTTTTATATAAATCATAAAATAATGTTTCCTTGACGCTTCAAGGTTCAATTATCACGACAAAGATAGGAAACATCTATGAAAAACCCGATTCATTTCATTAAAAAAGCTCCTATTTCTTCACAGGTTTTGAGAATTTAATAAGGGCGTGAATTTGTAATTTCCAATTCCCTATAGCAATAATAATGTCTAGATTCCTACTCTGATGAATTGGTTTTACCTCCATACCTGACCACTTTTTCAACGAGATGTTCGGGATTTGTGACTGAAAGATACGATTTTGCATTCAATAACCAAGAATCGTTTTAGTTTGTTTACGACTCCGGGAGCCGGAAGGAAATGCGAAACAGTCCGTTTCTTAACTTAAAAAGCTCCACGAATGAGGGGAGGTGTGTGGTGGCGATTGCGACAGAAGGGAAAGGGAGTGTGGTGGAGGCAAGATGTTTTTCTTTGTAAAAGTTTTGCTTGATTATTATAGAGAATTACGATTTTATTTTTCGATCCTTTAGATTTGTAATAGGATGAGATGGGAATGCTCTCTGATGTTATTCCGAGGATGGGTGATGAGAAGGGAATGGGGGTAGACAGATTGGAAAAAGAGGAATGTTCAGGGCCTATTAAAAAATGTTATCAATAAATATTTTAATAATTCTTATCATGAAATGTTTCTTCGGAGACTTGTAGAGAGGGTGAAAATAAGCACGGATCGACATAGGTGGATGGTTGTAAGCTGTGTCGATCCGTGCTTGTATGGATTATCTGGGGAGGAAGGGAGGTGAGGGATTAAAGTTCACCCGGACGTTCGTCATTGCCGCTCTGTCCTTTGTCCTTATTGGATGCGGCGATACTTTTGCGCTGGTTGTAGGCGGTGCGTGTTTCATCGATCAGCTGGTTGAGTTGCGTGATGAAAAGTGTAGCCTTGTCCGACGTCTCAAAGACTTTCGGAACTTTTTCAGAAGTCCGGATCGGACTTTTGGAGTTTTTGAAATGTGATCCGGAGTTCGGGCGGCGTTTTTAGAGTTCTTGAAGTTCCGTCCGAAGTTCGGATGGAGTTTTTACTTTTTACATCTCCCGTCTCACTAAAAAAATAGTTTATAAACTAATTAGAATAGTTGGAAAACTATTTTTTTTAGTTACATTTGTCCCGAACAAACAAAATATCATGAAACGACTGACTGCAAGAGAAGAAGAAATCATGGGGTATTTCTGGACGAAAGGCCCTTTGTTCGTTAAGCAACTGCTCGAATTTTACGACGAGCCGAGGCCACATTTCAATACCCTTTCTACGATCGTGCGCGGATTGGAGGATAAAGGTTTTTTGGCACATCATACGTTTGGCAATACCTACCAATATTATGCCGCGGTGACGGAAGCCGACTATAGCCGGGGAACGTTGAAAAACGTCATTGCCAAGTATTTCAACAATTCCTACCTCGGTGTTATCTCTTCACTGGTGAAGGAGGAGGAGATTTCGGTGGAGGAACTGAAAGAACTGATTGAATCGATTGACAATGGAAAATTGACAATTGACAATTAAGGGCGAATTTTTTCATTTTTAATTTTATATTCAACGTGGGAACATTTTTAGTCTTCATAATGAAATCTACCTGCTGTCTGGCGGTGTTCTATCTGTTTTATCGCCTGCTTTTGAGCCGGGATACATTCCACCGTTTCAACCGGATGGCGCTTCTCAGCGTGATCGTCTTTTCGATCGCAATTCCTTTTATACGACTGGTTACCGATGAACCGGCCACTGTACAAGGTACGGTGTCGGATTTCGAACGGTTATTGCAAATGGCCGGAGCTCCTGTGGAGGAAGAGGGTAGCTTCCCGTTTTGGTTGGCGGTCTTGTTTATCGTCTATGCCGGCGGATGTCTCTTTTTTGCAGGGCGGTTCCTCTATTCCCTCTGCCAGATCGTGCGTCTGATCCGTTCGGGTGAGCGGGCCGTATTGGAGGACGGGACGAGGCTTGTCGTCACCGACCGGACGATTCCTCCTTTTAGCTGGATGAAATATATTGTTATCTCCCGTATCGATATGGAAGAGAGCGGAACTGAAATCCTGGCGCATGAACAGGCGCATATCAGAGCTTGCCATTCATTGGATATGTGGCTTGCCGGATGTTGTGCCGTCCTGCATTGGTTCAATCCCGCTGCCTGGCTGCTGAAACAGGAATTGCAGAACGTGCATGAATATGAGGCGGACGAGAGTGTGATCGCACATGGTGTGGATGCAAAGCATTATCAGTTATTATTAATAAAGAAGGCGGTCGGAGCACAGCGTTTTACCTCTATGGCCAACAGCTTCAACCACAGTAAACTTAAAAACGGATTACTATGATGTTAAACAAAAATCGAATCCTTGGGCTCGCTTGAAGTTTCTTTATGTGCTTCCGCTTGCAGCCGTTACCGTTGCCGCATTCGCCCATCCTGAAATATCCCGGCGGTTGGAAAAGGTTTCCGATGTGGAGCTTGTTGAAGTCTTCACATCACAACAGGACAAAAAAGTATCGCAGGCAGAGAAACAAAAAGCTGTCGAAAAGCTGAAACAGGACGCCGAACCGACGGAACAGGAATCTGTACAAATGAAACAGGGTTCCAAGGAGATGAAGCAAAAGACAAAAGCAATGAAAGAAGAGGCGAAGCAAAGTGTCGTTGATATGAAAGCGGATGCTGTCGAAGCCAGAGAAGACACCCAGCAAGTCCGTCGGGACGCTGTCGAAGCCCGTAACGAAGTTCTCGAAGATAAAAAGCAGATGCGCAAAGATAAGCCCGAAATCGAGATGGCGGTCAACCGGGAGCCTCGCGAGGAGGTAGTCGTTATCGGCTACGGATCGATGAAACAGCAGGATGGAAAGGTCTTTGACATACTAAAAAAAGATAAGCCTCTCTTGCGTCCTTTGGAACTTAAATCGAACATGCGCCCTGCCAAAGGTGTTGAATATGCTAAACCGGACCCGCTTGTTATACTTGACGGTGTCGAATATACGGGGACTCTGGATAAAATTGATGCCAACAAAATCGAATCGATGAGTATCCTGAAAGACGAGAGAGCCGAAGAGATATATGGAAGCAAGGCGGCTGGAGGTGTGATCCTGATCACGACAAAGCGAGTGTCCAAATAAAATAAAGAAGGAAATGAAGAATTGTGTGTATCAGTTTGCAATGTCGGCATGTCTTTTTCTTGCCGCTTGCAGTGGAGGTGGAACGAAGGTGGCAAAACTTGAAGTGATCCCTCTGGGAGCTGCTTTCGACAATCAGACGGAGTTGAAGACTTCCGATTGTTTTAAGAAAATACGTTATGTCGCATTGGAAACGACGGATAGTTGCCTGGTGGATAAAGGTGCCTCGGTGACGATCTTAAATGATTGGCTTGTGGTGGTATCGGGACGTAATTGCCAGTTGTTCGACAAAGAGACAGGACGTTTCGTCCGTACGGTCGGGCATGTGGGTGAAGATCCTGAGGGGTGTTCGACAGTTCATGGGGGATGGCAGAATCCGTATACCGACAAGTTGAGCTTTGCCGGATGGAAGGGTGGTTTTGTCATGTATGGTGCAGATGGTAGATTTGATCGGATTTGGACACCGCCGATCGTAAGTGGAGCATTCCCGAATATATCGGCATTCACTTATTTGGATGCGGAGGTCATAGCTGGCTATTATTCGGCATCCGATAGTTTACCAGCGCGGGTTGCTTTGTTCCGGGGGAATGAGATCATCCGTGTGGACTCGTTGCTGATGGGGCAATCAGAGGAAAACGGGGTAGCAGGTGTTAATGATATTGCCATGATATCGGTATTGAAAGATGGGGGATCGGGTGTTGTTCTGATAAAAGGCAAAGATGGCCGATCGGCTATTTATTCGCTTGGAAATACTTATTTTTGGAATATAGATAAGGAACTTTATTTCCACCATTCTTACAATGATACGATTTATCAGATATCAGCAGTGGAGGGACTACAGCCTGTGCGTGTACTGGATTTAGGTGCCTATGGTTGGGCCTACAACGAGCGTTTCGAGGATAAGAAAGACGCTATCTACCCGACAAAGTTCATGGAAAACAAAGATGTTATCTTTTTCCGCTTTATGACAAATGTTTATAACGACAAGCAGAAGACGTATAATGCCCTCTACCGGAAGGCGGACGGAACTGTCAAAGTCTGTCTTTTCGATGAACGGATAACCGATGATATGAACGGCTTTCTTCCTTTACAACCCATATCTGTCTCTTCCTCCGGCGAATTTGCCGCCATTCTCCCTTCGGAAGAAGTCGTATCCTGGTTCGAAGATAACGCCGGTAAAATGGATATCCCGTCTGAGGTGGCCGCCTTGAAGAAGGTCGGTGAGGAGGATAATCCGGTAGTGGCTATCATGGAGTAGGAGTATAATGTGAATGATATTGAAAATGGTGATGAAAACACAAATTTATCTTTGGGCGGCTTCGTTATGCCTGCTTCTTACTCTTTGCGGAAGCGGAGTGAAAAAAAAGGGGGATCTGGAAGTGATCCCTTTGGAAGCTGCTTTAGAGAAGCAGAAAGGTTTGAAAGTTTCCGATTGTTTTAAGAAAGTACGCTACGTGCCGTTGGAGACTACAAACAACTGTTTGGTAGGACGAGGGGCCTTGGCTCAGATTTTAGGTGACTATATCGTGGTGATCTCCGAAATGAACCTGTGTCATTTATTTGATAAGCAGACGGGCCGTTTTATCCGTTCGGTCGGGCGTGTGGGACAAGGTCCCGGCGAATGCCAGTCTTTGCGTGGAGGATGGCAGAATCCTCACAACAAACTCTTCTATTTCCCCGGTTGGAAAAAAGATTGGCATGTCTACCAGGCGGATGGTCGCTTGAACCATACGTGGCGGCCCTCGATCCGACCGGGAGAGTTTCCGACTTTTGCGGCATACGATTATTTGGATGCGGAAGTCAACGTCAGCTATTATTCGGAGACAGACAAACAGCCTGCCCGTTTGATCGCTTTCAAGGGAGATGAACCGATCTATGAACAGGTCTTGCCTTTGGGTATGGGGAATAAGGAAGTCGAGGCGGATGAAATCGCATTGCTTTCGGTCCGGAAAGGAGGTGCTTGCAATGTCATGGTCCTTAAACGGAAGAACGGCAAATGCTCGCTTATGCCTTACGGGAACATCAATTTCTGGCATGGAGGCAAGGAATTGTATTTCAAACAGCCGTATAACGATACGATTTATCGGGTATCTCCCAAGATGGAGCTACAACCTGTACGTTTGTTGGATTTGGGTGCTTATGAATGGCCCTTCGATGAGCGTTTTGAAGAAAAGAAGGATGCGATTTATCCGGCTTCTTTTTTAGAAAGTAAAGATATCATCTTATTCCGTTTCATAACGAATGTATATGACGAGGAAAAGCACCTGACCTATAACGCACTTTACCGGAAAGCGGACGGGATAGTTAAGGTTTCTCCTTTCAAAGAAAAAATCATAGATGACCGGAACGGCTTCCTGCCGTTGCAACCGTTGTTTGTTTCACCCGAAGGGGAGTATGCGGACATACTTCCGGCGGATGAGGTGGTTGCCTGGTTTGAAGAACATACCGGTAAAACCGGTATTCCGGCCGAAGTGGCCGCCTTGAAGAAAGTCAGTGAGGAGGATAATCCGGTGGTGGTGATTATGGAGTAGGAAAGGGCTGCCGATCGCTTTTGAATTCCATGCTTGTGAGGTAAAAGTTTCATGGGCATGGAATTTTTATTGTATATTTACCCGATAAAAAATGACAGCTAATGGAACGTTTTAAAGTCGGAATTATAGGAGCCGGGCATATCGCCCGTAAAATGGCGCATACGTTGCGCGATATGGAAGGAGTCGAATCGTATGCAGTCGCCTCCCGTAACTTGGAAAATGCCGAAGGGTTTGCCCTTGAATGGGGTTTTACACGGGCTTACGGGTCCTATGAGGAATTGGCGGGTGATCCCGAAGTGCAGCTGATTTATATCGCCACCCCGCATTCCCACCATTTTGAGCAGGCGCAGATGTGTCTCGAAAAGGGGAAGCCGGTCTTATGTGAAAAAGCATTCACTGCCAATGCCGGGCAGGCGGAAGCGTTGATACGTTTGTCAAAAGAGAAACAGGTTTTCCTGACCGAGGCGATTTGGACACGTTATATGCCTTTCTCCGAGACGCTCCGCGAATTGGTCGACGGAGGGACGATCGGACGCGTGATGATGCTGACTGCCAATATCGGCTATCCGATTGCCGAGAAGGAGCGCATCGCCCGGCCGGAACTTTGTGGTGGTGCTTTGCTGGATATCGGAGTTTATCCGATCAATTTTGCGAGGATGCTTTTCGGCTCGGAGATTACAGGTATTACTTCAGCTTGCGTGAAAGGGGAGACGGGAGTGGATTTGCAGAGCAGCATTACTTTTGTGTATCGGGACCATCGGATGGCTGTTTTACAAATGACTGCTTTTTGTGCGAACGACAGGCAAGGAGTTATTTCGGGAGATAAAGGATACATCATCGTTGACAATATCAACAATCCACAGCAGGCAATCGTTTATTCGATTAATCATGAAGAAGTGGCTCGCTATACCTGTCCGCCGCAGATAACGGGCTTTGAGTATCAGGTGCAGGCTTCCATCGATGCGATTCGCGAGGGAAAGATTGAGACGCCTTATATGCCACATACGGAAACTTTGCATATCATGCAGATGTTGGATGATCTCCGGGAAGAATGGGGCGTGCGGTATCCGATGGACTAAATGAGAATGGACAATTGACAATTAAATGTTTTGAGAGCTAATTGTCAATTGTCCATTGTTAGTTGTTAGTTGACCTCGTGGATGCGGATTTCTGTTTGTCCTGCGTTATACAGTTCCAGGGTCTTTATGTTTTCTAATACTTCCTTTTTCAGCTTGATGTAATTTACCGGGCCGGAATAGAGCACTTGTTTTGCTTTTCCTTTTAATGGTATACCTTCCACTACAACTTGGCTGCAAGGAGAGCCGGATAGAAATAGTTCGAGTGAATTGCCCTTTCTTTTATCAACCGTAATACGTGAACCTGCGGTCAATGTATTGACAGATTCCAGGTTCTTGTCATACATCAGGCGGACAGGATCGATAGAGGTATTTTCTTTCGTTGTTATGGCAAATTCGTACAGGTAGATTTGCATCTGCTTGTCCGTAGCGTTCCGCATACGGATATAACGTGCTTCAGGGGCGATCTTTTCCAGTTTGAAGTGGGCTTGGTCGGCGGGGATGTCAGCAATAGCCGTCCATTGTTTACCGTCGGCGGACCATTCGAATACCCGTCCGCTGTTTTCGCTCTTCGGCAGGCTGAAATTGAAAGAAGTAGCCTCCTTTTGCAGTTCCCAAGTGAGGCCGAAGGATTGTCCAGGTTCGATACGCAGTACCTCGTTCAGGCGGTTATATCCGATCTGGTCCTTACCTTCCTTCAGCGGTTGATATTTCAATTGTTCGATATCCGTCAGGATAGAAGCCTTGCTCATCCGGGTAGTGGTGGCATCTGACTGGTCTGAGAACAGCAGGTTGCTTCCGATCCCTGAATGTATCTCCTGTACGAACGGGGTCAGGACGCGTGAACCGACTTTCACCCCTTTCTGGTACGGATTTTGATTGTAAGTCCGGTCGATCGTGCGCATACTGTCGAGCAATGAGGTGAGCGACAGATACGATTGCCAGGTGGCGGCACGATCCTGTCCTTGTCCGGCTTCAGCTGTCCGGATAGCAGCTTGTCCGGCTTTTCCTAACAAGTGGAACTGCATCAGCCACGGTTTGATTTCGTCTATCAGCGCCTTGTTTCGGCTTGTTTCGATGGCAGCCGGAGCGGCAGCGATTTCGGCGAACAATCGGTTCATCTGGTCGGCTGCATCTGCATTATAGCGGTGCTGGCGGAAGTCTAAGAGGAAGGCTCCGGCATAACCGGCGTTACGGACGGATTCGTCGCGGCGGTAACGGTGGCCGTTTGGTCCCGGATCGCAGTTGTTCTCGCAGAATGTCTGGAAGGCTTCAGGTGCTTCCGGTAGAACGTAACGGCAGGCTTCGGCGAAGTCGCTTTCGGGATGATAGGCTTTCATGTTCCAGGCATAATCGGCGACTCCGTAGAGAGCTACTTTGGAGGCTTCCGCCCGTTCCATCGGGTTGGCCACGAATCCCGACATGGCATGTATAGCATTTGGATCGAGCCCGTAAGACGGCCCCATCAGCAGATGGTCACGACAGTAGTCGCTTACAGGGAAATTCCACCAAACATACGACGGGCGCTGGATGCGCTTGTTTACCCATTCCTGCCCTTCGAGTGTGATATCGTGGATCACACTGTTGCCGGTCCACATCACATGGATTGCCGGGTCGAGTGTTTTGCCCAGCACATCTAAGTAGTCGCTTCCTGCCCAAGCCCGGTTATATTCGGTCGGACACATGATCAAGGGGCTGACACCTTCTTTTTCTCAATAAACTCCTTTTGCAGGAAGTTGAGCAGGTCGGCTTGTTTGTCCGCTTTAGCCCCTTCACCGGATATATCGTCGAAGAAGACCGCAAAGGAGCGGACCCCTAAATCGTACATCATACCGAACTTGTTCAACACATTCATCCGGTCTTCATCCGTCCATTTGATGTCCAGGCCCGGATGGATTGCCCAGACGAAGTCCACCTTGTTGGCAGCGGCTTCCTTTACCAGATCTTTGATTTGTGCCGCTTCCTTTTCCGGATAAGGCTTGCGCCAGTTAGGGGAGCTGTGGTAGGGATCGTCTTTCGGCCCGTAGATATAGGTGTTCATCTTCATTTTGCCATAAAAACGAAGTTGCTCGATGCGGTCGGCGTGGCTCCAGGGATCGCCGTAAAAACCTTCAACAGTTCCACGATAGGCGACATCGGGATAGTCTTTGATGACACCGAGTGGCAGCGTCGTATTACCTTGCCCGTCGGTTTGGGCCAATTGTTGCAGTGTCTGTGCTGCATAGAAGAGACCGCGACTGTCGGAAACGGCAATCTCGATTCCTTTGGGATCGATGGTGAGCTGGTAGGCACCCGAACGTTTCAGTTCAGAGTCCTTGCTGTCGATCTGTTTGATCGTAAGCGGCAGAGCTTCCGAATGACTCGTGACGGATAAGGTTTCTTTGATCAGTCTCATGGCATCTTCATCCGGATGCTGTATGCCGGAGAGGGTAAAACCATGAGGCGCTTTCAACCAGTTAGTCGACAATGTGACTTCCTGCGGCTGCGGATGGATGGCCGGCAGGGGATTTTGTGCTTGCAGGGCACCTCCTACAAGGAGGGCAGCAGTTAGATTTAGTAGTTTCATATTTGAGTTATTTAGATGATTAATTAACGATATGGATGATGATTTGATCGGTATGTCGTTCCGTAGGGGCAGGGCTCTGCTCTGCCCATTGATGCATTTAATCGGGTAATGTCGCCCTCAATCGGGCGGAGTAGAACCCCGCCCCTACGGGTTACCATTTATTATATGCCGGATAAATCATTTTTTACTGTACCGAAAACAACAGCGTCTTTCCATTTACGTCACTCCATTCAGTCAAAAGTTGGCGCAAATCCTTGTATTCAGAAGGAGTATAGAGTTGTTTACTCAATTCCAGGCTGCGGGTGACGGTTGCCGTGCGTCCTTCCTTTTTGACAATGATAGATAGTTTACCGGCAGTATTGCTGATCGCCTTGTACATTCTCGGTGTGCGCAGTTCCATATTTTCAGGACATTCGATCGTGTATGTGTAAACTTCGCTGACAGGACGCGGAATCAGCAGGTTTTCTTTCCGCTTGCTGTTCAGGTAGCCATAAGGCAGATGGGAGAAGCCGTATTCTGCATCCGGAAGTGAGATCGTTGCATACCCGTTTTCCACTTTCAAAGGAACAACTTGATTGTTTTCGCCGTTACCTGTCTTGAAATAAGGCATCAATGCTTTACCGACCGATTCTTTAGTGAATGTCGTCACCTTTCCTTCTTTGAAACTGACAGTGATGTCGCTCTTGATCCGGTAATCCTGTGGAACGGCAACGGCTACAGGTTTTCCCGTTTGCAGGCTGAAAAGCGGAGTCCGGTCGAAGTTCCCCGTTTGCGGACGACGGGTGGAATAAGTGGAGAATAAGTACAATTCACCGTTCACCATACAGGAGACGAACAGCTGGTCGACTGCTTTCAGTGCCAACCCCTTGTCTGCATGAGCCTGGTAAGTTACCATCGGTTCGGCTTTGAAGCCTGCTCCATCCAACAGACCCGCGAGCAAGTTGGCTTTTTCAGCTTCAGTTCCGTAAGCAGTGTTTATGACTGCATCGGCAGGGCGGAGGCGGTAGCCGGTCTGGTCCAGTGTCAACATACTGCCCCCGATATGGAGGGTTGTGTATTCGAGGATCGCTTTCAGTTTGTCCTCGTCCTTGTCTTTTCCTTCGGTCAGGCTTTCTGCCAGAGTTGTGAGTTGAGGATCACCGGACGGATTGAACTGTTTGAACAGGGTGGCCAATGCCTCCCCTTCGGATACGTAAGTCGTAGCGGCGAGAAAAGGAACGTCGCCATTCCGGACAGAGACGAACGGAGCGCGGGAAGAAGCCGGCAGGTTGCGCAATGTCCAGCTTGTCGTACAAGTGCCATCAGCTTGTTTGACTGACGCTTTTGCCGGATTGTTCGCCAATGTGTAGGCAAGTTCTTTGGTTTCGGGCGTCACAATCGTCAGGGTGTATTCCTTGACGGGAGAGGATTGGAGCAGCTCTTCGAAAATGTCAACCTCCGGCAGATAACCCGGTTTGGAAGTGACAGTATAGTCGAGATAGATAGTCGCTCCCAATTCCAGGCCCGTATGGACGACAACCATTTCTTTCAGGTGGTTGTAGGCAGGAGCATCAGCCGCATTGCGGGGAAGAACTTCCACGAAAGCGTTGTCAGGTGTTTTGATGATCGTGCCGTCTTTTTGCCGGGTGTAAGACGAGTTGATCTTCAGTTCCTGATATTGCGGATTGTAAACGATGAAGCTTTCTCCGTAGGTGCCGTTCATGGCCGTATGAGTGAAAAGCGTCAGTTCCATGTTATAACGGAATTCCTGGCTGCCGTCGGCATTGAGCGTCCAGGTCTTTGCCAGTTTTTTATATTCGGCTTCCGATGCTCCGAAGGCTGTCGTAGCCATCAGCAGCAGGCAAAGGAGGAAGGCGAGTTTATGTTTGTTCTGTATCATTTGATTGATGATTTATGAATGATGAGAGGCTATTGTTTGATGATGATATAATCCCCGAATGACTTATGTGCGTTCACGGCGTTGCGGAACCCATTCCAGTCGCCTGCTTCGTACACGCGTTTCTTTAATGCTAACTTTTGGTGCAGCATCACTTTGTTACCGTCTTGGCGGAGGGAACCTTCGAAGTCGGCGGCAGAACTTTGCACATTGTCTTCTTTTTCGTCACCCACTAACTTATAGCCTGCGGGGAGTTGAATCGTTTCGTCCAGTTCGACCAGACGCGAGCAGGCATCCTTGAACCCATACCGGCGTTCTTCGAGGTCGGTGTTGATGCGCAGATAGCTTTTTACCTGGTTGTAGAGATTATTCATTACCAATGGCTTGAACAACATTTCTCTTTCTCCTGGAAGGGCATAGCCGGGTATTTCATAACGGAATGTCATTTTGATCGGTGCTGCCTGGTAATTCTTCGGGTCTTTGCCATAATCCACGCTGATAAGGCGAGCCTTAGGCGAAACGGCCAGGAGTTGGCTTTCCAGTGCGGACTGCCATTGAGACTGCCATCCGGTGGTGAAGATGCGACGGATATTGCTGTCTGACTGCCCTTCGGCTGTAATCGTGAACTGTCCGGTCAGCGTGCCTTTGGCATCCAGCTTATTGTCGGCTTTGATACGGACGTAATGGTTTTCCGGTGCGGAAACCGGTGTGAGGCAGAGGTCGGAACCTTCGGGAACCCCCGGCAAGTAGTTTTGCTGCTGTTCGGCACTGCTCCACAATTCGCGGCAGAAAGGAACCCAGGTCGGATCGAGCGGCATATAGGTCCCGTTGGAAAGTTTCACGACGGCGACACAGTGGTTGAAGTGGTCGGCCGGGATGCTTTCCACCCGGCTGCCGGCCATTGTCATAGCCGGATAGGCTTCGAAGCCTGCCATACGCAGGAAAGCGACCAAGGTACCGGCAATATCTTTACAAACACCGCAACGGTCCGTGTAATTCATTTTCAGGTTATGCAGCGTGTAGCCTTCACCTTTACCCATTGAAATACCGGAGTAGCGGATATTGTCGGCTACCCAATGAGTGAGAACGGCTATCTTTTCCATTTCTGTCTTTTTGCCTTTGATCAGTTCATCCACTTTCTTTTGGGCTTCCGGGATAGCGTCGAAACTGCCGTAGTCTTCGTTCACTTTATTGAACCAAAGGGATTTGTCTTGCCAGCGTGGTGTGGACGACATCATCAGTTTCGGTGCGGCGTCGAACAGGTCGACCATGTTCGGCTCGCGCTGAGTCGGCATGATGTCCGTACTGACGAATGTATAGGCTTTCTGTCCATCCTCGTAACGCATGGAGGAGGTACATTCTCCCTGATAGAACTGGAACTGCATCTCTTTCTCCATCGGGATATTTACCTTATATACCTTGCGGACGGTCGGTTCAGTCGCCCAGAAAGGAACGATGTCATAGAATTGTCCGCGCATAGGCGGGATGAAACGGGATTCATCGTCACCTGTACCGGAAGCCAGCAGGGCGTAGGTGAAACCCTTCTTGTTGATTTGGTAGTCGATGATATCGCCCGGATCGAGACGGCCTACTTCCATCATGATCTGCCGTGCTCCCCAATAGATGGCGCGAGCGGGAGCGGCATAATCCTGCTGCTTGGTGATGTCGAGGTTGATCACGTCGCCGTTGGCTTTGTAGATGGTCACACGATGGAATTCTGCATGTGCTGTCAGCGGGTCGTAATCGTATTTAAGGATGCGATTGGCGACTGCTCCGCGTGTGTTCATGACTTTGACGATCTTGCAGACAGTGAATGAGCCGGAGCCGGTAGGCTGCACGGTCACAGCGGTACTGTCAAGCAGGTTCACGCAGTCGTAACCTGCATATAATTCCGGCTTCTGCAAAGTCGGGTCGGGTGCCATCCGGCAACTTTCCCCGCTTTGTCCATAGGCGGACGCCGTGGTGAGAAGGGCGGATGCGAGAATAGATAAATACTTCATATAACATTTATTTTAATTGTCAATTATCAATTGTCCATTGTCAATTGCTTTGCCAGTTTCCGGCATGCCGCCCGATCGATCTTCCCGCTACCGGTGAGGGGAATGGCTTCGATTGGGAGGATGTGCTTCGGGCGCTGGTATTTGGGTAATATTTCAAATATCTTTTCTTCCCATTCGGAAAGGAGGCTGTTCTCCGGTAAGGAGATAGACTGTTTTCCAGTAAGGGAAAAGGCTGTTCCCTGGCCAGGGAAGTGGTCGTTCCCTGCGGTGATCAATAAAACCATTGCTTCTCCGAACTTCGGGTCAGGAACGGATGTTATGGCAAAGTTAGCAGAAATAACGGGACGTAAGGCTTCCTCTACGGTCTCTGCCTGTATCTTGATGCCTCCGCTGTTGATGATGTTGTCTTTCCTTCCCAAGATGCGGAAACGACCGTCCGGGAGCAGTTCGGCGACATCGTTCGTGACGAGCGTTTCATCGGCGACGAGAGGAGCGTCTATTACCAGTGTGCCGTCTGCCGAGAGTGATAGTTTGACAGACGGGAAAGGTGTGTAATAAGAAGAGGCTTCCGGTCCGTTCAACCGTCGGAGAGCAATATGCGAAAGTGTTTCCGTCATTCCGTAGGTGGAGTAGACGCAGATAGGCAATTCTTGTATCTGGGCTTCCAGTTCACGGTCGATGGAGCCGCCGCCGATAATCAGTATCTCGGTTTGGCAAAGACGTTCCCGTTCTTCCGGTACTTGTAATGTGTTGTACACTTGTAACGGGATCATGGCGGCGAACCGGAGCGGCATGTCGATATCTGCCATCGGATGTCCGGAAGGTTCACGCACGATCAGATCCAGCCCTGCTACGAGTGAGCGGACGACCATCATCTTTCCGGCAATGTACCGGAGTGGCATACAAAGGAGAGCTTTATCTCTTTGTCGTAAACCTAAATAATCGCAGGTGAGGCGGGCGCTGTTTACCATTTGCTCCTTGCGGACTGTGATTCGTTTGGGCACACCGGTCGAGCCGGAAGTCTGTACCTCCAAATAAGGAGAGGGAGACTTCCAGTCGGAAATAAATTCCGATAACTGACAATTGATAGTTGATAATTGGCAATTATCGGGATGTCTCTTAATTATCAATTGTCCATTGTCCATCGTCAATTACTAATTGTCCATTGTCAACTGACAATGGCATATCTATGTTATTGGTGAAGAGGCCGCCGGTTCCTAATCCTTGCGCGAGCGGATTGTCCAGCGTCGCGCACCATTGGGCGATGGCATTCAGGCCAATGTTCGATTCCAAAGCCGACGTGATCCACCAGCCAGTCTTCCAGTTTTGCGCTTCCGTGATCCATTCGCTACAGCCGTATATGCCTCCGTGAAGGGATGGCTTCAAGACAATGTATTGCGGCCGGAGGAGGAAGAGCAGTTTGTATTTCTTTTCCGGTGTGTTGTGGCCGATCAGCTCCTCGTCGAGGGCGATGGGAATCGGGGAGGAGGCGGTCAGGCGGGCCATCTCTTCCCATTGTCCGGCGCGGATCGGCTGTTCGATCGAGTGTAGGTCCAGTTCGGCCAGGCGGTCCAGTTTCGTCATGGCTTCCTTAGGCGAAAAAGCACCATTGGCGTCGACACGTAGTTCAATTTCTTTAGAAGAAAAATGTCTGCGGATGAAGCGCAGGATCTCCAATTCTTTCTCGAAGTCGATTGCCCCAATTTTTAGCTTGATGCAGCGGAAGCCGGCTTCGATCTTCTCTTCCACCTGCTTCAACATATTCTCGTAAGTGTCCATCCAGATCAGTCCATTGATCGGGATGCCTGCTTCGCCACGCGAAAAGGGAGTGTCGAAGAAGGAGAAACGATTCTTTTCAAAGTGTAGAATGGCTGTTTCCAGCCCAAACAAGATGGAAGGATAGTTGCACAGGCTATCCGTGTCGATCTGGCCTGTACGGACAAAATTTTGGCAAGCTTTGTTCAGTACCTTTTCATATTGCGATATGGGCAAATCGTCGCAACTCAGATAGGGGAGCGGGGCGCATTCGCCAATCCCCTTATGGCCAGGTCTGTCATCCGAAGAAAGGGTGATGAACCAGCTTTTCCGTTTTGTGTATGTCCCGCGCGAAGTTGTGGCTGGCTTCTTGAATAACAACTCTTTGGAACAAATGTCAATGTGGATCATGTGTCTTGTTTTAAGGGAATTTTGGATAATCTTCGAAACGGGGACGGCGTTTTTCGAGGAAAGCTTTACCGCCTTCCTGAGCTTCGTCGGTCATATAGTAGAGCATGGTGGCGTCGCCTGCCAGTTCCTGGATGCCGGCCTGACCGTCCAGTTCGGCGTTTAGGCCGGCCTTGATCATGCGGAGGGCGAGCGGACTGAGCAACATCATTTCCTCGGCCCATCCGACATATTCGTCTTCAAGTTGATCCAAAGGTACGACCTTGTTCACGAGGCCCATGTCGAGTGCCTCCTGCGCATTGTACTTGCGGCAGAGGAACCAAATCTCACGCGCTTTCTTCTGGCCGACGATACGAGCTAAATAGGATGAACCGAACCCAGCGTCGAAACTTCCCACGCGAGGACCTGTTTGTCCGAATATCGCATTTTCAGAAGCAATCGTCAGATCACAGACCACATGCAACACATGGCCGCCTCCGATCGCAAAACCATTTACGGCAGCAATCACCGGCTTGGGGATCGAGCGGATTTGCTTTTGTACATCGAGTACATTTAACCGCGCTACACCATCTTTGCCGATGTAACCGCCATGACCTTTCACGTTCATGTCTCCTCCGGCACAGAAAGCCGTGTCTCCGGCTCCTGTCAGCACGACGACATTGATATCCGGACGTTCGCGGCAGATATAGAGAGCATCGCTCATTTCTGTCGTAGTCGTCGGTGTGAAAGCGTTGCGATAGCGTTCGCGGTTGATGGTGATGCGGGCAATCCCGTTGTAGAAATCGAACAGGATTTCTTCATATTCTTTGATGGTTGTCCATTCTCTTTTTGTTTCCATAAGATGAATTATAAGTTATGAATTATGAGTTGTTTTTTAGTCGGTGGTAATACTCTTTGAGTTGCCGTACATCTTCAGCCGCATTCGTGAATACTTCCATCAGCATTGGCTGGTTATGAGGGGTGGATTGGGTGAAAACAGCCATCGCATCCGTCAGTTCTTCGTCGTTATGGACGGGAAGGTAGGAGAATCCCCGTTCTTCGGCCCATCCTCTGGCGGACGTTTTGTGTGTGGCTGTCACGAAACGCTGTGTCTTATCTTCCATTTTCAGTCCGGGGAGTGCTTGAAATATTTCACCGCCTCCGTTATTGAGCAGAAGGATGCGCAGATTACAACCAAAATTGGTGTTCCAAAGTGCGTTCATGTCATAAAAGAAACTCAGGTCGCCGATTACCACAAAATTCAGTTTGTCCGAACAAACGGAGTAACCGATGGCAGTCGAAAGCGATCCTTCTATACCGCTCGTCCCCCGGTTGCAGCAGACTTCGACATCTTCGGGGAGTGTGTATAACTGGGCGTAACGTACAGCCGAACTGTTACCTAAATGCAAAGCCGCAGGTGTTGGGAGCGATTTGACCAAAGCTCCGATGGCTGCCATTTCCGAATAGCCGAATTCCGGTTGCGGCAAGTCGCGGGTGTTATTTTCCCAAATGCGTGGAAATTCCGTTGTCCGGTTTTCCAGCAGATAAGCGATCTTTTCAAGGAATTCGAACGGGTCCATCTCGATAACGGTTGTCAAGGAACCGTAAAGATCCGTTATTTCTCCATCAAGTGAAACATGCCAGTGTTCGCGGGGCGGATGCTTGCGGAGAAATTGTTTGAGACGTTTCGACACGATATGTCCGCCGTAAGTGATCAGCAGGTCAGGAACCATTTTCTCTAACTTTTCTTCCGGCAGGGCGTAAAGGGCGGCATCAAAATTCTTTACCGGGATGCCGGGAACGGTCTTGTTTCCCGTATGTTCGGTAAGCCAGGCGAAATGCTTGTATAGCAGTTTTGAATATTTCTTTTCAAAAAGATAGATCAGGCTCATCTGACCGGCAACGATCATGCGACGGTTGTAGTTGTTCAGCCGTTCGATCAGTCCGGTATATTCACGGTCGTAGATATTTAATCCTTGGTAGCGGGTGATGACGCGCACCTTGGGCAATTCCTCTGTGGTGAAGCGGAACAACGGTTCCGAGATCGGCACATTGATATGTACCGGTCCTTTCCCATGATGGTTCAGTTCGAGCAGAGCTTCGTTGATAAGACGGTTGCAATACCATTCGTCTTCGTCAGTATGTATCTCCGGCAGGTTGACGGATTTTTTGACAAGCTGCCCGAATACGCCGGGTTGTGGAAGCGTCTGTCCGTCCATCTGCCCGATCCAGGCTCCGGGACGGTCTGCCGAGATGACGACCAATGGCACTTGCTGATAGAAAGCTTCCGATACGGCAGGATGAATATTAAGCAATGCACTGCCCGATGTGCAGCAGACAGCAGCCGGGCTACCGCCATGTAATGCCAGTCCGATCGCGAAGAAAGCCGCACTCCGTTCGTCTGTTACCGGATAACAGGAGAAGAACGGGTGGTTGGCAATCGTATGTACGATAGGGGAATTGCGGCTACCGGGACACAAAACGATTTTCTTGACGTTATGCTCGATGAGCAGGGCTACGAGCTGCAGGATGTTTTTCTTATCTGAGTACATAATGTGTTTGTTTGCTTTGTCATGCGATGGTTTGATCGCTTTTTTTGCAAAGATAACATCTGTGAGGCAGAAAACATTCATAATCTTAATGAAAAAGGCTTCGCCTACCGGATAGTTCCGGGGCGAAGCCTTTCTGCTTTTGTTTATTTCAAAAATTCTTTGTTCAGAACTTCTGCATATTCAGGTTCTTGTCAACCAAGATGCCGTCGACTGCTTTCAAATTGAATTTGACTTTGCGTTTCGCTTTTAGCTTGATGGTGAAGAGATCTTCAGAGCCTTCGAGCGCCTTTTTGTCTCCGAGATTGACGAATGTAGGATAGAGCGCCTTTTGGCCGCTAGTGTGTAGGCGGTCGTATGTCAGGTTCTCCATCGCACCGAGGTTGGCCGGTTCGATACCTGCAAAATCATAGTCCTGCTGATCGTAAGGCAATGCGAAACTCAAAGCGTTGACTGCTTTGATACTATCACCTTTAACGGTGATTTCGACTGTTTCTCCGGCGTTGTATGTTTGTTTCGGTGTGGATAGAGAGAGCGTTCCGGCTACACGATCCGTACCCGGATTCTCGATGCCATCCTCCAATTGGGTTGCCACAACCGATATGTCGTAAGCATCGATCAGACCGTTCTGGTTGATATCACCTGCACTGACATAATCGAAATCGCTGTCGCCGCGGCGCAGACCCGTATAGTTCATGTACGAGGTCAGGTCGTTTGCATCGATTTTCTTGTCGTTGTTGATGTCACCCGGCAGATAGCTTTCCGTTCCCGGAACCTTGAATACATACAATTCGCGGCCAGAAGCGTAGTTTCCGACACCTTCCGTAATATGCAACTTGATGTAGCGGGCTTTCGGCTGGTTCTTGAAAGTGAATATTTTCACGTCACCATTGCGTTCCCAGCGGAACGAGTCGACTGCCGTCCAGTTTTCCTTATCCATGCTGTAGGCCACGTTGCCGGCGAGGATCGTACCGTTGCCTCCATCTTGGCGGGACAGATAATGGAACTTATCCAGTTGGTTGATGGTGCGTAAGTCGATGATCATGTCGAACGGCATTGCGTTCTTACGGTATTTCGTATGGAACATATCGCCCAATTCAGCAAAGTCGAATAGCCGGAAGATTTCAAAGCCTTCCTGTTCTTCGGCTGTCACTTCTCCGCGGATACCTTTGATGGCGAATTCGAGCGGGTTGGATTTTGTCTTGACGGAGAAAGTAGACCAGTCTGAATGACCGTCCTTGTTGACGGAACGGATCTTGAACGAATAGTCTGTTTCGGCTGAGAGGTTGTCGAACAGCAGTTCGGTGTTCTTGATCTGTGTATAGAGCATGCCGTTAAATTCTATTTCGTAAAAGTCGGCGCCGGAAACTTTATCCCAAGTCGGTTTTAAGGTGTAAGCTTCTGTGTTTCCGTCTGTCACCTGTGCAACCGGAGCAGTCAGCGATCCGGTAGAAATGCGGTGGGTATCAGGCATATCGAATTGGTATCCGTCGATGGTGACGACCGTTTCGTTCATGATGATATCTGTCGGAGCCAGTTTGACCAACAGTTGCGGGTTCTTGGTGATCGTTACCTTTTCGAATTCGCTTCCTTTGGTGGCGAATTTGTTCAGGTTCGGGGTAGCATCGTAGAAATAGACGTTTGTGCCGTTCAGGTATTCGTCCATCGAACGGGCGGCTACCAGTTTCACTTTGGAAGAACCGACTTTGGCGGTGATCTTCTTCGGCATTTCCGAGAGATTGATGCGCAATTCGGTTGCCTTCTCCTTCACGAAGCCGTCGAAATCGCCTGTTGTCGGATGGATGGTGATTGAGATTTTTCCTGGTTTGTTTTTCCTGTTTGTGTTGACGACTGTTTTATTGCCAATCTGGACGTATACGGAGGGCTGATCGTTTTCCATCTCGATTTTTGTCCATGTACCTGCTCCGTTCAGATACGCTTGCGTTCTGCCGTCATCGTCATATTCGACGAACTCACTATATCCGGATGGGTAAAGTTCATATATACGCAGACTCTTATCGATTTCCGCTACATTATTATTCGGGTTCGTCATCGGGATGATCGCACCGGCTTTCACGAATACAGGAAGTTTCCAAAGCGGAGAAGCGAAGTTGTTGACCACACAACCGCCCGTGTATTTCTCGCCGGTGAAATAGTCGAACCATTCGCCTTCAGGCAGGTAGATACCGTCGCGGATGTCGTTCCCCTTGTCATCCATTTGCGTCTCCTGATAGATCGGAGCGACGAGGAAGTACGGACCGTACATGAACTGATATTGCGTAGCCTTACCATGCGTGTACGGGTTCGGATCTTCGAGAAACATGGCACGGATCATTGGTTTTCCGTCTACCGCTTCACGGGCGATGCTGTAGGCATACGGCATCAGACAGGATTTCATCTTCAGATACCAGCGGTTGATGGAAGTGGCCGGTTCGCCCAAAGCATGCGGATATTTTTCATTTGATCCCCAGCCGTCCATGTTCAGCTCCATCGGTGTCCAGGTCTTCCACTGGAAATCGCGGGTATTCATTGCCAAATTCTTGCCACCGAAGATACCGTCCATGTCGGATGTGATGTTCGGTTGTCCGGAAAGTCCCGAACCGATATAAGTCGGGATATGGAAACGGATATATTCCCATTGTCCACCCGTCTGGTCACCCGACCAGATACCGGCATAACGTTGCGTTCCAGCCCAGCCGTCGAGAGAGATAATGAACGGGCGTGCGTCGTTTCCGTAATACGGCATGATGTGTCCGACGTCAGCCACACCGTTCAGACCGAACGAGTAGCCCCAGCCGACCCATGCTACGTCTGTTTTCAGAACCCGTACACCGGCATCACGCACCTCCTTTACGATGTCACGCTGCAACAAGGCGCTGATACTGTCTTTCGGATGCAGGTCGGATTGTGTCCAAAGGCCGATCTCGACACCGTTTTTATGAGCGTATTCAGTGAGGTTTTTAAGTTTTGGATGTTGCCGTCCAATGTTTCGGCCTGCCCGTAGCCGGCTCCGTAGCCGTCGTTCGGTAACAACCAGCCTAACGGCATATCATGGTTCTTGTAACGGTCGATCACAGCGCGGGCGGAGAACTGGTAGTTGTTCTTTTCTCCGTTTAGCGATTCTTTGATACCGCCATTGTCTTTCTGGCTTTCCTTGTAGCGTTTGCCATCTTCAAAAAGGATACCCTTTTCGTCTTCTACCCAATAGTCGCGGTTGTAAGCGTTCAGATGTCCCTGGTAGAATCCGAACTTGGGCAGCAGCACAGGATTACCGGTCAGTTGGTAGAAACTGTTCAATAGGGAAACAGCCATTTTTGATATTCTTTGAGCTTCTGTCGGTTGGCTATAAAGGGAACCGAGAATGCTCTCCGGTTCCCGGTCGGCCATAAAGAAAACGTCTAAATAGTCTGTGTCATGGGATAATTTCACAATACCCTTTTCATCTGCTCCAAAGTCATATTTACCTGGTTTGAACGTGTGCCACATGAAGCCGTATCCTTTCGTTGACCAATAAAACGGAGTAGGAGATGCAACACCGCCGTCTGTCCAACTGTTTTGGTTTTCTATTGCAATCGATTTTCCTTTGTGAGAGAAACGACCGTTTTGTACACCTCCTCCGTAAAAATATTCATCGGGATTCTCTTTTAGGCTTAAAATTGTTTTCCCTTTTTCATAGGCAACCGGTTTTACTTCTTCAAAGAGGATTGCTCCTGTCCTTCGGTCGGAAACTTTCAGCAAGGTAGTCGATTTATCGATTTGTAATTTGGTACTCCAAGTAGCGATGGTTATTTGTCCATTTTCATCTTGGATTTCCAATTGATAAACTTTGACACGAGGATTGTCCACCAGAATCCGGGCCTCCGGTTTAGCCTCCGGATCACGAAGAATACCGCCGTTTGTGTCTTGGAACATACGGAAAATATTATCTCCGTAGAAATCGAATGTCATCCGCTGATTGTTGGAAAATACAACGTCGACCGTAGTCGGGTTGATCCGCTGCACACTGACGATCGTTTGCGCCTGCTGGGCGATAGCAACTACAGGCTCGGAGGTTCCGGTCGCAGCCATTAAAGGGGCAGGGGAAAACATCAATGGCGCAGCAAGAGCGATCAGGATCGCTTTTTTCTGTTTACGATTAGCCATTAAGCGTTTCATGTTGATTTAATTGAATTATTTAAGTTTTTTATATTCTGAGGCAAAAGTACATAAAATCTTCTATAGTTTATGGGATAACAAAAAGAACTATATCGAAAACAGGCTTTTTCCCTCTTCAAATGTATGACGACATATGCCCCTGCATTTTATTGTTATTGTAATAATTGACTAAAATCCCTATTGGTCTATTTCGAAACACATACCCATGAAAATCGGTTTTCATAGGCACGAAAATGAATTTTCCCGCAAGGGTAATATTTTTTAATAATCTTATACATACTATAATGTTGATTGTCAGTACTCTTTAAATAAGCTGTTTTTTAGGGGGATATTGTCGGTTTTAACAATTTCTATGACGGCTTGTTTGGCGAATAGGAGGAACGGATAGGAGCAAAAAGGCACTCTATATTTTCTGTTTTTTGCTAAGGCCTAAAATAATAAATGAGAAATTGACCGTTTTCATCGCAACGAAGACGATCGTCGTGGCATATAACCTCGGCATCAAAAACGAGTTGGTTAGAGATCATCAAGATAGGATGGCCCTAATTGACATTATTGAGTAGAATAGTAAGCTGTTTTTTTAGATAGAGTTGTCTGTTTTTAAGATAACACCAGTTATCCAATTTTGAATAACCGGTGTTAACTTATTTGTCTTGCATAAGTCGAGGCTATTAGTTAGTTTTGCGATCATTATAAAACAAAAATGTTTTATGTTCAATCTAAAAATATAGATTTATGAAAAAAGTTTTTACATCGATTAGTATGGCGTTATGTCTTGTAGCGTCTTCCTTTACTACCTCTGCACAGACGGTGCAGTTGAGCGAAGCTCAGAAAACAGAAATTCAAAAAGAAGTATTGCCAGTCGTATTCGAGCAGATTAAAGAGCAAACAGGTCTCGATATCTTAGGATGGGCACAGCCGCAGTTGACAAAAGACTTTATACAGAGCTTGCCTGTGTTGAATACTCAGAGTGGTTTTCGTGCTGATTCTCCGACGCCTTATAGCGTGAAACCGGATAGCATTGTAATAAATATGAAAGCGATTAATGCGGGAATAAGCCTCTTAACTGGAGATATTAAAGTCGATTTTGAAGATTATACGACAAGGACAATTCCGATGGTCGGTGATATGTTGTTGGGACGTCCTTTGACAATTGATGTACCTGGAAAAATTCAGGTTATTTCTTCCAGAATGGGTGAAGTGGCTGAGATTACGATTGAAGTGACGGGAGAAGACGGACAATTGGTTCCTTTTGGTATGGACATGGCTATCTCTTTGTTAGGAAAAGGAGCCGAACCTTTATTAAGTTTCTCTTTTTGTGCAAAACCCGGCAACATCATTATTAGAAGCGACTGTAGATATTCAAGAGGGAATGCATAGTATTTGGGGATTAGTTAAAGGTATGCTCCAATTACCAGAGTTGCCACAATTGGATTACAAGATAACAGTGAATCTGTCCGGTATTTTTACAGGCGAACTTCCCATGAGCCTTTATGGCATTCCTGAATCAGGTGAAGCAAAAGAACTTCCTATGGGAGACGCTGTTGTTGCTTTGGATTTAAATAAGACTATCCCCGTTAATTATATCAACGTTACTTCTTATGAAAATGCACAGGCGAACAGATGGAGCAAATACACCTTCATTCAAGAACAAGCAGCTTCTGGTATGACTGTTGCTATCGAAGACCATACTGCTCTCGAAGGAAACTGGGAGCAATTGAAGTATAATGGTGCTTTCATCATTCGCATGAGTGATTCAAAGAGTACAGTAGCAGATGTTAAAACTGCTGCACAAACAGTGATAGAACGTGTTGTATCAGAATTAGCGACAACTGGCGAAGCTTCTATTTATACGATGTCTATTACTAAGTCGATAGATTCGAATGGTGATGGTGTAAGAGATAATAACGATAGAGAGGTTCCAGTAATGGATATCGAAGTGACTCCATCTATTTCCGGGACAAACGCTATCGCCGACATCAATATCAAATCATATAAACAAGAAGATACAGATGTTGTTATAGATACGGAAATGAATCTGAAAGCTACGGCGGACCTTGCTGGTAGTAAGGTGATCAAGATTGAGATTATGGAAGGAGATGTAACTATGGGTAGTGCATATTTCACTTCCAATATCGCAGGTATCGTGACAAGCAATGACGATATCACGATTAATACCGTAAAAGTAACACCGGTAGAGGGTGGTATCTATATCGACAATAGCGGAAAAGCTACCTATCGTATTGTTAATATGAGTGGTGCAACAATCGCTAACGGAACTGTTTCGGGTGACAATGCTTACATCTCTACTTCTTCTTTGGCAAAAGGCATTTATGTAATTGTTGTAACAGAAAATGGTGTCAGCCAATCTGTGAAGTTCGCTCGTTGATTAAGGTTTTGATCAGAAATATTTTTGAATAAAGTGACGCCGGTTGTTTTTTCGGAAATAACCGGCGTTAACTTTTTTACTTTGTTTCTCACATCTCTATTCTGTACCTTCGCCTCGTTTTTATGTATAATTTAAATAGAAGATTATGAAGAAAAATCTATTATTTGTGTTTACGATGTTGTGTGCGTTGAGTTTCTTCATCGCCTGTAGTGATGATAACAATGGAAAAAATGAGCCGGAAGGAGCAGTGCTGTTGAAGGGTACACAAATTTACAGTGCCGAAAAGCTTTCTCTCAAATATGGAGACAGCCCGCTTTTAGGCAAAGCGATCACATTTGCGACCGAAGATGGCAAAACCGGAACGATTAAGATGGAAGGTGTCTTCGATCCGAGTATCATCAAGGACTTGCTGCCTTCAAAGACTGAGCAAATGGTGGCATTAGCTCCGGGTGTTGTTCCGGGGGAAGTAACAACTATGTTTAATGTCGATCTGACTCAGGAGGGAAATAAATACACATTCGAAGGTACAAACTCCAATAACGGTCGCGAAATGAAGTACGCCGGCACAGTCGATTCCACCTCCATGACCTTGTCCGTCAACGTTACGATGCCTAAAAATGATTTGTTGGGAACTTGGAACTTGGCAAAGCAGGATATGGCAACAGGTAAGTCACCTATTATTCTTTCTTGGATATCTACATCTTCTGGTATCACAATTCCCGGTGTAATAGATGAACCGTGGCCCACGAAAGATGCTGCTGCTTTATTGGGCAATTTAGTTCTGCCTCCGATGTTAGCGAAGTATCTCCATACGATTACATTTCAAGAAGATGGAAATATTGTTGCAAGTTATTCTTCTACAGGTAAAGAAGGCGAGAATACTGTTTCTCCTGCAAATCTGGCCCAGTACTATATCAAAGACAGTAAGTTATTTTTGCAGTTGAATATAGATATGATTCTTGCGACTATTGCTGCGAATAAGACTAAAGCATCAGATACTTCGGTTCTTTTGCAGTTTGCCTCTTTGCTTTCGAAAGGAATTCCTTTAAATTGTGAGGTGAAAAATGGAGCTGCCGCTGTATATGCTGATAAGGATTTGATTTTGCCATTGTTAAACATATTATCTTCTGAAGGCATAGCCGAACTGATAATAACACAAGTTCCAACAGCCCAGCAGGATATGGTAAAAGCAATTTTTGCACAACTTCCCGAACTTATAAAAACGACAACAGAATTTAATGCTGGTCTAAATCTGGAAAAACAGTAATTAGAAATCGATAAAATATTAGTTTCTAAACGACTACTTATTAAAAGGGCTATATCAAAATTTTCTTGTCCCTGATCAAAGAATGGGAAAAAGTAATTATTGATATAGCCCTTTCTATATAGTACAAATATACATAATAAAACTACTTTAACAACTTGTCAATTCTCTTACCTCGGAGCCTTTCGGTATAAGTAAATCGCGATAAACGTATATAAAATATTAGGGATCCAGGCGGCCATAGCAGGGCTGAGGTTGCCGTTGATGGCGAAGGTCGATGTGACGGTGGTGAAGAGGATGTAGGAGAAACTTAGGGCCAGTCCGATACCTATGTTTAATCCCATACCGCCTTTGATTTTGCGGGAAGAGAGCGAGGCTCCGATGGAGGTCAGGATGAAAGCGGCCATGATGGCGGCAAAACGTTTGTGATATTCGATCTGGAACGTTTGGATATTGCCGATCCCTCGTTTCTTCTGGCGGTCGATATACGTGGACAACTCTGGCGAAGTCATCGTCTCGCAGTCGTTGACAGAGATCAGGAAGTCCGAAGGGACGATTGTCAATGTGGTGTCCAGGCGGCTCCCTTCAGTGATATGCTCGCGCATCCCGTCGAAGTCGCGGATCATGTAGTCAATCAGGGTCCAGTTGTAGAGCGAATCATATTTGATGGAGTTGGCCGTGAGGCGTGAAATCATCTTCTTGTCCTCGAAGTGTTCCAAAGAGAAGCGGTATCCCATCCCGGAACGCGCATCGTAGCGGTCGAAATAGGCAATTACGCCCGGCTCGATCTCCAATTGGGCGGAACGGACATAGTCTACCTTCTTATTCTTGATATATTTGTTTTGGAAATCGATACGCGTGGCGTTGGCAGGCGGAATGATATAAGCGTTCAGCGCAAATGTACTGAGTGCAATGATCCCTGCCGAAATCGCATAGGGCAACATCAGTCGCCGGAAACTCATCCCGCTTGCCAACATTGCGATCACTTCCGAGTTGTCTGCTAACTTCGAGGTAAAGAAGATAACAGCAATGAAAGTAAACAACGGACTGAACAGATTCGCGAAATACGGGATGAAGTTCATGTAATAGTCAAAGACGATCGCTTTCAACGGCACGTCCGGACTCAGGAACTTGTCGATCTTCTCATTTATATCGAAGACGACCGAGATAGCGATAATCAGGGCAATCGCAAAGATATAAGTACCTAAGAATTGCTTGATGATATACCAGTCTATCCGTTTCAGTTTGAATTTCATGTGACAGTTTGCTTATAACCGGTTTGATAACTGACGGACCATTTCACTTTTCCAGGTCGTGAAATCGCCGGCAATAATATGTTTGCGTGCCTCTTTTACGAGCCACAGGTAGAACGCAAGGTTATGGATTGATGCCAGTTGAAGTCCTAACATCTCGTTCACTTTGATCAGATGGTGCAAATACGCCTTGCTATAGCGCGTATCGATAGCCGAATGAGCGTCCGGATCAATAGGAGAGAAGTCGTTCTCCCATTTCTTATTGCGCATATTGATCGTGCCGAAACGGGTAAATATTTGTCCGTTGCGCCCGTTGCGTGTCGGCATAATGCAGTCGAACATATCGATCCCCCGTTCGATTCCCTCTAAAATGTTGATCGGTGTACCGACTCCCATCAGGTAGCGAGGCTTGTCTTTCGGCAGGATTTCGTTGACTACTTCGATCATCTCATACATTTTTTCGGTCGGTTCACCAACAGCCAGGCCACCGATCGCATTGCCGTCAGCACCTTTTTTCGCTACATTCTCGGCAGCCTTTCGGCGCAGTTCCGGATAAACACAACCTTGTACAATCGGGAAAAGGTTTTGCTGATAACCGTATTTCGGCTCTGTAGAATTGAAACGTTCAAAACAACGGTCCAGCCAACGTTCCGTCAGACCGAGGGATTTTTTCGCGTATTCGTAATCGGCATCGCCCGGACAACATTCATCGAAGGCCATAATGATATCCGCTCCGATGATCCGCTGGATATCCATGACCTTTTCCGGGGTAAACAGATGTTTGGAGCCGTCGATATGTGAGCGGAACATGGCACCTTCTTCATGCAACTTGCGGTTTTCGGAAAGGGAAAAAACTTGGAAACCACCGCTATCCGTCAGGATCGGCCGGTTCCATGTATTGAATTTGTGCAAGCCGCCTGCCTGTTCCAATATTTCCAGTCCGGGACGGAGATACAAATGGTAGGTGTTTCCTAAAATGATTTGTGCGTTGATATCTTCCTCCAACTCGGTCATGTGGACACCTTTAACCGTACCCTGCGTGCCGACGGGCATAAAAATAGGCGTTTCAATTACTCCATGATCAGTGGTAATCAGACCCGCCCTTGCATTTGATTTTGTATCGTTATGTTGTAATTCGAATTTCATGGCTGCAAAGATAAAGAAAAGGCCTTACTTTCACAAATAAGGCCTCATAATATAGTCGGTTATATATCGTTAATCAAAAACCGAAATCGTCTACCTCGACTTCTTTGACTTCCTCTTCTTTTGGCTTCTCGACGAATTTGTGTTCAACGTTCGATTTGACGATGATGGCACGCATCGGACGTACCGGGCAGATCGATTCGCATCCGCCGCATCCGATACAGAGGTCGGGGTTGATCTGCGGGATCGTAAGTGTCCCTTTGTAGGGAACCATGTGTACGGCCTGGGTCGGGCAGTGCTCTGCACAGGCACCACAGTCTTTCTCTTCTGTATTAACAACACAACGGCCTTTGAAGAAAGTGGCAATACCGACCTGTGTCGTCGTCTTCTCTTCGACAGTCAGAGGTTTGATCGCGCCGGTGGGACATACGTCGGAGCAGACCGTACATTCGTAATTGCAATAACTGCTGATATAGGCCAAACGCGGCTTTAACATATAATCCAAACCATATTCCAATCCTGTCGGGCGCAAAACCTGACTCGGACAGCGGACGACACATATCTGGCATCCCGTACATTTATCTTTGAAACGTTCCAGGCTGATAGAACCCGGAGGCGTGAGGGGAGGCCATTTTTTTCTGCCTTTTCTGTTCATTTTCCCTTTTCCTCCTCCGGCTATCGCTGAGGCGATCGGCAGAGAGGCGGCAACGGTTGCGCTTGTGGCCAGGAATGTACGGCGGCTGTTCGTAGCTTTCGATTGGCCGGAATGCGATGCGGTCGACAATTGCAAGCGATACTGCAAGCCGCCTTTGGAACAGGAAGAGACACAATTGAAACAATCTACGCAACGAGATGTATCGACTGTCAGATTTTTGCTGTCAATCGCTTCCGCCTTACAAGTATGTTCGCAATTTCCGCAATGTGTACAGGCTTCCTTATCGAAGGTTATGCGGAAAAACGAGTAGCGTGAGAAAAGGCTCAGTAAAGCTCCGACAGGGCAGATCGTATTACAGAACAGTCGTCCGCGGAAAATAGTCATGACAATGAAAACAAGCAATGCAATGGTTGCCGCGATCAGACCGGAAACCGTCACAGTGCTGATTGTCACATGGAACAACGAGTAGTTGTCTACTTTCATCAATAGATCGGCGAGTAGGTTGTTCCCCCACATTACGACCGGACGAAACAGGCTTGCAGCAATGCGTCCGAAATTGCTGTATGGGTCCAGAAGCAAGCACAACCCGCTAAAACCGAAAACAGCCATGAGCATCGTAATTGCCAACAGCACGTAGCGAAACCAGTTCATCGGTTTGTGATACGTAAAACGGCGGCTTCCTTTCTTTTTTTCTTGCCGATGCAAAACAGGCGGTTGATGATATCCTGGAATACGCCTGTCGGACATATCGTGGAACAATAAATACGTCCGAATACCAGTGCCAACAAGAACTGGAACACGATCAGGCCGATCATTCCGCCTAACAAGGCCGGCATCAGTTGCAGATGCAACAAGCGGTGTACACTATCCGGTAAAACTCCCGAAAAGTCTACGAAGAACAAAAGTATGGGTACAAAAAAGAGGATTGCGAGGAAAACTCTCAATCCTTTTAGGTAATTCCGTTTCTTCATCAGATCTTAATACGTTTGATGTTTATTTTTTCAGATCGGTAGAGCCTAATTTGAGTGCTTCACCTTTGCTCAGATGTCCGACGGCAGCCATGTCCAACTTCTTTACCTGGTTGAACAAAGCTAGGGCGGCCGTATCGACGGCGACGATATTAGGAGAAACGATCATCGATTTCAACGTAGCCACATCGGCTGCACTTTTTCCCTGCGGACCGTTCTGATGCATCATACGGTAGGCGTCTACGATGTTCAGTACCGGTTTCTTCTGCCAGGTACAGATATCAGCAATGCATTGTTGCAAGTCGTTCTGGTGGAAGAAGCGACGATCCCAAACGATCCCCATCATATTTTTCATTGCACATGACAATTTGGCTCCCCCGTGGTTTTTCAGGATGGGAACATTGATCCAGGCATCTGCTTCGATCAGCGACTCGTGTATCTTGGTCTTTTTCAGCGTTACACCGCCGGGAATGGCTACTTCTTTAAAATATTTCTCGTCGTTACCCGGCATGATGATACCGCCCGCTTCCTTTACGGCGGCAGCTATACCGCTTGTCTCATAGCATTTCTGCCAGTTGTCGCACGTATGGTCGAATACTGTCACTTTTTCGGCGCCTGCTTCGAAACATTTCTTTACGAGGGCTTTTACCAATTTCGGATTCGTATTACCGGCCAGTTCCGGCGTACGATCCCATCCGATATTGGGTTTGATAACGACTTTTTGTCCTTTCTTGATATATTTGCCGATGCCGCCAAGTGCTTCTAACGCCTTGTCGAGCATGACTTCCGGTTCACCACCCATTACTGCTACCAGATCGGGGGCCTGCTCTACTGCTACTGTATTCGAAGAGAGAGCAGCCTGTAATCCTTCAAAGTTCAGAGATAAGGCTGCACCTGCTACAACACTGGTCTTAAGGAAATCACGACGTTTCATTTTGTTCTATTGGTTTTATGTAGTTTATAAAAGTTTTAACAAAGGTAGATAATCTCTAATATAAATTGTATATTTGACGTCCAAAAAAATCATAAAAGATGGATTTATATTCCTATGTTTCAATAGAATCCTTTGTTCACGGATGCAAAGAGTCGAAGACGCCGGGTACATTTGTTTTGCGTGTCCCTAATTTGCTGTATGCCAAGTCGGACGAAGTAATCGGATACGGTTTATCCCTACTTCGCCGTTCGATTGTGTTGCATGAAGAGCAAAATGGAATCAAACAAGAGTTTAGTAAACAACATATTCCTTTTTTCCGGGAGAACCGGCGGATGCTTATCGGGCCGGAAATGGAGATGTACGCTCTTTCCCTTTACCAGAACCCGGAAATCCCTTCCGGGGTGAAGGAAAAGAAGGCTTCCTGCTTGCGGTTGACTTTCGATTACGGGGCGCTGGGTGAGTATAGTTTGTCGGAGGAAAAATACTTGCTTCGTTGCAAATACGATGAGGAAGAGAATCTGAACGTGTTTGTTTCGCAGATGAGGCAGGAGTATGACAAATTTTTTTACGATGAAGAGCATACCGGATTCAAGCGGGATTCACGTTTTTTCTCGATGCTTTGTAATGCCTGTCTGGAAGTGCGGGAACCTCGTTGGGCTTCCGAACAGGAATGGCAGCTTGTACAATTTTGTGATCCGATAAAAGCCGGATATGATTTTATGGGGAGGAATCTGGTTCCCTACGTGGATTATGTGATCCCGTTCAAATGTCTTCGTCGGATTGCCTTGACAGACTTGGCGGAGAACAGTTTGACATATAGTGCTCTGGCGGGCTTTCTCCAGAGTATAGGGCTGGCTCCCGACCGTTATTTGGAAGGAATGTTGGAGGAGTAATTTTACTCCTCTTTCTTTTTCTCCATCCTGTAAGTCAGTGCCCCTGAAGGACATTTACCGATCTGGTCGATCAATTCCGCAGTGGTCGCATTTTCTATTTTGATCCAGGGACGTTCTTTGGGGGTGTATACCTTCGGCAACATCTTGACGCAGATTCCTGCATGTTGGCAGATATTTGGTTGCCAGATAATGGTGAGTTCACCATTTGAATATTCATGAATTTTGTTCATATCCTTAGCTTTTTATCCAATATTAATTTTTTTCATTACAAGTCGTTTCCATTCAGGGTACTTTTGCATATATTATACCGTTGTGTATTTATTTTGTTGATGCTCTGCTTGATTAAAAACATATTTAATGAGGGCTTTGTTTTAAAGAAGTTGACCGATTGTGAGGTGTTAATCCTTTTTCTTTCATTTTAATGTTGATTGACGCTGTTTTGCTAAACTATTCGGAGGGTGGAAGTGTTCACAATTCAAAGCGAAAGAATAATTTGGCTTTCTGGAAAAGTGGTGAGGAATAATATTATAACAAATAAGTGAGATGCTATGACTAAGAATGATGTTGTTTCAGAGGCTGGTCAGATCTGGTCTTTGTTATCAGAAAGAAAAATTTTGTCAGTGAAGAGGATTGGGGAAATGACTCACTATCATGAGTCTTTGGTTTGTTTGGCTTTAGGATGGTTAGTAAAGGAAAATAAAGTTCGCCTGTTTGAAAAAAGCGGCATGCTACATGCAGAGTTGAATATTTCGATTCCTGAAATGTACTATTAGACAGGTGAAAAGTCCCAGGGTAAGTCGACGTTTTCTCTTGAACCGAATCAAAAAGGCAGTGTGTCGAAATGTACTTGTTCCCGTGTCCAGTGAAGGAACAAGGCTGTTTTGCACACCGCCTTTTTGTTTTTTCAGATCATTACCTCTGTCACTGCTGTTGCAGGCGGTTTATCTTTTTCGATTATTTTATTTCGATCAGGAATTCCTTCTTCGGATGGCGAACCTTCTTTAAGTCTACCAGCCAATCGTTTTCGGCATCCCGATAACCGAGAGGCAACATCGTAACGCTACGCAATTTCAATTCACGTAGGTTTAACAGGTCATCCAGAGCTTCATTGTCGAATCCTTCCATCGGAGTGCTGTCTACTCCCAGTTCGGCAGCCATCATCATGGCGAAAGAAAAGGCGATGTAAGACTGCCGTGCCGCGTGTTCGAAATTTTCTTCTGCCGGACGGTTCAGGTAAGCATCTTTCAGCCGGTCGGTGTAGGGTTTGTAGCGATCCGGTTTCTGTCCCCTCTCGGACGAGATGTAATGATAGATATGATCGATTCGTTTGGCTGTGTAATTATCCCATGCAGCAAATACTAACAAGTGCGAACATTCCGCCACCTGAAGTTGGTCGAATGCGATAGGGACGATTTTATTCTTTAAATCATGATTGGTAATGTCGATGATCTGGAACGGTTGTAAACCCGATGATGTGGGGGCCAGCCAGGCGGCCTCTATGATTTTATCCACTAATTGCTGATCCACCTCTTTCGACGGGTCGAATTTTTTGACGGCGTACCGCCATTGAAGAGCTTTTAATAAATCCATTTCTATTCGTTTTTATAAAGTAAACAACTGATTCTGCTTAAATGTTATTTTCATAATGAGAAAATTCGAGCAAATACGTCGGTATTACAGGAATATGCTTGCTTGTCTGCTGTTTGTCCTGCCATTCCTTTTCTGTACAGGTGCGGACGCGATGGGGCAGGACACTGTGAGACATTCGATCTATCCCCAGGATATGAAGAATAAAAGTGGTCTGTATAATAAACTGTGGGGCGTGCATTACCGGGAACTCTATTCGACTCCGGTCACAGCCGATGCTGTTACGTTACAAGCGCTCCAGGGTGGTATGGAGATCATGGAGCAGGCGGCGGACTTTCACGCTTTGGTTCTCTCTAACCGGCGGAATCGCTTGTATATGCTCAAACCGCTGGGAGGTTCGACCAGTTTTCTCGAATCCAAGTTCTTCCGTGAGATGTATAATAAAAATGATTTTAAAGGAACCTATCTTGATGAATTTATCGGGGATGCTTATACCATTATCAATCCTTATACCTTTCTTGCGGTCGACCGGATGGCAAAATCGGCAGGCTTGAACTTCAATAATTCTCGTATCTATTTCATGCAAGGTGGGGAGGAGGGAGACACGATTGCCGACGGAACCGGCATTCGCAATAGATTGGTCAGCCTCCGGGATGTACCTGATACCGCCACTTGGAAAAATATACTTTCTACCGGTGCTTTACTCGACCAGATCCGGCAGGACAAATCCCATCAAGTGAATTCGGAAGGGTATATCGCCGAGCGTCTCTATGATATGTTGATCGGAGATTGGAACAAAATCCCCGAAAACTGGAACTGGCAGGCGATCCATACTGCCGACAGCATTCTGTTCAATCCGATCGTTATCGATCGCAGCCATGCTTTTACCAAAGTCGACGGTTTTCTTTTCAAGCGTATGCTGAAAGTATTAGGACTCGGTTTTATTACGAACTACAGCAACCATCCGAAGGATATCGGTGAGATAAACACGCTTGGCTATACGCTCGATATGGCGTTGGTAAGTGGTGTGGACGAGTCGGTATGGAGGACACAGGCCCTCACTCTCCAAAAGAATCTGTCCGATTCGGTCATCAATGAGGCATTTGGGGCTCTTCCTCCGGAGATACAGGGAGCCGAGACGGAGGCCATAAAAAAGAAACTGCTCATCCGTCGAGACAGTCTCCCGTATATGGCACGCCGTTATTATAAAAAATTGCAGCGTACACCTGTCCTGGCCGGAACGGAAGGAGACGACCAGATCATACTTGAACGTTCCGGCCACGACAGTCTGCTGGTTCGTATCTACCCGAAAGGAAGTCCCGTTCCTTCCTTCCGAAAGAAATATTCTGCCGACAGCACGGAGGAGATTTGGCTGTATGGCCTGGGCGGGGACGATGAATATGAAGTCATAGGAAAGGCGCATCGAGAGTTGCCCGTCTACCTGATTTCCGGTCCGGGAAATAACACCTACAAAGTGGATAAGGCCCGTAAGGTTCGTATTTACGCATACGAGTCCGACCGGAAGCGGCTGAAAGACATTGCCGGTGTCCGCAAAATCATTTCAGATAATCCGGCCATTCATAATTATGACTACGAAAAAGTAAAATATAAGGAGTCGGACTTCACCCCATGGGGTTTCTATGATTCGGATGTCGGCTTTAGTTTGGGTGCTTTCTTTACCTATACGATGTACGGCTTCAAACAATCCCCTTTTACATTTCGGCATCGTATCGGATATAACTATCTGCGCGGGTTTATGTATCAGGGAACATTCCCTTTTTATGATGAACGAAAAAGTTTCAATTTGGATGCCTTTATCGCTTCACCCCGTAATTTCTTCAACTTCTTCGGCTATGGAAATAATTCGGAAGGTTTTAAAGACGAAGATAAAGCATATAATCGTGTCACTCTTCGACAGTATTCGGTGATTCCGTCTTTCCGTATGGAAATGAAAAAGAGCCAGCAATTGACATTATCTGCTTCGTTCGAAATGTATAAGGCAAAACATACCGAAGGCCGATATATCAATCAGGTACTTCCGGGCAATCACCCTGTGTTCGGGATGAACCTGTTCGCCGGGGTAGAGGCTAACTGGCAGGTCAAGATGACCCCGTCCGCCTTTATCCCGGAACTGGAAATCGAGGCTTCATCCGGTTGGAAAATGAACCTGAAGGAGGTGGAACGCAATTTCCCGTACTCGAAGCTGGATATTTCCGCTACATTCCGCTGTTCGGACCGCTTTTCAATCGAAACAGGGGCGGAAGCGAAGCAGTTGTATAGCAATGAATACGACTTTTATCAGGCAGCTGGCATCACGTTGCGGGGATTCAGGGATAACCGCTTTATCGGGAAACAGTCTTTTTATCAGCATACCGACTTTCGTCTGGACATGGGAAAAATCAAGAATCCGTTCACGCCACTCAAATATGGGCTGTTTACCGGTTTCGACTACGGACGTGTCTGGTTCCCCGGCGAACATTCCCATAAGTGGCATACCTCTTACGGCGGAGGCTTCTGGCTGACGATCATCAATAAGGTGACGACACAATATTCCTGTTTCGGTTCTGAGGACGGCGCGCGTTTTCTGTTTGCAATAGGACTGGGCATTTAGTCCCGAATTCGTTTTATCGACTTCTTGGCCTTCCCTTCGGCAAGTTTATATCCATCCTTCTTGAGAAGATTTTTGACGGATAGTTTTTAATGAAAGTAAATTTATCATTTTTTGTTTTCACGGGTAGGTAGTGACATTTTTTTATCGTGCTTGTCTACAATTGAATTAGGATAATCGCACTAAATCCAGCAGCAGCAATTCCTTATTTCTATGGAGAGAAAAAAATTTCGTCCCGAATAATCTTTCTTAAGTGCCTACTAATTCTGTAATCGGTGCCAGTAATTTTATAATCAGTGGTTGTGATTATATAATTGCTGGCACTGATTTTATAATCACTGGCACTGATTATAGAATTAATAGGCACTCCGATGTTTTTATGCCTATGTATATAAATTTTCTTATAGCGGGGAAATATTATTCCTTATATTATGTAGCTCATAAGATCGTATTACTAAAAAATGAATTTGGTATGGTTGCTCTACAATTGAATTGCCAGATGTGTAGATTGTGCTATATTTGCAAAAAGTAAATTAAGAAACGAATGGATAATATGAAACCCTTGAATCCTATCCAGAAAACGGTAGTAGGCGTTCAGTTCCTGTTTGTAGCGTTTGGTGCGACTGTTCTCGTTCCTCTGCTGGTTGGCCTTGATCCTTCTACCGCTCTTTTTACGGCGGGTATCGGCACGTTGATCTTTCATCTGGTAACGAGAGGGAAAGTCCCTATTTTTCTGGGAAGCAGTTTTGCTTTTGTGGCGCCTATCATAAAGGCGACGGAATTGTACGGGTTGCCCGGTACGATGTCCGGCTTGGTGGCCGTGGGCACCGTTTATGGATTAATGAGTTTGTTGGTCCGGTGGAGGGGGATCGGTTTTATCAAACGGCTTTTTCCGCCGGTGGTGATCGGACCGGTTATTATCCTGATCGGTCTCTCGCTGGCAGGTTCAGGTGTGAATATGGCAAAGGAAAACTGGCCGTTGGCACTGGTAGCTCTGCTTACCGCTATTCTCGCCTCTATGTTGGGACGGGGAATGTTGAGATTGATCCCTATCTTCTGTGGAATTATTGTCGGGTATTTGACTGCTAGCCTGTTCGGCTTGATTGACTTCAAGCCGGTGATAGAAGCTCCCTGGTTGGCATTCCCTCAATTTGTGAAGCCTTCATTGTCGTGGGAAGCGGTTATTTTTATGATTCCGGTGACGATTGCTCCGGTAATCGAACATATAGGTGATGTGTATGCTATCAATGAGGTGACGGGCAAGGACTTCGTAAAGGATCCGGGGCTTCACCGCACTATGTTGGGAGACGGTCTGGCATGTATCGTTGCCGGATTGATCGGTGGTCCTCCCGTCACGACCTATTCGGAGGTGACAGGAGCTATTTCGCTGACGAAGATTACGGACCCGGCCGTTATCCGCATTGCTGCTGTAAGCGGTATTGTGTTTTCCGTGTTCGGAAAGGTCAGTGCGTTGCTTAAATCGATTCCCGCTGCCGTATTGGGAGGTATCATGTTGTTGTTGTTCGGAACGATTGCTGCTGTCGGTATCAACAGCCTGATCCAGAACCGGACCAATCTGGGCGATACCCGCAACCTGATCATCGTTTCATTGATCCTGACTTTCGGGATTGGTGGTGCCGCTATCGAATTCGGTGGCTTCACGATGGCCGGTATCGGACTCTCGGCTCTGCTGGGGGTTGTTCTGAATCTGGTATTGCCGAGAAGTAAGACTCTACCGTAATTTTCAATTTTCAACTCTCAATTATCAATTAATTATTACCTTTGTGCCGCTTTTTACGTGAAGAAGCAGAAATATGTTTAATCAGTATTGGTAAAGGGGAATCTGTCTATGCAAAAATCTGACTGCATCATCGGTGTGGAGCATGTGTCTAAATTCTTTGGAGACAAGGCCGTATTGAATGATGTGAATTTGTCTGTCCGTAAGGGCGAGTTTGTAACCATTCTGGGGCCGTCCGGTTGCGGAAAGACGACATTGTTACGTCTGATTGCCGGATTCCAGACTGCTTCTGAGGGTATAATAACCATTGCGGGAAAAGAAATTACGCAAACACCCCCTCATAAACGTCCGGTCAATACCGTATTTCAGAAATACGCTCTTTTCCCTCATTTGAATGTTTTCAATAACATCGCTTTCGGCCTGAAGCTGAAAAAACTTCCGGCTGCTGTAATCGAGAAAAAGGTGAAGCAGGCTCTCAAGATGGTAGGAATGACCGATTACGAATATCGTGATGTGGATTCCCTTTCAGGCGGACAGCAGCAACGTGTCGCGATTGCCAGGGCTATTGTGAACGAACCGGAAGTGCTTTTATTGGATGAACCGCTGGCTGCCCTCGACCTCAAGATGCGCAAGGATATGCAGATGGAGTTGAAAGAGATGCATAAGTCTCTCGGAATAACCTTTATTTATGTCACCCATGATCAGGAGGAAGCACTTACCCTGAGCGACACGATCGTCGTGATGAGCGAAGGGAAAATCCAACAGATCGGGACGCCTATCGACATCTACAACGAACCGATCAATTCGTTTGTTGCCGACTTCATCGGCGAAAGCAACATCCTGAACGGGTTGATGATCAAAGATAAATCAGTATCCTTTGCCGGACATGAGTTCGAATGCGTGGACGAAGGTTTCGGAGAACAAACCCCGGTGGATGTTGTGCTCCGTCCGGAAGACATTTATATTTTTGAGCCGTCTGAAGCCGCCATGCTGACCGGGACGGTTACCTCTTCCATTTTCAAGGGGGTTCACTACGAAATGATGGTGCAGACGCCGGAAGGCTATGAATTTATGGTGCAGGACTACCATTGCTTCGATGCCGGACAGGAAGTCGGTCTGCTGGTTAAGCCCTTCGATATCCACGTGATGAAGAAGGAACGTATCTGCAATACGTTCGAAGGAAAGATGGTCGATACCACGCATGTGGAATTTTTAGGCTGTACGTTCGAATGCCGAGAGGTATCCGGCATTGAGCCGGAAACACCGGTGCAGGTCGAAGTAGACTTTGACCGCGTCATCCTGGAAGACAACGAGGAAGACGGCCGCCTGACCGGTGAAGTGAAATTTATCCTCTACAAAGGCAACCATTATCATTTGACAGTGTTTACCGACTGGGACGAAGATATCTTTGTCGACACCAATGATGTCTGGGACGACGGCGACCGGGTCGGAATCACGATCGCTCCCGAAAATATACGGATTGTTCAATCAACTAAAAAGGAAGGAAGTGATAAGTAAGATTTCAGCTTTTTTTATGCGGCGTAAGAACTGGACGATTCCTTATGCCCTGTTTTTGGCTGTTTTTGTCGTAATGCCTTTGTTGCTGATCGTATTATATGCGTTTACAGATGCCGACGGAGCCTTCACTTTTGCTAATTTCCGTAAGTTCATGGTGCATCCCGAAGCGATGAACACGTTTATCTATTCGATCGGGATTGCGATTATCACGACGCTTGCCTGTCTCATCCTGGGCTATCCGGCTGCTTATATTTTGAGTCAGGAGCGTTTCAATACCTCCCGGACGATGGTCGTGCTATTCATCCTGCCGATGTGGGTGAATATCCTGATCCGTACGCTGGCTACGGTGGCCTTGTTCGATTTTCTGAATCTGCCGTTGGGAGAGGGGGCGTTGGTTTTCGGTATGGTGTATAACTTCCTTCCGTTCATGATCTATCCGATTTATAATACGTTGCAAAAGATGGACCGTAGCCTGATCGAGGCAGCCCAAGATTTAGGAGCCAATCCGTTTCAGGTCTTTATGAAGACGATCCTGCCTCTTTCGATGCCCGGCGTAATGAGCGGGATCGTCATGGTTTTCATGCCGACGGTTTCTACGTTTGCCATTGCCGAGTTGCTGACGATGAATAACATCAAACTGTTCGGTACGACCGTGCAGGAAAATATTTATAATGGCATGTGGAATTATGGTGCGGCGCTTTCTCTGATTATGTTGTTGCTGATCGGCGTTACCATCCTCTTTACGAACGATGAAGACAACGCTTCAAACGAAGGGGGAGGTGTGATATGATGACGAAATGGATGGCAAAAGGATATCTGTGGTTGCTGCTGGCACTGCTGTATTCCCCGATTCTGATTATTATGATTTTCTCGTTTACCGAAGCGAAGGTCTTGGGTAACTGGACGGGATTTTCAACCAAACTGTATAGTTCGCTGTTTACAGGAGGTGTGCAGCGTTCGTTGGTGAGCGCGTTATGGAATACGTTCGCCATTGCGATGATTGCGGCGACCGTCTCCACGCTGTTGGGCAGTATTGCTGCTATCGGTATTTTCAACCTGCGGTCGCGGACCCGCCAGGTGATGAACTTTGCGAATGCGATCCCGATGATGAATGCAGATATTATTACGGGTGTCTCTCTTTTCCTGCTGTTCGTGAGTTTTGGTGTCTCTCAGGGATTCACGACGGTTGTGTTGGCGCATATCACGTTTTGTACGCCTTATGTGGTGCTGAGTGTTATGCCACGCCTGAAAAAGATGAACCAGAATGTCTATGAGGCGGCGCTCGATTTGGGGGCGACTCCTTTCCAGGCGTTGCGCAAGGTGATTCTACCGGAGATTCGTCCGGGCATGATCAGCGGCTTTATACTGGCTTTTACGCTTTCGATCGACGACTTTGCCGTTACCATCTTTACGATCGGCAACGAGGGACTGGAAACCCTATCGACCTTCATTTATGCGGATGCCCGCAAAGGGGGACTGACACCGGAGTTGCGTCCGCTGTCGACTATCATCTTTGTGACGGTACTTGTCCTTTTGATTGTGATTAATAAACGGGCGGAGAAGTCCAAAAGCTAATGGAGAAAAGCAGGAAATGAATAAACTGATTACAATAATAGCAAGTTGCCTCTCTCTTTTGACTTTTATGTCTTCATGCAATCGTACGGATGAGGAGCGTAGCCATATTTTGAAAGTCTACAATTGGGCAGACTATATCGACGAGGATGTCTTGGCCGAATTTCCTGCCTGGTACAAGGAGCAGACCGGCGAAGATATCCGGATCATCTACCAGGTGTTCGATATCAATGAGATCATGCTTACTAAGATCGAACGCGGGCATGAAGATTTTGACCTGATCTGTCCGTCCGAATATATCATCGAACGGATGTTGAAGAAAAACCTTCTTGTCCCGATAGATCGCAATTTCGGAAAGACACCGGATTATCTGGATAATGTCTCTCCTTATATCCGCGGGCAACTGAACAAGCTAAGCCAGCCGGGACGGAAAACAACCGACTATGTCGTCCCTTATATGTGGGGAACGGCAGGAATTTTGTATAACAGGCAATTCGTGGAGAAGAAAGAGGTCGAAAGCTGGGAGTGTCTTTGGGACCCGAAGTTCAGAAACAAGATATTGATGAAAGACAGCTATCGTGACTCCTACGGTACGGCCATTATTTACGCCCATGCGAATGAACTGGAAGATGGGACTGTGACGGTCGAGCAACTGATGAACGACAATTCTCCCGAAGCGATCGCCATAGCCGAAGAACTTCTGAAAAAGATGAAACCCAACATTGCCGGTTGGGAAGCCGACTTCGGCAAGGAGATGATGACGAAAGGCAAAGCTTGGCTCAACTTTACCTGGAGCGGAGATGCGGTCTGGGCGATGGCCTCGTACCAGATGTAGCCGATCAGAGCGGTGTAGAACAGCCGTTCCGACTTCACCCAAAAATCTTCTGCTGATTTTTCACCCTCGCCTTTGGTGTTGGCAATAAGCGTATTTACCAGCTTCAGCACGTCTTTTTCCGAGTGGATGTAGACAAAGGGGTTGTACCTCATGGACTTGGAAAAGTTTATCGTGTTCAGGATTTTCACCCGGTAGCCTGCCCGCTGGAACATTTGGCCTGTTTCGAGAACCAGTGTGCCTTTCGGGTCTGTGACCACAAATGAAGTTGGATAGTCGGAAGTGGGAAAGCATTGCATGAGGTTGGGCTTGCGTAAAACCGCGTCTTGCCACTGCCGGAGCCGCCGATCACCAGCACATTCTTGTTCCGGGCCGTCTTAGGGTCTTTGGGCCGCCCGGTCATGGTCAGGCGTTCGGTCTGGGTCAGCAGGATGTTGTTTTCAAACTTGGGGTCGATGTAGGGGGCAATATCCTTGGCGGTGCCCCACCGGGCAGAGCCGTATTCTTCACCCTTGCGGTACTTCTTGGCGTTCTTGCCCTTGCTGTACACAATGAGACGGACAGCCACCGCCCCAACAACGCCCACACACAGGTCAAACGGGTGCAGGCTGGGCAGCGGGTTTGCAAAGGCGGCGGAGATGCCGCTCGTTAGGTGCAGCAGCTTGGCCGAAGCATCTGCGCCCGACGCAAGACGGTACGCCTGCCCGCATTTGGCGAACAGGTACACGAACAGCAGATACGGCAGATTCAGCACCAGCAGCTTTTTCAGTTCAGGCTTTATCGTTCCAGCCCCCTTTGCTTGATTTTTTCCTTCGCACGTTTCGGCTGCTGGGCGGCTTTCTGCTTAGCCACTGCCAGCACCTTGCGGATGGAGGGCCGCTGCTTCTTGGAGAGCGTTTTGGCGGTGAACTCCCGGAACGCCTGTTCCAAATTGTCCGCATCCTTGGCCTTGAAGATCACGATGTAGTGGGGCGGCTGGGTGGTCTTGTCCTTGCGTAAGGTGAAGTCCACGCCGTACTTCTTGGCGCAGGGCTTGAACGCCCCGACGTTCGCCTCCGTGACTTCAATGTTGGTCAGGGCCGCGCCGTGGGCTTTCAGCTGTTTCAGGCTTTGCCTGCCGTGGTGCAGCTTTGGCCCCTTGGCCCGGTGCTGCAAATATTTTTTCAGGGCGGCTTGCAGCGCTTGGGCGGTGAGCTTGCCCGTTTTCATGGACAGGGCAATGGTTTTCTGGGTGACTTCTTCCTGCAATATGAATCCCTCCTTGTTGCAGAAAATTCAGAGCGGCAGCTAGGGTGGAACCACCAGCCGCCGCAGGTAAAGTGTTCTCATGGATGGGTACTCCTTTCGGTCAGGTGTTGGGCGGGCGGCCCCAATCGGGCTGCGCCATATCGTGCGCCACAAGGGACGCATAGTAGCTGTTGATGGTGCTGGGGGCGTTGAACAGCATGGCCCGCAGGTATTGCTTGATGTTGCGGACTTTGGTGGTGTTGTCCCGCAGGCAGTCCATGACGAACTCGATGTGATGGCTGTCCAGCTTCAGGAACTTGGCCTTGACCAGCTCTGCCGGATAATCGTCCCCGGCAACCCGGATGGACTTGCGGTTGGTGCAGACGGTTTCCAGCAGAATGTCCACGATCTCGTCCAGCTGCTCCCGGTCTATCCGGGGATTTTGGATGAGGGTGTCATACTCGATGTTCTCCAAAATCAGGTCCCGGTAGATTTGATAGGCCGCTTCCTTTCGGCTTCCTGTCCGTTCCGGCGGCGGTGCCGCTGCCTCGTCCTCGTCTAAAGGCAAGGGGTTTGGGGAATGGATAGGAATGGAATCGGTATTTAATCTCTCTTTCTTTTGTTTTTCTGTAATTAGTTTATCTTTATTTAATTGCATTGGATTTTCCAACGTAGGGTTTTCCTGCGTGGGATTCTCCAACGTTGGATTTTCCAATGTAGGTGAAACCGATGCAGGAATGGGCTGCGGCAGCTCGAAGATCACATAGTCTGCACCGCGCAGCCGTCCTTTCTCGTCCCGTTCTCTGGAACGCTGGATGTAGCCTGCCTGTTCCAGTTCCCGGATAGCCTGCCGTATCGCATCGATGCTTTCCCGGTTGATACGGGCCAGCCCTTGCAGGGTGTAGTCCCAATCTTCCGGCAGGGAGAGCATTTGGGACAAAAGACCTTTGGCTTTCAGGGACAAGGCCCGGTTCCGCAGGTGGTGGTTTGACATGACCGTGTAGCCGCTGTTCTTTTCTACCCGAAATACTGCCATTTCACGGATGCCTCCTTTCTGTTTTTGGGCAAAGAAAAAGCCGCAGGCTTTTTGTGAAAGTCTGCGGCTATGCCGATTGTTAGATATTCAATTCTTTGTGTTTCCGCACTCCATATCAATTACCACCGAAACAGTAATGTGATTTTCAATGCGTTTGTTGCGGAGTTTATCGCCCTCGCCATCGAACACAACATGACGAGAAAATAACGTAAAACGGAGGATTTCTACTAGATTTCTCTTTGTAGCGAAACTATCGCTTCGACGTGCCTCGTCCTCGGGAAAAGGTCCACCGGCTGCACCTTTTCTGCCCCGATACCCATGCTCTTCCAGCCATTTGGCGTCCCGGGCGGCGGTGGAGGGGTTGCAGCTGACATAGACCACCCGGCGGGGGGACATGGTGACGACAGCGGAAAGGGTTGCTTCGTCACAGCCTTTGCGGGGCGGGTCGAGCATCACAACATCCGGGTGCAGTCCCTCGGCGGCGAGCTGAGAAGCCGCCTTACCGGCATCAGCGCAGAAGAAGCGGCTCTTTGCGGCTATGGCATCGCCCATGCGGGCTGCATTGGCCTTGGCGCTTTCGATGGCCTCAGGCACGATCTCCACGCCGATGAGCTCCCGGCAATGGTCTGCCATGGACAGGCCAATGGTGCCCATGCCGCAGTAGAGGTCCAACAGCAGGTCATCCGGGGTCAACTGAGCATATTCTGCAGCAATGCCATAGAGCTGCTCAGCGGCCAGGGTATTGACCTGATAGAACGACAAGGGACCCAGCTGCACCGGAACACCGCAGAGGGTGTCCTCGATGAACCCGGGGCCGTACAGGGTGTGGGTCTCGCTGCCCAGGATCACATTGGTGTTTCTGGCGTTGACATTGATCAGGATGGTAGCGATATCGGAAAACTGCGCAGTCAGTGTGCGGCAAAGCTCCTCTGCGTGGGGCAGCTTTGCCCGGGTGCAAACCAGGCAGACCATGATCTGGCCGCTGTGGACACCCCGGCGCAGAAACACATGACGCACCAGCCCCTTGCCCGTCTGCTCATCGTAGGGCTGGATGTTGTGGGCGGCAAAGAAATCGCAGAGGGTATTGCCGATCTCGTTCAGCACATCCGGCTGCAGCTTGCAGTCGGGGCAGGGAACGATGCGGTGGGTGCGCCCGGCGTAGAAACCGATGCAGGGCTTGCCATTCTTATCACGGCCCACCGGGAATTGAACCTTATTGCGGTAGCGGTCGATCTCGGGGGAGGGGAGGGGCGGCAGCACGGGTACATCCAGCCCGCCAATGCGGCGGAAAGCATCGGTAACGCTTTCGCCCTTGGCGCGCAGTTCGGCGGTGTAGTCCAGATGCCGCAGGCTGCAGCCGCCGCAGGGGCCGGCCACCGTGCAGTCCACTGGGATGCGGTCGGGCGAGGGGGTCTGAATGGCATCCAGAATACCGAAAGCGTAGCGGCCGCAATCTTTGACGATGCGGATAGCGGCAACGTCACCGGGGGCGGTGCCGGATATGAACACAGCCTCGCCGTCCGGGCTGTGAGCAACGCCGCTGCCATC
>ENA-OQJB01000100-OQJB01000100.1-human-gut-metagenome-genome-assembly--contig:-NODE-100-length-50790-cov-4.421609_pt1 | contig 50790 bp, 34 predicted proteins | sample MGYA00242599_ERZ504765 | MGnify/ENA primary metagenome ERZ504765 (study PRJEB26092, sample SAMD00036354) | human gut metagenome | host: Homo sapiens | study: EMG produced TPA metagenomics assembly of...
CTTTAGGTAAGCCATTCTTCTAGGACGCCAAGGCAACAGTACCGGACGGTGGGAGTCAAGTGCCTTGACCAATTTTACAGAAACCATGTGCAGAGAGGTCAAAGGATCTTCGTTACCTATTGACCAATAAATAATAGACGGCTTGTTTATATCCCGGACAATCGTTTCATACGAACGTTGCAGAACCGCCCCCGAGAATGAAGGATCATACATCAAATCCCCGGCTCCCCCTAGCGTCACTTCATTACCCACATACATTCCCATTGAATCACATAGTTCAATAAACCCTTCGGCAGGTGTGTAATGTGAGAGACGAAGATAATTGATATTGGCAGCCTTCATCAGTGTGAGGTCCTCCAACCACTGCTTACGGGTAGTGGCACGACCTACATCCGGATGTTCATCATGCCTGTTCACCCCACGAAGTTTAACTGCTTGTCCGTTAATTCTGAAGACTCCTCCATCAGTGGAAATCTGACGGAAACCAACACGTTCCATACGTGTATGTGTTACTGCCTCTTTTTCTAAAAGTTCCACTTTCAGGCTATACAAATAAGGAGTTTCGGCAGTCCACTGGTGCGGAGCCTCAACCGGCAAGCTCAAACAAATCTCCCGATCCGTCGAAACATGGGCAGGTATAGCCATTTGTCTTTGTGCCACCTCTTTGCCTTCTTTGTCAGTGAGTGTGAAACATAGCTTATAAGGCTCGCCGGGACTAGGATAATTTCCGGGCAATGTATTCTTATGCTTATCACTGATCATCACCCGTATGTCCAGATTCGCATCTTGAAACAAATGGTCAAAAGTTGTCTGCACCACCACATCATCAATCCATCGTTTAGCCGGCATAGCCTCCAAAGTTACATCTCTATAAATACCTCCCCAAGTCCAGTCATCACAAACATCAAACTTATACTCACGGGTGATCTGCCTTACCCTGACAGCCAGTTTGTTAGGCTCATCCGCTTTCAGCTTATTCGTCACATCAAAAGCAAAAGAAGTATATCCGCAATCATGACGCCCCAGTTCGTTCCCGTTGAGCCAAACTTCAGCCGATGACCATACACCACCGAAATGCAACAAGATACGTTTGTCTTTCCAATCCTGAGGAATTGTAAACTCCCTCACATAAAATCCCTCACCGGCTTGATTATCCTTGAATCCTCGATAAACCGGTTCTTCATATCCCAACAAGGCCCAATTGGATGGAACAGGAGTTGACTTAAATTTGCTTTTAGCAAAATCAGACGTATAAAACCTTTCCAAACGGTCCGCCTCCTTTTGATTAGCGGCAAATGCAAATTGCCATGTACCGCTTAAATTAATCCGTTCCTGAGCCAACACCCCCAGGCTGCTCAATGACAGAAACGATGAAATAAAAATAGTACGTAAATTCATAAAGTATAATATTTTAGTGTTTTGTTCCTGATTGATATGTAAACGCATTTTCCTGTTACTGACACTGTCGGTACACCAAATTCAATTGCTCCATAATACCCGAAGGCACAAGTTTATCAGTCGGAGTAGCTATTTGAGGATAAGCATAAGTAAACCTCTCGGATTCAGGAAGTGAGGCATCCCCAATCATACGGTTCATCAATGAATTAACCACCTCTATTTTTAGATTATTTTTACCCTCATGGACATAAGAGGTTATATCAGCCTCCCAAGGAGAGCACCATACAGTAACGACTTCTTTTCCATTTACCCAGACACGCGCTAAGGAACCTAAGCGAGGAAAACGAAGCAGTAACCGTTCATTTTGAGCAGGCATCGCCAGATTTAATTCTTTATGATAAACCACCGTGCCTGAATAATAACGGATACCTGTATCGGCATGCACTGTCCAATCTATCAATTCGTCAAAAACGACTTTCCCGGGACCACCCCAGCGAGGATCAAAATAAACATTCCAACTACCCTCAATCGGAGTAATTGTTTCTTGTACATCCGCTATTCTCGGCAATAAACCGGTTGCCTGATTATTTGAAGTCACTATAAATCCAGACTCACGAGGAGCCAAAGTCAAGTTCAACAACATACCTTTTTCTCCGGATGCTTTTACAGGTATCATATAACGTTGCCCAGTCACAGCATCCCAATATTCCGCCTGTCGGGCATCCGTACGCAACCGGATAGTATCATGAAAAGCTCTGTCACTATGATTATTCAAAAATACACATCGGCATCCGATAAACGACGATGAACAAAATAAACTTTATCCTTCGCTGTATTACCACTTTTTATTGCTATATCAGGACGAATATTTTCATATTTCAAAACCTCCGACAATGGAATATTTTCATAAATTTTCCCCTTACCGACTTTACGGATCTGTGATACAGTAGTCAACTCTCCCCACAACTCATCAACCAATGCTCGATATTCTTCCGATTCCGCTTTATCTTTCAAGGAATCGGAACCATCCGGACGTGGCCCACAAACGATGACACCTCCTTTAACTAAACCAGCTATATGATGCAACACATGCAAGGGCATATCATTATTACGCTGAATCACCAATAAACTATAACTAATTCCTGTCGGTAAGGTCAACCGACCATCCACAGCCATCGTACGCCCTACTAATGCCTCAGCTGTACAAACATCAAAATCATAACCTTCGGGGATTTCAGGAAGGCGATAAGTTACCAATTTCACCGGCGGATTCTGTCCCAAATACACACATATATCGACAACAGGCACTCCTTTACGCATCAATGCGGAACAACGTGCCTGATAATCCCAGAACGGGCGGCTATATTCCCAGTAAGTATTGTTCCTGTTCAGACAATAATGCTTGCCGCCAGCCGTACTACCCGGATATTTATCAATCCAAGGCTGATAAGCAGACGCACATAACACAAATTCATTCACTCCAAAAGCATAAGCATAATCCGCCGAATTTTTCTGATCTGCAAAACAGTGATAATAACGGCTGCCGGTAAAAGCTTCCGCTGAAGCAATAGGCTTTCCGTAAAAATGAGCGGCAGATGAAGTTTCCTTCACATCATACCCTCCATCAGGATGTGAAGTCCAGAATTCACCTTGTGGTTTATTAACACGTCCTTTTGCCTGAAGATTATCCGCCACCAGGCTCAATCCGTTCCCCACAGCCTGTGCTGTCAGATTCACTCCCGCCTTATCACTTAATTTTTGCAACGTGCCGTAATAATTATCAGAAATCATATCAGCCATTGTACGGCGCATATCATATAGGAAACCGTCACTTTGAGACACCGAACCTACGATATATCCCATCATAGCCGGCAGATAACAACGCATATCATACCCTTTTCGATGTAAAAACTCCTGTTCAAACCCCGGAGTCCAATTTTGCGAACCGGCCTCATGACTATCCATGGTGACTCCTGCAGGCAAACAACCGATAGCAGCTAAAGAATCCAAAATAGGTTTGGTATAATTTTCCCATTGAACCGTCACCGCTTCTACCGACATTTTATCACATTCCAATCCCATTAAATTGGCACGCCCATGTCTCAACGGACCGCCAGTAGGCTCATGAGCAAAACGCATAATCACCCATTCTCCTGCCGGAACCTCCCACTCCAACTTCCCCTCAGAATCCATTTTATCTGTAAGGTCTACTATTTTTTCCGGGTCTATCGTCTCTTCGCCCTCATAAGGTGGTGTTAGATTTCTCTGAATATATTCAGAATAGAGTGCGGCACGTTCTTCCCATTGGTCCATTCGTGCACGTGAAGAAAGAGAAAAATTTCCTATCACCAAATCCGGACGAGTATCTTTAGGAAGATACCAATCGTGAAAATTCAGACGAAAATAACGAGCTTTTACTGCCGGGAATGAAATTGTTTTTTGAATCCAACGATTACTCGGAGTCTGATAAATAGGTTTCAAATCACAAACCCTCTCATAATTAATACCATCATTGGAAACCTCCAACTGTCCTATATCTGGTAATTTTTGGTACCCCAAGCCATAAAAACTCTCAGCCGGATGCCCGGGAGGATTCATAGCCCCTGTAGAAGATTTTGCCCCACGTGGACGAACCTGATAGCTGATGCTGCGAGCGGTAAAATCCTCACCAAAATCAAGATTCACCAAAACAGATTCTCCTACAGCACGTGCAGGAATTGTAACGAGTGTACCATCTGGCTGAAATAATGATTTACCCCAAATATGAGAAGGGGTTGTCGTTATACGAGGACGGCGGTGGTAACTTGTTTCCCAATTCTGTCGGGTAGCAGGAAAAGCTAGTACCGCCACATCCCAACATTCATCTTTTCCGGGCTTGGAAAGTATAGCAGAGAAATGTTGGTCACCGCTGACAAGAGTATCACTGGCTATGAGACGTTGCATCCCCAACCTTTTAGTAATCCAAGGACCTCCTGCTACAAAACCATTAGAAAGATTCACTTCAAAGGAAAGTCCGATACGTTTGGCTTCAGATGCTGCAAAGCGCAACATATCCCACCATGCCGGAGATAATGCAGGCAACGCATTCTCCGCCTTTCCATGAACCTGGTCGTAATATACCACCCCTCCAATTCCGGCACGCTTGTAAGCTTCCAAATCTGCGGTTATACCTTCACGAGTTGTTTCTGTCTCTCCATGAAACCACCAAACTTTAGTACGGGTGGAATCTACAGGATGAGAAAACTCCTCCCAAGCCTTTTCTTTGGTGGTCATATCGGTTATCGGATGCGAAAGAGAACAAGCCCCTCCCATTACAGCACAACCTATTAAAACTGTATTTAGGAATTTCACAGATAAAATACGATCATAAAGACTTTTGAACATCTTGTTGTTTTCCATTGCCAATCAATTAAAGTTTTATAATTTATTCCATGCAAAAGTAGAGGGGGATTCCATATTACACAATAGCTATTCTATTGACATACAAACATAAAGCATGGAGATTTTTCCATATTAAAGGAAAAATCTCCATGCTCTTTAAAATTAGACAAACTGGCCAATGAAAAGTAAGCTATCTTCATAGACCAAGTAAGTTAAGTTACTTCGGCATTTAAGTTGACTTACCCGGGTAAATAAGTTAAGTTACTTTTCTTTTCATAGACACCTAACCTTTTCTCAAAGCCTTATCCGCCCCTACATCAACACCCTTCCATGCCTTCAGGTTAGTCCATTCACTATAAGGCTCAGTCCAGAAAGGATGATTTGCCGGAAGTCCCAATGGCAAAAAGACCGCTGTACACATATACAGACTGCCTGTATTTATATAAGGTTCGGACATATTTATCTGACTGCCTGAAAAGCCAATTTTCAGCCACCCGTTTTCATCAAAAGTACCGGGCATAGATATCTGCCTCTGCATAACAGCTGTCAGAGCAGAACGGATCTGTCCTTTGGAAAGAGACTGAGGAATCTTGTCCAACAAAGCAATTTGAGAAAGCGCATGAAAAGCGCCAAAACGATACACGATAGAACGGCCCACTACAGGATAAGTGGCTTCCGGAGAGATCATCCGTTCAAGCTGGGCAGCCATTCGTTGTTGACGAACCAATTGGCGTTCCAAGAACTCAGCACGCTCCAATCCATGCTTTTTCATGACATACAATACATCCGTCAACATCGGATGGATGACCAAACTGTTATAATAATCCAGATGCAATTCTGCCCCATCTCCATACCAGGCATCTCCTTTATACCATTCATCAATGAAACGGTTTACACCATAATATAATCTCTGACTATCATATTCCCCCGTAAATTCCAACAAGGCCGCTTCTACCATCGAAGCGAAAAGCAACCAATTACTCTCATTAGGCTTTATGCCACGCGTTCTTTTCAACTCATACACCAGTTTTTTTTGAATATCCACATCCAGATTTCCCCAAAGTTGTCTGGGAGCTCTCAACAAACCTTGTACAAGAAAAGCCGCATCTACCAAGGGCTGGGAATGACGGTTATCAAACATCAAATAATCAGCTGATTGCGGATCGACAGCCTGTTTCAGTCCTTTAACCACCAGTTGAATATACCTTTCTCTTAACTTTCCTTCCTGAGTATCATCAGGTCCCAGTTCCAGCCAAGGAGCAATACCGCAAACGGTTCTTCCTACCGCTTCCAGATAGGAAACACTTCTACGTAAAGGTTCATCAGACAGTGACTCAAACGGCATATTCTTTTTCAACGTGCCCTGACTGAGATTGACCAACACAGGATCAGCAATCCTTGTTAAAGTCTGCACCCAGTACATACGGTCCTCACTACCTGTAGGCTGAGCATACAGTTTTCCACACAAAAAAATAAAACAAAAAGCAATCAACAAACAATTCCTAGTTCTCATTCTGTAGTTTTTTTAAGCGTAACAAAGCCTCGACATAATAATAATCTGCATAAGACAGGGGAACATCTACTTCCGAATTCTTATTATAATTTCCCACACTATGCTTCAAGATAAAACCTCCGTTGGTTTCCGGTTCGGCAAGGTACTCCGGAGAGGACAAAGAACGAATCTGCATTTCTGCCAGCTCCAGCCAATCCGCTCCTTCCTTACTTTTATCCAGCTGACTCAGTTCAATAAGTCCCGATGCCATAACAGCAGCGGCGGATGCATCCCGGGGAGCAGCAGGAATATCCGGTGCGTCAAAATCCCAATAAGGTATTTTATCGTCCGGCAAATTGGGATGATTCTTAATATAAGAAGCTACTTTCCGCGCCTGTTCCAAATATTCGGTCTTTCCGGTCTCCCTGTACATCATGGTATAGCCATACAGTGCCCATGCCTGTCCTCTGGCCCATGCCGAATTGTCGGCGTACCCCTGATGAGTACCTTTAAAATGTGGTTGTCCGGAAAGCGTATCATAAGAAACTACATGATAACAACTATAATCATCTCTAAAATGATGTCGAAGAGTGGTCTGTGCATGACTGTCAGCCATATTCATCAAACTTTTTTCCCCCGTGTCTTAGCAAGAAAAACAAAATTCCAGATTCATCATATTATCAATAATGACGGGAAACTGCCATTTTTCATTTGAATTCCACGATTTGATAGCTTTTACCCGCTCATCATAACGAGTTGCCAAGGATTCCGCTCCTACAGTCATCACCTCTAAATAATGAGGATTCTTTGCCAACCGATATCCGTTTCCGAAGCTACAATATAACATAAACCCTAAATCATGGGTGGTGGTCATATCCTTGGCAGACTCCACCCGTTCTGTATATAGTTCCGCATATCTTTTCAGTTCATCCGTAGGCGTATTCTCATACAAATACCATAACACTCCCGGGAAAAAGCCGGAAATCCATGCCCGGTAATCGGATGTTTTCAGTTCACCACCCTCATAAGTCCGTGGAAGCCTTCCTTTCTGATTTTCCACTTCCTTCGCTAAAAAGACAGCTTGCCGTTTGGAAACCTCCAGCCCTCTTTCTATTACTTCAGCCATGGGCTCCCTTGTTTCACATGAAACGAGAAAAAGCCCCCAAACAGCTATCAACCCTATGAATATATTTTTCATAAAAAGATATTTTATAATTGATGTAAATATAGACGTATTTTCTTAATTTCTGAAATTACTGATTCAAAGTTTCTAAAAATTCCACCTCAACTATCCGGAGTTCATTGTGTACCTTCTTGCCTCCTTCAGCTTTGAAAAGATCAAGCTCTCCGGCCTTGGGTTCCACAACTTCTATGATTTGGCCGAATGCATCGGAATCCTGAGTAGCCCCCTTCAAACGGATGGTTATCTCATCAGAACGTACCGGACGGTCAATCATCAAATGAACATATCCCAAACTTTTCTCCGTGTTCCCGCTCCAAATCAAGTGTTCTCCGGCATATACTTCAAGCGGATAAGAACGCTGCCTCCATCCGGTCAGTTTGATACAGATATCATCTATTTCCGCACGCCTTTCCAATTTATATGTAATCCAGGCGGTGTTCAACCTGCCATCATTTTTCCACTCGCTCAATTCGTTGTCATCAAAACTTTTCCCTGCATCCCTTTGATTTGTTCCGGCTGTAACATCAGCCACTCTGACATCAACTTTGGTCTCTTTATAAGAGGGCGAGGACGGAGTTTCACCACGGTCAAAGCGGCTAGGCAACCCAACGGAAGGGAAAAAGGTACTTAAGCCATTTTTAACTTCTACCGGCTGCGTACTGAAAGCTATTTCTTCTGAAGCCAACCCTTCCGCAGCCACCTTCAGCACCACATTTCCCGGTTGCGTTGTCGAGCGGATCATCACTCGTGTTATACCACATTCCACAGGAAGTTCTTTTGCCAACACATAATTATCTGCCGCCTGTGCTATTCCTCCTCTCCATTCAGCCGGGCCTTGTAAATCAAACTTTATCTTATGATTAGCTAACGGGCATCGTTCTCCATTGCCATCCACCACTTCCACCTGCACCATAGCTATATCAGCGCCGTCGGCAAAGACGCCTTGCGGACTATGCATCAAGGTCAGTTTTAACCGTTCAGGCTCTCCAACGGTTTGAAGAGAATGACGGCTCAATTCTTTATGCTGTTCATCGTAAGATATGGCTTCAATCGTCCCTTTCTCCCATTGCACAGAATCAAAAGTAAACAAGAACCGATAATCCTGTCTGCCGAAACCTTTGGATTTTCCATTTACAAACAGTTCCACTGCATCTCCCGATGAAACCACATAAACAGGTTTTCTCACATCCGGAGTATAATTCCAATGACCAATAATATGAGTATGATAGTTTTCCACATCCACCCATCCGTCCCACATTACCTTGTGTGCAAAGAAGCCATCCTTAGGGATTCTCAACGGATCCACCACACCGCTCCGGCGATAATTCTCGGCACCACGTCCATAAGTCTGCGTATCGGAAAACACAATCTTCGCACCTCCTGAATTGACACGCCGGCCTGTTCCGGGACGCTCACGCCACAAATCATACCAACGTCGGACAAATTCCACAGCCAGCCTGTCCTGATTCTGATTATATGCTCCGGCATCCTGTCCTTTGTGCAAAGGACCATCTCCCTGTTTATGAAACGGATAACTATATTCGTCCCAATATTTACGCAGCCCCTCATCACGACAATATTCAGTCTGAATCATAGGATGATGTTCACTTTTATTCACATAAAGCATTTCACCACCATATTCAGCCTCACGAATATCCAGCATCTCCCGGGAACCTATCGCCCTTCCTCCGTACGGATCATACTGATCCCGTATGGCAATCATCTCAACCATGTGCTCACGGCTGATTGATTCATTTCCCGATTCATAAAATAAAATACTCGGATTATTACGCATATAAATAATGACATCCCTCATCAACTCTTTCCGTTGTTCCCAACGTCTGCCGGTCGCATCTTTTTCCGCATCTCCTGCAGGCAACATCTGTATCACCCCCACACGGTCACAAGATTCCACATCCTGTTTCCAGGGAGTGACATGCATCCACCGAAAAAGATTGGCATTATGCTCAATCATTAATCCGTTAGAGTAGTCACTCATCCAAGGCGGTACAGACATTCCTACTCCCGGCCATTCATTACTGGACCGTTGCGCATATCCCTTCAACTGCAACACACGGTCATTGAGCCACACTTTTCCTTCTCCAAAACGAGTCTTGCGGAAACCTGTCCTGGTAACAACTTCATCCACTGGACGGCCATTCACCAACAGGGTAGTCTTCACATCATATAAATAGCCATAGCCCCAACTCCAAAAATGAAGATCTTTTAACGGTGCAGAAGCTTTCAATACAACTGTTTCTCCGGACTGCATTGTCGTCGGTTGTCCCCGGAATGTACTGACCCTTTTTCCATCATAATCATAAATGCTCACCTCATAATCCACATGAACGGACTTGCCATACTCATTCCGCACCTGTGACTCTGCATGAACAACCGCCTCACGGGTCTTTACCTTAATATCGGATGCATAGATGTAAGTCCCTGTAGTCTGTAAATTACTGTATAGAGGCAAGGTCTGGTATAATTTATCAGTAATGTGCAACCATACATTTTTAGGTACTCCTCCATAATTGGCATTGAAATTTCTATCATTCCACTGGAACAAACTTCCAGTCGAACGCTCCTTATACCTCCAGTCATTGTCTGTTCGGAGAGCAATCACATTCTCTCCACCAAAATTCAGAAACGGAGTCAGATCAAAGCCTACCGCCATCACCCCATTTTCATGCAATCCTATATGCTTGCCGTTCAAATAGAAATCCGCCGCCTGCCGTACTCCCTCAAACTCAATAAAGACCTTCTTCCCTTTTGCAGTCTTAGGGAGCCTGAAATGTTTTCTATACCAGGCTATAGTATCCGTCATTCCCCATATATGTACTTTAAATGCCTCATCTTCATTAAAAGCCCGGGGCAAAGTAATTTTTTCCAGTTTTCATCGGAAAAATCCGTTCTTTCCGCCCCCGGCGTATCTCCGATATAAAGCAACCATCCAGGGTTGAAATTATATTTCTCACGGTTATTGCTCTGTCCGGATACGGGAAAAAGCAAAAGCATACATAATAAAATAAGTAAATTCTGTCTGTTCATGGTATTATTCATTGATTTATCAACAGCAAATGTAGAAAATCCACCTTGATACAAACCGCTCCCACGTTTCAAGATGTGGAACAAATGTTGCAAGATACGACTACAGAGTAGCTATCGGGAAATCCTGAACCAGTCGATATCAATAAATCCTTTGCGACCGGTCTTATTTGGATCAACGGCAAAAAATCCTATTTTTGAACCTATCCAACGTCCTTTGCCCATAGCATACTCGCCACCAGCCTTCTTCCATTTCTTTCCATCAATGCTGTAGGCATAGTTCACCTTGCTGTCTTTTATACTCATGCGTAGGTACACATCCTTTATATGCATCTCCGCAGGACGTCCCTTACGTGGAGTTCCTTTTTGTGTGGGTTTCAAGGTATCCACAGTTAACACCTCATCAGTCAAGTGAGTACGCATGGCATTCGGATTATGGCGTATCTGTAACTCGTAACCGTCCTCGGTACGTTGCAGACCCACAGACGAATATTCGGCCGACATACAGACAAGACCAACATACTGGTCTGAATTACGCGAACAAAAACTCAGCTTTGTGGTAGCTGTAAATTCATCAGCCGGTGTTTTCTGTAATAGCATATTCGGTACATACCACAGATTACTGACATCTCCAAGCTCAGGTAATGCATACGTAAACAGGCGGAAAAACCCCATACTTGTAGCTTGCCCGTAACTTTCTTTATAATCATTTTGCCATTGCCACTGCATACCAAGTTTTGATGAATCAAACTCATCAGTCTCCACAGGATTAACTATAGTCTTACTATCTGATTTCGGCTTACGGAATTTCCAGTAAGGCTCACCAGCATTCCCCATAACAGGCCATCCACTACTCCAATCGACAGGTTGTAAATGACACACGCGGCCATAAGGACCTTTATCCTGAAAATGTATAAACCAGTCTTCACCATATTTTGTATGTATCCATCCACCTTGATGAGGTCCATTCATCGTGGTTTTTCCGCGTTCCAATACACGTTTCCATTCATATGGACCATAAGGCGATTTACTGCGCATAGCCAACTGCCAGCCTCCAGCTACACCACCGGCAGGACAAAGAATCCAATACCAGCCGTCACGCTTATAAAACTTAGGCCCTTCGGTAGTAACATTGCCTGTAGCATCACCATCGAATACAATACATGGCTCACCTATGGCGCGTGTACCATCAGCAGACAATTCACGTACAGTAAGCACACCATTAAAACCTATACGACTGTTAGCCCATCCATTGACAAGATAACAACGACCATCCTCATCCCACAACGGAGTCGTATCGATATACCCGAGACCTTCAACCACCATCACCGGTTTTTCCCATTCACCTGCAGGATCTTTGGTTTTCACCATAAAAATACCCCGATCGGGATCTCCCCAATAGATATAGAATTCGCCTGAATGATATCTTATACTCGGAGCATATATACCCATACCATGTTGTGTGCGCACAGAATCAGGAAACTGGCTACGCAAGGCGTGACCTATTATCTCCCAATTAACAAGGTCTTTACTGTGTAAAATAGGTAGCCCGGGCATACAGTTAAAAGAACTGGCTGTAAGATAATAATCATCGCCTACAGCTACCACATCGGGATCACTATAATCAGCATTTATCACAGGATTGGTATAGGTACCGTCCCCATTGTCGGGAGACCATACTTCTGAACAATACTGTGCGCTCACACTCAACGAGCAGACTAACGATAAAAACAACAAAATACATTTCATATCCAACAAATCGTTTTTAATTAATTATTGGTTCATATTCTTTATAGGTTGTAAAAGTAGAAAACACTCTTCGATACAAACCGTTCACACGTTGCAAGATATGGAACAAATGTTGCAAAATAAAACAACAGAGCCCGTTATAAGCTTATTTATATTGTGTAGGCAATACCCCAAACAGTTTCTTGAATGATTTTGTGAAATAACTAGGTGTATTAAAACCAACCTTATCAGCTATCTCAGCAATGGAAAGACCTCCCTCTTTCAATAATTCCGCAGCTTTACGAAGACGTACATTCTTCACAAAATCAGAAGGCGAACTTCCGGTGATAGATGTAATCTTCCGGTAAAGAGTGGCACGACTCATGCACATATCCCTACTTAAATCTTCTATGGAATATTCAGGATTACTAAGGTTCTTCTCAACCATGTCCAATGCCTTTTTTATTAATTGCTCATCAGATGCTGAAATAGAATTCGCTTCTACTTTTCCTTCTTTCGGCAATGGATCTATCTCATGCCTTTGTTCCGGATTTTGTTCCAGTGGCAGAACAGTCTGTGCAACAATGGGCTTCCGTAATTTCATATACATCCGGCCCAATCCCCAAACAACCGATAAAACAACAAGTACATAAAACAAATACGCCCAACCTGTTTCATACCAAGCAGGCAGACACTGGATCATAACCGTCAATGTACTCTTACTCCACAGCCCATTCTCATCTGTAGCACGGACTTCCAGTTCAAATTCCCCCTTTGACAAATCAGACAAGCCGATACTATTTTCCCCTGCCGGAAAGGCCACCCAATTATCGTTTCTTTGTTTATAACGATAAGCATATCTTACCTTATTCGTATTCAAATGGTCAAAAGTAGAAAAAAACAATTTCACATTTCTCTCATGAGGAGACAGGCTTATTTTCTTTTGATTATCCACCCCGATTTCAGAGGTGTTATTCATTTCGACGGATGTCAAACACACCGTTGGCTCAGGTATCCTCCTCTTTTTTTCATTATAGTGAGGAAAAGTCACAATTCCACCTCGTCCACCCACACTCATTTCTCCCCGAGGACCTTTATACAATGACTGGAAATCTTCCAGATTTATCCAAGAATCAGTACAAGACATCATAGTAAAGATATGTGTTCCGGGATGATAGACCATCACCCGCTGTGATGTAAGAATCCAAAGATTCCCATCGTCATCCGACTTTATATCCAACACAGCATCCCCTGTCAATCCACAATCTTTTGTCCGGGAAATAAAATCATTCGTATCCGGAGAATAACTATACACATTGCCCTGTTTAGTACCCACCCAAAGATTGTTGTCCGGTGCGACAGTCAATACCGAATAATTTTCTCCTGTATCCTTTATTTTGCAACCGGCTTTCTCCGGAAACTCTCCACAACCCTCTACTTTCAGTTGCAAAATAAACAACTCCTTCATTAGACGAAACGATAGCATTTATAAAACCAACATCATCACAAACTGTAGTCAATCGGCCATCCTTCATCCTATACCGGAATAAATGGTAAGTGGTACCTATCCAAAGATTCCCACGACGGTCATCATGCAAAGCGCGGATACGCTCACCTTGTTTAATGGGTATGGTACATACGATGGATTCAAAAAGCCGGTCCTCCTTATACCGAATTAATATAACCGAATGATCCCTTACCATATAGATTCCCTCTCTATCCGATGGCTTCTCAAAGAAAAAAGAAAGCTCCCTGTCATTCTTAACAACAGACATACGATCTCTTTGGGGATCATAAGCATACAGCCCCAATTTCTTTTGTCTGATCCAATAATAATTCTTCTCTTGAGAAAACTGCATAGGAGACGCGATTATCCCCAAATTTTGCTTTACCCCTTCCATAGACAAAGGAAGCACTTCATTAGGAAGAAAAGAAATAATGAAAGAAGAAGGATAATAACCTGTCACCCATAAATTTCCGGATTGATCGGAAAAAATCTTTGTGAGGATTTTCCTGTCAGCTGATAATAAACGGGAGAGATCTACCTTATCCAAGGATGCATCGGCCGTTATTTTATAGGCATATAAGTTATCTGCCGCAGTCACCCACAAATATCCCTTAACAGAATCTTGTATGATATGATGAAGCTTTCGGGTATCGGAGTCAGAAGACGCATTATCCACTGTTTGCAATCCAAACATTTTGTCCGTATCCTGTGCCTTGGGGTCAAAACGTACAATACCTTTTCCCCAAGTAGTAACCCAATAATACGGGGTGTTATGATCTTCCGTCATGCTTGTGGGATACTCATCATAGGGCCAAGGATATGAAATAAAAGAGTCCTTTACCTTATCATAGCAAAAAAGCCCGCCTTTTGCTTGAGTTACCCAAACAGTCTGTTTCTTATCCTCATAAATAGAATTGACGGTATTCTCCTGTCCTTTCCATTTAAGAATGTATTTTCCAGTTCTTTCCCCTGACGCATTGTATCGAAACAAGTGCCTGTTAGTCGAAATCCAGACCGTACCATCAGACGTCGCTGTCATTGTAGTTATAGTCCAACCCTTTATCGTTTCATCAGCAAGCGCCCTTATCTCATAATCTGTTTTTGACAAAATATAGGCGCCACGCTTCGTTCCAAACCATATTTTCCCTTCACCGTCTTCAGTAATACACGTCACACTGTTGTTTTCCAAGATTCCCGGGTTCTTGAAATCAGAACGGAACACTTTCACCGTATATCCATCATCACGACACAAGCCTCCCCCTTCAGTGCCATACCACATATATCCTTCCGAATCCTGGAAGATACAAAGCAATTCTTTGGTCGGCAACTGTTCCGAATTAGGAAGGTTTCTTACTATCATATCAAATGCTTTGGCCGGAACGGCATTTATCCGCACAGTCAATAACAAAATAATGATTGGTAATACTATCCTTCCTATGTTTTTCATATTCTTCACGCAAGTACTCCTGTTGAAAACAAACGAATACAAAGCTAGGAAGAAATTCAAGAACTTGCAACTTGTCGGTTTGATTAAGTACATTAAGAATGACTTAATAAAGAAGAATATAGTTATTGAACAATCTCCGGAATCAAATTTAATTATAAGTTAAAGACTCTTATACTATTCCATTTCATAATGAAAATAATCTATATCCACATATCCGCTTTCGACATTGTTATTATAACAATAGACCCCAATCCTATCTCCACGATAATTTCCCCAACTTAATTGATAAGGATGTCCGAAAGGAATGAAATTATCCCCATCAAGACTATAATAATACTGAGAAAGCCCATTATTTCCCCATATAGAACGCAACCATACGGATGTACCTACAAATTCTTTCTCTAACAAGAGATGTCCATTTTCTGTATATTCCATCCTTTTTCTCCCAGCTCGTTGTACTATTCCCAAAGTTGAAAAACATTTTGAGAAATGACATATTCCTGTTTTCTGACCATCGACAAAACCTGACAAGTCCATTTTAACCGTAACTATATTCTTCTGAGTCCGGAAACATCTTTGTGTCAATGTATTTCCAGCCGCTAATAAATTATCCTTTTTTAAAGGCATAAAAGCCTTTAACCGAAGCCACCCAGAACGTTCATTCAAAGAATACATTTCTTTACGAGGCTGATAATTCCATTGCCATTGACAATGTAGTGCAAGAGAATCAAAATCATCACTTCGTGCAATATAATAGCTAGAGTCAGAATCTCCCTTAGGCATTTTACCAGTCCAAACCATCGTTCCAATTCCTTCAGGAAGTACTTTCCCTATAATCGGCCATTCATTCACCCAAGTTACAGGCAACAAACTAACTTGCCTTCCCGCCCAATCTCCTGTACCATGGTGAGTTAAAAAATACCAATCTCCATCCGTATCATCAATCAAACCACCTTGATTGGGTTCCATAGCTTCAACAGAAGGTAAAGCCAATTGCTTTTCTTCTGTATATGGACCAAATAAACGCCTTGACCTTTTGGCCAATACATAACGTCCTACCCCTGCTTTATGCTCGCTAAATACCAGATAATACCAGCCATTCACCTTTATCAGCTTACTAGCCTCACGCCCACTCCCTTCATTAACCAATTGCGCCGATAATTTATCTATACTTTTAGCATCAGAAGTCATGCGAAATAAATAAGTCTTATAATTATCGGCAAAATGAGTCCCTACAAAACATACATCTCCATTGTCATCAAACAAAACAGAACAATCATCCCAACCGGCTTCTTTCATAATAGGATGCAACGGCTCCCATGGGCCTTCCGGATTTGCAGCAGAAGTCATAAAAAAGCCTTCATCAGGAGTTCCAAAAAAGATATAAAACCGATTCCGATGGTAACGAATTGTACCAGCCCAAATACCACGACTGTAACGATTCATCCGTTGCCAACTCAACTCCGGACTTATTTGAGTAAGATCTTCAACTGCATGACCACATATTTTCCAATTTACCAAATCCTTAGAATGTAAAACAGTCATACCGGGAGAAAACTGGAAAGTAGAACTGATTGCATAATAATCCTCCCCTACCCGTATGCAATCTATATCGCTGAAATCGGCAGGAATAATAGGATTCCGGTAGAGAGAATCCTGGTATTCACCCCAAGCATTCCAGTTTCCCCATTGAGGAATGCCCTGCCCCCGACTGGAATCACAAATGAACAGGCAAAATAGAATCGCCAAATATACTTTATATCTCATAACGCTTTAAATTAATAATTAATGATTTACATCAAAAACCAATCTCCACTCAAAAACCGTTCCATCTTTTCGAGCAGGAAGCGTTCCCGGCCAATCAGCCGAGTAAAGTTCACCTGTTTCAGGATGCAATCCGATAAAACGGTTTGTTTTTAAAGATAATAACATACATTCTCCCCGCAACATGTCCTGCCACATAAACAAGCTACCTTCCGTTTCATTTTTAATTAAGCGAACATCAGCAGACAATCCGGCCCCAACTACGGTAAGGAATCCCGTACCATTCATTGCTTCAAGTGCCACTCGTCCATTTCCTCTATCATGCACTTTAAAAACAAAACAGGCATCATTTTTAATCTGACGGCTCCCGGAAGGAGATAAAACCCCATGCGGATTTGCCCACAGCTGCTTTTTATCCCCTTTATTAATCAACATGATATGTTTACCAAGAGGCAAATTCATAGAACGATCCGCCATTGGTTCTTCCAACTTGAAATTATCAAATGCAGCATATCCACCATTTACTCCATTCATATTATAAGCAAAAAGGGCATAACGAGTTCCCTGGAATGTCTTCAACTGATAAGGCAAACGAATTGTATCTCCGATAACTTCAAAAGTCCCTTCATCCGCACAATAACTTAACAATGCCCAATCGTTATCAAAATCCCCATAAGCACGTAAGGCTATTTTAGAAGATAATACCGCACAGTCTATCGTCTTATTCTTATATAAATCATAATATCTTAAGATCCATTCATTCTCCGTTCGCACTAAGCCAATCCACGCATACGGAATATTCATAAGCCCCAAACCTGCCACATCTCCTGCTTTCAACTTAGAGCCGTCCAACTCTACTGTAGCATACGATACAGGGCCTATTCCACGTTGAGTCAATGAATTCTTAGCTGTTAAAAAACTTTTTGCCGGCATCGTATATAATTTCAATTTGCCTTTTTCTAATTCCCATTTCTTATAGACTGGTTCATGATTCCATTGCCATGCGTTGGAAAGTTCCTCTTCATTAAAGCTATCATCTCGTTCAAACGGTGAATAAGGTGCAGTTTCCTTTACACCCACATTCGGTTTATACCACGTACGAGGAGAACGGCCTAAATTATTCTTTAAGCCGAAATAAGGCCAAGAATCAACCCATGTAACAGGGGAAAGAAATACGGTACGCCCCACTGACCGAAAATCCATCATGGAAAAGCCCCACCATTCTCCATTGGGCAAATCAACGATTCCTCCCTGATGCATAGGGACAGCGCCCATTATATTTTCAGCTTCTTTAGCAAGACTCAATGTATCACCGGGCAATGGCAAAGCTGAATGTTGCCCCATGTTCATTGTCCACCAAGCACGCTGTGTTCCCATTGTTTCACGGGAACTGATGACCACCGTTTCGTATGGGCCATAGATATGCTCAGATCTTGCACACTGCATCCGCCCGTTATCAGCATTAACGATATAATATTTTCCATCAATTTTATAAAGGTGATTACCTTCGCCCATAGCGTGACCGTCAGGTATGATAACCCTTTCCGTTCCCGGCACTATTCCACTAAGATCTGTCTTTAGTTCCACCAACTTGATAGTTGTCTGTCCATAAACAACATAGATTTTCCCGTTTTCAAACAGCACAGACAAATCATAAATATTTTCGCCTATAGGATGACGTGTCCAAGGACCTCGGGGATCCGCTGATGTGAATACTTGTAACCCGTGACGATTGATATTGGAAAAAATATAAAAGACACCTTCATGATAACGAATGCAAGGAGCCCAAATTCCTTGTCCGTATGATTCTTTTCCTTGTTCCAACCTAAACTCCTCGCCTAAATCAAATTCAGTCAAGGCATAACTCAGCAGTTCCCAGTTAACAAGGTCTTTAGAATGTAACACAGGCAGCCCGGGAACACTATGCATAGTGGTACTTGTCAAATAAAAATCTTCTCCAACCCTAATAATATCCGGGTCCGAGCATTCATCATAGAAAATAGGATTGGTATATGTCCCATTCCCATTATCCGCACTCCAAGATTGAGCCAAAGAATATCCCCAGCCAACTATTATGAAAAAAGACAGTATCAAATATCGTTTCATAAGTAAAACACACATTTAAATCTCATTTTTAAAAAGTCCAAGTACACATAAAACCGATGCAAACTTGGACTTTTTTATCACAGATATATTATCAATATCCCGGGTTTTGTGTTAGTTGATCATTATTTTGCATATCTGTTAATGGTATAGGCCATAACCAACCTTTTGCCGAATCAAATTCTCTTGTAGCTACCGTCACCTTCTCAAACTGCCAAGTAGAAGGACTAGAAGGATCTGAAAGTTTCGTCCGATTATATCCATATACGTCATGCACCAAAGATTCATCTTTCCATCGCAACATATCTACATATCTCATTCCTTCCAAAAACAATTCTACCCTCCGCTCGTGTCTCAAAATTTTGCGCAAAGCCTCTTGTGATAGATTCGTGCCTTCTGCCTCCTGAATGGTAGGCATTCCCACACGTTGACGTACTTTATTAATCAGTGTATAGACCTCATCCGTCAAGTTATTCGCTTCAATTAAAGCTTCAGCACGCATTAATAAAACGTCTGCATAGCGTAATACAATTTGATTAATGGCACAATTATCCGGATCGCTATTCCCTATATCCGCATATTTGCGCGGGCGCGTTCCGCATGGGACTTGATCATTAGCCGGAATGAATACAATTGAACCGTATTGAGCTCCTGGAAGAACTATGGAAGCAGCCAAACGAGGATCACGATTCAAATATGGATTCTGACTATCATAGCCGGACGCCGGATCTGTAATCGGTTTTCCATTTGTCATATAATAATCGTCTATTAAATCAACAGACACATTAGGAGTAGCCCAATTAGTAAAAGACACACAAGTTGTCGGATAAGGCTGTGGTTGTAAATTCTTAATATATTGAATATCAAAAATCACTTCTATATTGTTTTCATTAGCCTCCTGAAAAATTCCTACATAATCATTAAACAAATCATATATACCTAAATCCATCACTTCTTTAGCTGCAGTTGCAGCATCAGCCCATTTTTCATTCCGTAGCAAAATTCGACATTTTAAAGCCAAAGCAGCTCCTTGACTAGCCCGTCCAACATCTGTTCCCGAATACTTAAGAGGTAAGTTTGGAACTGCTGCATCCAAGTCTTTCAACAAATAATCAAGCACCTCGCTTTTAGGCATTCTTTTGACATATGCATTTTCCAACGTCTGTGACTCATCCACAATAGGAACGTCACCAAAGAAAGTAATCAAGTCTGCATATCCATATGCACGTAAGAATTTGGCCTCTGCCATCATCTGAGTTTTTACACTTTCACTTATGGGAGCTACCTGCAAATTAGTCATAAACATATTGGCGCGAACAATCAACCGATAATTCATACGCCATCTATCATTGGCTGCTGTGCTGGAAGAGTTTTGCTTCCATCCACCAAATTCTGTGGAACCTTGCCAAGAATCTTGACAATAAGCGTCATCTGACATAAAATCCAATTGATACCAATAAGTGGAAGTAACGGGCTGCAATGCTGAGTACACTCCCATTAATGCCATTCTACACTGATTTTCATCTTGATAAAAGTTGTAGGGGATAAAGAAGCTATTGGAGTACGATCTAATAAATTGTCAACACAACTACTCATCCCCATTACACCTAAAACAGAAATTAAAATATATCTATATATTTTCTTCATGGTTATTCACAATTAAAAGTTAACATTCAAACCTATTGTATAGATACGGACTTGTGGAAAAGCTTGAGCACGTGTTTCTCCAACTTCTTGTTCCGGATCAAATCCCTTATAGTTTGTAATAGTAAAAGCATTCTGAATATTACCATACAAACGTGCAGTACAATTTCCCATAAAAGGAAGAATTTTTCTATCAAATGTATACCCCAGCTCAACATTCTTCAAACGCAAATAGGAAGCATTTTCCATATAGAATGTGGAATGAATATTATTTCGGCCTCCATCCAATGTTAGACGAGGATATTTTGTATTTGGATTGTCTGAAGTCCAACGTTCCAACCACCAATCACCCATATTGGCAAAACCACTAAACGGACAAGCTATTTCAAAATAAGTGTACCCGTCAATGCCTTGTACACCTTGCCAAAACATACTGAAATCGAAATTCTTCCACTCCAAATTAAATTGCCATGCATAAGTCAAATCAGGAAACTGTTTTCCAATAACGGTTCTGTCATCCTCCATAGTCACTTTTCCATCCCCATTAAGGTCGGCATATTTAATATCACCCGGCTGAGCCGTAAAATTAGCAACAGAAACCACACCGTCTTTCAAAATATATTTCCGTTGTTCGTGTGGAATACTCGGATCGTTATTATTCTGCCATGTAAAATCAGATATTTGATATAAGCCATCCATTTTATAACCATAGAAAGCATTTATAGCGTGTCCTTCTACCTGAGCTTTAGCATCACTAATAATAGGACTTGCCCCATTCAAATCTGTTATTTTATTTACAATATGAGAAAGATTCAAACTTGTCTGAATTTGAAGTCCATTATCAAAACGCTTTCTATAAGAAACCATTGCTTCTATACCTTTGTTACTCACTTTACCAGCATTAACATAAGGTGCACCCAAATTACCCATCGTAAGAGGAATCGGCGTCTGCATCAGAATGTCATTAGTTCTTTTGTCAAAATAGTCAAAAGTCAATGATATTCCATTATTCAATGCCAAATCAAAACCGATGTCGATTTGAGAAGTCGTTTCCCAAGTAGTTTCTTTATTAATCAAATTATTCACCGCCACACCTGGCTGTAAAGCTCCTCCTAATGAATAATTCTGTCCACTAGAAAGTATCTCACTTCCAACATAATAAGAATTAATATTCTGATTGCCCAACTTACCCCATGATGCTCTGATTTTGAACATATCCAGCCAATCCAAGTTTTTCATAAAATTTTCTTCCGAAATGAGCCATCCTACAGAGAATGAAGGGAAAGTACCCCACTGATTTCCTTTTGCGAAACGTGAAGAACCATCACGACGAATATTCGCTTCAAACAAATAACGCTCATTAAAGCTATAATTGACACGGGCAAAATAAGAGCGCAATCCCAAATCATAAGCATCAGCATTATTACTCATCGTTGACGCATCTCCTAAATTCAAAACAGGCTGGTCATTATTTACAAATCCCGAACGGAAACCACTATTCCACTTCCACTTGAAATACTCCTCAGAATAACCTACCATGGCAGAAACCGAATGTCTACCGAAATTCTTGTCATATTTCAATAAAGCAGTCAGTAAAGTCTGATAATTCAAGTGATTCGTTTCGTTTAAATCCGACATGAGCGATTTGGTAGATCCATCTGCATTAGCCAAAGTCACATTGGCATGGAATGCATTTATATTAGAACTTTCCACATTGTAACCATAAGTTAGTTGCGCACTCAGACCGTCCCATATTTTTAACTCCCCTTCAAGTTGCCCGTTAAACACATAGCGTTCCGTTCTTGAACTACTACCTTCCATTATTTCACCATAATAATTACGTTCTCCGTTTACACTCATCCAAATGCCTTCCTCATTTTTCAGAGGCCATACAGGCGCATTGGTTGCATACCATTTGGCATTCCATATATCCCTTGGTTCTTTCTTAACACCATAATTTCCAGAAAGACGAGTCGTCACACGTAATTTCTTCTTCCATAAATAAGAATCAATATTGGTTCTAAAATCCGTTTTCCGATAATTTGTTCCTACTAAAATACCTTCTTGCTCCAAATAACCCAACATGATAGCATACTGAAAATTATCAGAACCACCTGTAAGGTTCAGACGATGATTCTGCATACTAGCCTTATCATAATACACATCAAAATAATCGATACTGGGATACATTGGGTCAGTTCCGTCTCTAAACTTCTGAATTTGTTCCGGTAAATACTTTTCCTGCTGACCTGAATTGCGACAAGCTTCATTATATAAAGTAGCATAATCATAAGAATTCAAAACACTTGGCAATGAAGTGGCTTCCTGTATACCAAAATAACCATTATAAGAAAGTTTCACTTTCCCCAAAGCTCCCTTTTTAGTAGTTACAAGCACTACACCATTAGCCGCACGATTACCATAAATAGAAGCTGAAGCTGCATCTTTCAATACAGAAATCGAGCTAATGTCCGAAGCATCCACATCTGACATACTTCCCGGAAAGCCATCTATCAGAACTAATGGATCACTATTGTTTAACGTACCAACACCACGAATATTAATAACAGCGCCATCTGCCCCCGGCTGACCTGACTTTTGTAAAGCATATACTCCCGAAACAGTACCTTGCAAAGCATTACCTGCATTGGTTATAGGCCGATCTCCTATATCTTTCATTGACACATTTCCTACCGCACCAGTCAAATTGACTTTCTTCTGCGTACCATAGCCCACTACAACGACTTCATCTAATGTTTCTGTATCTTCTGTCAATGTAACAACTATTCTTTTTATTCCCTATTTTCACATCCTGTGAAGTAAAACCAATATACGTAATCTGTAAAACGGCATCTTTCGGGGCATCCAACACAAACCGCCCATCTATATCTGTTATCGTACCTATTGACTGACCTTTCACCGTGACATTGGCACCGATTATCGGCTCGCCATTCGTATCTTTCACAATACCTGTCACCTTATTTGCCTGTTGGGCAACTTCCCCATCTTTCGCCTTGCTCATCAGCATGATATTCTTACCCTCCATGGCATAATAAATATCAGTACCTTCAAAAACCTTATTCAACACTTCGGCTACAGATTTATTTTGCGCATTCACCTTCACATTGCGCTTCAGATTCACCTCGTTTACATTATATACAAACAGATAATCTGTCTGTTTTTCTATTTCACTGATTACCTTGCCTGTTGACATGTTATCCGCCACAACAGTCACCTTCATTGTCTGAGAATAAGACTCAGTGGCAAAAGCTGTTCCGGCAAAGACAAACAGGGCTAAGAGTGTGTTTCTCATCATACGGAATAAATGTTTAATTTCTACAATAGATTCCTGATACAAAATATTTTTCATATATTTGCATTACTAATTTTAGGTTCAACTTAAGATTATTTGAGAAAAAATTGTCAATGCGTCATTGACATTCCATGGGATGGTGTTGCAGCACTATCCCATTTCCTTTTTAGACCAGGTGTGTTATTTCATAGGCATATTCTTTTTTAAGGGTTAATTAATTGTTATCACATTTGTCTCATCATTCTTTGTATAAGTAAACTTATTATTGAGTTTCAAAACTTTCAGTACGTGTTCCACCCCATCTTTCGTGCGGAATTTACCTGTATAACGGTTCTTTAAAATCCGGGTATTATTTACCACAATATCCACCCCATAATACAGTTTCAGTTTCTCTATCATATCACGTACGGATATATCATTAAAACAAAGCAAGCCCTCACGCCACAAAAAATAATCGGGCTCCTTGATGCGTCCTTTTACCAGTCTGTTGCCTTTCAAGCTGGCCATCGTGTTCGGTTCCAGCCTCATTCCACTGTTATTCGAACCGGGCACTAAAATTTCGACAGCACCTTCCAACAAAGAAGTTTCCCATACGCTATCCGCTGCATAAGCCATTACATTGAACTCTGTACCCAGCACCTTCACATTACATTTGTTCGTCTCTACAATAAAAGGCTGTTCCACATTCTTTGTCACCGCAAAGTAACCCTCACCATCCAATTTCACATTTCGGATATCCCCTTTGAAACTTCCCGGGAAAGTCAAGGTACTGCGTGAGTTCAACCAGACTTTCGTACCATCCGCCAACATCAATTCCGCCCGTTGGCCCGCCGGCACATAAATGGACTGCCATGTTTTGTCTTCCGGTACCTGATGTTTTCCTGTCCAATAATGTGTACCCAACAAGACGATCGCCAATACCGCTGCTATCTTGGCAGCTTCCATACATATTCCGCGTAACGAGAAATGTTTCCTTTCCCGGCTATTCTCCTCCGCCACAGGTTCCGTACGCCACAATGCCATGTCATGCAACTTCCGTTGTGCCATATATTCACGCATATTCTCAGGATTTTCCTGTATCCATCCGGTCACACGCTGCTTTTCGACTTCAGTAGCATTTCCGGCTATATATTTTTGCAATAATTCAGGATTCATATTCTATGCTGTTTTATTAGAAACGACTCAAGAAGAAATTACCCTAAAAGAAAATGAAGAAAAATATATAAAAATCATTTTTGTCCTCAAAAACATCCGTATCCCCATCCGGTCAGGCTTAATAATAAAAGAAGAAATAAAATAAAGGAAGATAATCTTTTAAAGTCACCCGCAGTACTTTCAATGCTTTTGATATATGATATTCCACCCCCTTTATAGAGATTTCCATCTCTTCGGCAATCTCTTTATTAGATTTATTTTCAAAACGGCTCAAAATAAATGCCCGTCGCGTCTGTTCCGACAAGGTGCTTAAAGTAGCACTGATGATTTTTTCCACTTCTTCCGAAAAAATCTCATCAGGATTGCACGCTTCCAAGGCAGACATACGGATAGACAATTCCTGTTGTTGCCAGTCGGCCATCACTTCAAAAGCGCTGCGTTTTACCTCCTCGTGCTTTAGATAGTCCAAGGCCTTGTTCTTCAAAATTGCCAGTAACAACGGTAAGATATATTTCTCTTCAACAGGCTCGGCCTTCAACTTTTCCCACAACTTTATTAATGCCTCGGAGGCAATATCTTCTGCTGCCAAATCATTATGAACGTATGATTTGGCAAAGAAAAAAGACTTCTTATAATAAGAGGTATAGATATCATTAAAAGAATTTCCAGGCATTTTGCTCATTTGTATATCGGTTGTGCTTTTCATCCATATTACGATGGTAGAGCAAAGTTAGTAATAAACCTTCGATAAAAACAAAATTATCCTGTTAATTCTTTCTCTTATATGCTATGAGCTTGCCTTATATGCAATCGCCCTCCACCGTCAGACTAAGTGGCAAAGAGGGAAAGTTGCCATAAATATAAAGTTCACGGACAAACACCCCTATACTGTCCGACTGGAAGGAAACTTTCAACTGTAAAGTATCTCCCGGAGCAGCATGATACTTGGAGCATCTCGTTTCCAGACAATCACAAGAAGAAACAATGTAATAAATATGTAAACTGTCACTTCTCGTGTTTTTATAGATAAAAACGCCACCACTAAAAAAGTCGAACAAACAAATCGCTAAGCAATCTTTTTCATTTATTTCGCCATATGCGATTCCCCCTGAAAAATCCTTCAAAAGCTTCATCCCTCCCGCAAACCCTTTGCCGGAGGGCGTTCCGGCTGAAAGATCACACCGGGAAAAAGCTTCAGGCCGCGGAAGAATCCTTCAGCTTCACCAGCCGGTACACATTGCCATACTCGGTATGAATGCGTTGTATTCCTAATGCAACCATCATCCTGCCCAACCGATTCGGAGTCACCCCGCGCATGGCTGCCGGATAATGCTTCTGCAAATAATTGAACAAATCCGTCGTGGTATAGGGCTTGGACAGCTCCCCTTTTTGCGGCATCCGGAAACAACGCAAAAACAGTTCCTGCTCGGCAGGCATTTTATAAAAATTCCGATTGCTATGCTGTATCTCCTTCTCTTCCTCTTCCGAGAACCAGTAACGCTCTCCCCCGACCAACTCCGCTTTCAACTGAGCGAACAATTGCGCATGATCGGGCGGTGTGCAGTCAATCTTATCATCCACTTCCGCACAAAGAAAACGGCGGCTTCCTGTGGGATCAGTCAGCAAGTCCGTCATATTGGACGTACCGATGAAAGAGGCGATACGAGGCAGATGACTGAATGCCGGACGATGTGCCCTGCGGAAAGTTAGTGTGGTCATCTGCATCAGATTCTTCAAAGCAGGCATCTGTCCGGCACGGTACTTATCGAACTCATCCATATTGATCAGTCCGAAAAGCGAAAGTTTCTGTTCACATCCACTCTCGCTCGTCAGGTCGAACTTGTCTATATAATAAGGTGTAAGTTCCTTAGGCATCAAAATCTTGCAAAAAGAAGACTTGCGCTTCCCCTGCTCACGGCTCACCAACATAGGCGCCACCGCATTGGCGCAATCCTGTGCCTGCCCCAGCCATTGGGCAGCAACACCCAGCATCCAACGGTGAAACCCTTTCACCCACATCGGTTTACGCGATATACGCACGGCCAGCGGAGTAACACGATCCACCCCGTCCCATTGAGGCAAGTGGTTCATATAATGCAGAAAAGGATGATAGTTTTCCACCTTTCTGGAATGGAGCAAACGGCTCACATCCTTATCCCAGCAATTGATGCCGCCGGTACGCGCCTCCAGGCAGAATGTATTCAAATCACGTTGAGCCACTATACCATACTCTTCATCCGGCATCTCTTTTCCACGATACTCCGTCTGTTCGGTGAGAAGGTTATAACGAAAATCATACCGTGCGGTCAAAAAGCACTGCAAGGCCTCCAGCATATTCTCCGGTTTCTTGCGCCCCGATTTGCCAGAAACCGCCTTTTCATCGATAGTTTCTGCCATACCAACTGCCTCGACAGCCGCTGGAAGAACAGTTTCGCCCACCGTTTCCATAGCCATTGAAGGCAACACTCTTTCCGGATTCGCACTTTTTCCCACGCATATCCTCATTTTCATACTCTTTTTGCACCAATTCAGTAATTTTTCCACTAATTTTTTCATCCTTTTTCATTATTTGGGGTTGTGTAATATCACAAAGATAACATACAAAATACTCTTTTACAAGCATTTACTACACACTACTGCAAAAAAGTGACTAAGCGAAAATAACTGGGAAATTATTCGTTTTTATCAAGACTATTTCATACTTTTGCACCGTCAAGTTAATCATTTCACTAGAATGATGAAGTTTCATCACTTGAGTGATACAACTTCATCACTTTAGTGATATAATTTCATCACCAAAGTGAAATGATTAACCTGAAAGGAAGTTGCAGCAAACTCTTCCGTACAAGAAAGCATAAACAACCGGATAAAAACAAATAAGCGAATGGCTATCAAATTTGAATTTTATGAATCACCCAATACGATAGGTACGCGCAAGAAGCGCTATCACGCCCGTGTAGTAAACTGGCAGCGCATCAACACCGACTATCTGGCACGGGAAATACAGTACGGCTCCTCGCTCACCGTGGCGGACATCAAGGCAACCATCATCTCGCTCAGCGAGAAACTGGCCTATTACTTGAAAGACGGCGCCCGGGTGCACATCGAAGGGATAGGGTATTTCCATATATCGCTTACCTGCCCCGAGACACGGACACCAAGCTCCACACGTGCCAACAAGGTGAAATTCAAATCGGTGACATTCCGTGCGGACAAATACCTGAAGCATCAGTTGAGCGACGTTAAGACCGAGCGTTCGAAATACAAGCCGCACTCCATGCCGGTGACAAAAGAGAGTATAGACGAGGCATTGACGGAATACTTCCTGACAAACAGCGTGTTGACACGCCGGAAGTTTGAATCGTTATGCGGACTGACACGCGCCACCGCAGGACGTTATATCGCCCAACTGGCGAAAGACAAAAAACTGCGCAATATCTCCATTCCACGTAACCCCATCTATGAACCGATGCCGGGATTCTACGGAAAAGAGAAACTGCCCGAACCGAAGAACGAAACGGAAAACGTATCGGCAACAAACGACACGGACCTGACAATAAAGTAAATATACAACGAAACAATATAATAGAAAAACTTCTACAAACGAAGCTCAAACCATAAAGAGCTGAAACTTCTACACTAGGCTGAAGGAATTCCGGGAGGAAATCCTCCAGCCGCTTTTCTTTATTGACGAGCGTTTGCGAAGAGGCTGAAGGATTTGAAGGAAAAAACTGGGAAAACTTCGGGAGAGGTACTTTTCAGCCCACCAGCCATACCAGCATGGGCAAATAATCCTTTAAGGAAACACGAAGCAGCTTCAATGCCTGCTGGATGCGGTAAGCCACCGTCTGTGGTGACACATCCAGCACTTCGGCAATTTCTTTATAACTCAGTTCCTTAAAGCGATGCATCACAAAGGCCTTCCGATAACTGTCGGGCAGAGCAGCCATCGCCTCCTTTATTTTCCGGTCCAATTCCTCAAAACGAGCATAGTCCACTTCACACAATGCCGCCTGTGTCCTCTCATAAAAGGCAGCTTCAGCCTTGGTTTTCACCTGTTCCCGCGTCAAGTGGTTCAAGACCCTCCGATAGGTCATTTTGAACAAATACTGATTCAATGAAGACTCGATTATCAAATCCCCACGATTCTCCCATAGCCATAACATTACCTCCTGAACAATCTCTTCGGCATCTTCCAACGATACCAACCGGTGGGCATAGGCACACAGCATAGGATAGTATCTTCTGAATAAATGGTCAAAAGCATTACCATCCCCCTGTCGGAGAGCATTAAGCAAAGACAAGTCTTCGACGGTATGATTCATAGTATAATAACTGTTTTCCTTGCGCACAAAGATAGCGGTTTTTATCGGAAAAAAACTTTTTTTTGAAAAAAAGCATTTTTCGTTTAGATACCTTTCATTCTCGCTTGTCTTAATAATATAAAGGAAGAAATTAAAGCATAATTTATGGAAAACCATACCGATATAGAAACTTTGTTAACTAAATATTTCGAAGGGAAAACCACTCCTCCGGAAAATGAACAGATAGAAGCATGGCTGAATGCCGACGAGGAACATTTACATATAGCCAGGCAGCTGAATACGCTCTATCTGGCTGTAGACACACAGCATATCACAAAGAAAATAGATACGGAAAAAGCGTTAGATAAGGTAAAAAGCAAAACAAAAGTTAGAAACCTGTCCAGGTGGGGATGGACACAACGCATTGCGGCCATCCTGTCCGTTCCCCTCCTGATAGGTGTATTGGCTCTGTATCCGGACAGACGGCAGCCGGTAGTCACCGCTCAGATGGTGGAAATAAAAACCAATGCAGGCATGACTACCTCCGTCCTGTTACCGGACAGCACGGTAGTTCACCTCAATTCGGAATCCTCCCTCCGCTATCCCACCTTTTTCGCCGGCGATGTACGCCAAGTGGAGTTAAACGGTGAAGCTTATTTCGATGTGACCCATCATCCCCGGAAACGATTCATCGTCTCCACCCCTCATCATTCTCAGGTGGAGGTGTACGGAACAAGTTTCAATGTGGAAGCATACGGTAATGAAACTCCCATTTCCACCACGCTTATCAAAGGCAGCGTAGGGTTTATTTATAAGAATAGCAAAGGAAAATTTCAAAAGAGTATGCTCTCCCCCAGACAGAAGTTAGTTTATTCCCCACAAACCGGGGATATCAAGTGCTACGTCACTTCGGGCGAATCGGAGATTTCATGGAAAGACGGTAAGCTCATCTTTAATGACACTCCGCTGGATGAAGTGCTGCACATGCTTGGCAAGCGGTTCAATGTGGAATTCGTATTATCCAACAAAGAACTAAAAGGCTGTTCGTTCACAGGAACATTCACCCATCAGCGCCTGGAGCGTATTATGGAATATTTCCGGATTTCTTCCCGTATACGATGGCGGTACATTGACAGTGCAGATATAAAGACGGAAAAGCTGAAAATAGAAGTGTACTAATATACGTTTAACCCTTAATTTAAATACTAGAAAAATGAACAGACAACAGGCTCCCTAAACAAAAAACATACGGGAGGATATTGGCGTATCACCCCGTATGAAAAATCATCTTTCTATGCTTGTTTGGCGACAAGCAAAGACAACATTTTATTAACTTTATCTCAATTACAAAATTATGAAAAATTATTTTAGCGTCCAATTATTTTGGATGATAAAGTCGTGTAGGTTAATCTTAAATAAAGCTCCATTACCTATGAAACTAAGTGTACTCTTTTTAATCTGTTCGTTAAGTATGACTTATGCGGCAGAGTCGTATGCGCAAAAGACCATGATCAGTCTTGAAGTACGTAATGAAACAGTTGGCACTGTGTTGGAAAAGCTGAAAAAAGAATCGGGGTTTGATTTCTTCTTCAACAATAAACACGTAGATCTGAAACGTATTGTATCAGTTTCGGCAAACAACAATAATATATTCAAGATACTAGACCAGATTTTCGCAGGGACGAATGTGAAGTATTCAGTGCTTGAAAAGAAAATTATTCTTTCTACTGAGATTGTGCAAGGAATACAGCAAGGACAAATTAAGGTGACAGGTATTGTAAAAGATGCGAATGGCGAACCGATAATCGGTGCCAATGTCATCGTAAAAGGCCAGTCAACAGGTACAATCACAGATATAGACGGGCGGTTCGTTCTGGATACTCCAAAAGATGCCATTTTACAGATTACTTATATCGGGTATGTTTCTCAAGAAGTGAAAGTTTCCGGAAAGAAAGAACTTAATATAATATTGAAAGAAGATACAGAAACTCTTGACGAAGTGGTGGTAGTAGGCTATGGTACGATGAAAAAAAGAGACATTACAGGATCTGTCAGCTCCGTCAATACTTCCGTCCTCACTGCTGGATCTACTCCATCCGCAGCCGATGCTTTACAGGGTAGAATAGCTGGTGTAAACATCCAGAAGAATGCCGGACGTCCGGGAGGGAGTTATAGTATTCAGATCAGAGGTGTCAGTTCCATTAAGAATAAAAATAGTGGTCCTTTATATGTCATTGATGGTATTCCTACTTCTGAAGGAATGAACGACTTAAACCCCAGTGATATTGAAACTATAGATGTATTGAAAGATGCTTCAGCTACGGCTATATATGGTTCCCGTGGCGCTAATGGTGTAGTAATTGTAACAACCAAGAGAGGAGAAAAGGCAAAGTATCCATTCAGTATGAAGGAAATGTAGGTTTTAAAGAAGCCAGTCATTTACCTGAGATGATGGAAGGAGATGAATACGTAAAATTTCGTACCGATTTATACCATCAGTTAGGCCGGAGCACGGATCGTAGCAATGCTGAATTCTTTACTCCGGAAGAATGGAACAGAGTAGATCATGGTATTTATACAGACTGGGTTGATTTAGTATTACGTAAAGGCTTCCAAACCAGCAATACCATTACAGCTTCAGGCGGCGATGATAAAGGAACTTTCTCTATCGGTTTGGGACAATTAAAAGAAAACGGAACAATTGAAGGGCAGGATTATGATCGATATAATATGCATCTGAATATCAACCGGAAATTTACAGATAAATGGGAAGCAGGAGGAAGTTTGTATTTCACTTACAGCATTCAAAATGAAGGGAGTTATGAAACATTGCGTTCCGCCTTCCGGTTACCTTCCGTAGCGGCTCCATACGATGACGAAGGAAACATGTTATTTCGCGTATTCCGTAATGATGCCGTAACTAATCCCCTTTATGAAAGTACAGAAGATGGTGAATGGCGTGAAAAAAAACGATTCCGCGCTTTCGGTAATATCTACCTGAAATTCGAACCCATCAAAGGATTGAACTTCCGCACTCAATTCTCGCCACAAATGTTGAACAAACGCAATGGAGAATATTATGGTATGTGGTGCAAGAATGGAGGAGCTGGAAAAACCGACAATACAAGTGCCGTATATGAAACCAACAACCATTGGGGATATGTATGGGACAATCAAGCGACTTATGACAAACGTTTCGGAAAACATAGTCTGAATGTAAACCTTGTCCAAAGCATTCAATACCAACAATGGGAATCCTCTTATCAAAAAGCAAGAAACTTACCTTATAATAGTAAGTGGTATAACTTGGACGCAGTTGCATCAACCGATATTCAAGCATCACAAACAGACTATCAGCAGACTAGTCTTGCCTCATTTTTAGGTCGTATTCAATATTCATTTATGGATAAATATCTTTTCACTGTTTCGGGACGTTATGACGGCTCATCCAGATTGGCCGATGGTAATAAATGGGCATTTTTCCCCTCAGCCGCATTTGCATGGATGTTGGGTGAAGAGGAATTTATAAAGAAAGTGGATTTCATCAGTAGTTTAAAGTTGCGTCTTAGCTATGGTGTTACGGGCAACGATGCTGTTAGTATTTATGGGACACAGTCTAATGTGTCAAATAGGAATTACGATTTTGGAGGTGATGTTTCAACTTCTTATTATAAAAACGGTCTTGCTAATAGTAAATTAACTTGGGAACGGACACAGGAATTCAACATCGGTTTAGATTTTGGTTTCTTCAGAAACCGTATTAATGGTTCATTGGACGTATATCAACGCACCTCTAAAGATCTGATTATGGAACGCCAGTTACCTAGCACCACAGGATGGACTTCTGTTTGGGACAATATTGGAAAGGTGAGAAATACAGGGCTTGAGTTATCTATAAATACAATAAATGTCCAAACAAGTGATTTTTCCTGGCAGACAAATATAATTTTTGATACCAATAAAAATGAAATCCTTGAATTGTACGGAGGGAAAAAAGATGATATCGGTAACAAATGGTTTATTGGAGAGGCTATCAATGTAAATTATGACTATGAATTTGATGGAATATGGCAGACATCCGAAGCCGATAAAGCAGCCATATATGGCCAGACACCGGGACAAGTAAAGGTGAAAGATCAAAATCATGATAATGTCATTGATGCAAAAGATAAAGTGATTCTAGGGCAACAGCTACCCAAATGGACAGGAAGTATCACCAATACATTTACTTATAAAAACTGGGATTTGGCTTTCAATGTATATACCCGTCAAGGTGCCCAGTTAAACAGTACATTTGTTTCTTCGTTTATGGCATATGATGGTAATTACAACCAAGCTAAAGTTGATTATTGGACTGAAACCAATCCGACAAATAAATACCCTCAACCAGGAAATAAAGGAAAATATTTTTCTTCCATGTGCTATCAAGATGTATCTTTCGTAAGAGTAGGATATATCACACTAGGATATACTTTCCCCATGTCGCTGCTGAAACCTATAGGAATTAAAAGGCTGAAATTATATGCTACAGCCAACAATCCATTCCTTTTCACTTCTTTCAAAGGATTTGATCCAGAATGGGCAACTCAAAATACGTGGGGAGAAGCTACAAGTACAAGAACTTTTTTATTTGGTGTAAAACTTGCATTCTAAAAAAACAACAATATGAAAACAAAAATAAAATTATCTGCTCTACTATTCATCGCTTCTATAACTGTATCTTGTGACAACTTTCTAGAAGAAAAGAACCAGAGCAATATAACTGCAGAAAATTATTTCGTAACAGCTGACGGATACCGTTCTTTAGTAAACGCTGCTTATTCTACTTTAAGAACAGTTTGGGGAGACGAGCCTTGGTTGTATTGTCTAGGTACAGATATATTTACTCGCGGTGAAAGTGAATTAATTGGAGGTAGTTACGGAGGACGAGACACCCAAAGCCGCCAACTGAACGAATATGCAGAATTGGATGCCGAAAACCCTTGTGTAAAAGACCATTATGCAGACTTATATTATTCCATACAAGCATGTAATACAGCTCTAGCCCGAGCAAACGCAGTAAACGGAATTTCAGAAACAGAAATAGTTCAATCAAATGCCGAAGTAAGATTCCTTCGTGCTTATTATTATTTTCTTTTAGTTGAACAGTTCGGTGACGTACCTTTGGTTGAGGATGAAATTACATCAGCCATTACACACTTTGACCGCATTCCCGAGGCTGATATATATAAATACATCATCAATGAGCTAAGTGTAGTAGTCAGTAAGCTTCCGATTAAAGCTGCTGAGTTTGGCCGTGCCACTCAAGGAGCATGCAAAAACTTATTAAGCCTGGTTTATTTAACTCGAGGTTATAAAAGCTATGCTGATTCCGATGATTTCACTAAAGCTGCATCACTAGCGGACGAAGTAATCAATAGTGGAGAATATCGTCTTCTCCCTTCCTTCCAGGAAGTATTCAAAGAAGGTAATGAAATAAATGACGAAATTATCTTTTCAGTTCAATATGATGCCAAATCTTTAGGTGGAGATATTAATAATGGAAGCGGTCAGAATGCGATGTTCGGATGGGAACTATGGAGCAAAATTCCTAGTGGTTTCGAAATATACAATACAACCTATAACTGGCATAAACCGCAATTTACGCCCACACAATTTCTCTATTCACTCTACAATACAGACTCTGACTCACGCTATGATGTTACTTTTTTAAGTGAATATTATGCAACAAAAGATGATGGAAAAGTAAAAGCTGGCGATTTAAGAGTCTATTTTCCACATTATGACAAAGAATTTACAGTGAACGATTCTTTAGCCATCATGGCTGAACATCCCAATGCTATCATCATAACCAAAGAACTTTGGAAACAGGATATTGAAAATATAGGTGGTAGCGGAATTTTCCCCATGATATGGAAGTTTTTTGATTCAACAGCTCCTTGGCCATCCAACAATCAATCCTATTCAGGCACACGGGACATCTTCCTATTCCGGCTAGCAGAAACGTATTTGATTGCTTCAGAAGCCTATTTGCAGGCAGGTGATAAATCAAAAGCTGCCGAACGCCTTAACGCTGTACGCAAAAGAGCTGCCATCCCCGGTCACGAAAAAGATATGATCATAAATGAAGTAGATATTGATATAAATACGATTCTGGATGAACGTGCACGTGAACTAGCTGGTGAATACAAGCGTTGGCCTGATTTAAAACGTACCAATACACTTATTGAACGTACATTAAAACATAATAATCTAGCAAAGAAAACAAACAAAATGGATAACCATATTTTATTAAGACCAATTCCACAAACTGTTATTGATCAAGATTCGGAAGGAATAGAGCAAAATGCAGGCTATTGATAGGATTATTAATAAATAAATTTATACACAAAAGGCATATCAAAACATATTGATAAAATTTCAGAGCATACAATATTTTTGATATGCCCTTTTTAAGTATCAGAAAAAGACCAATCAAGGAAAGTTGTTGTTGGAAAATTAATAATTTAAAACAGAATATGCGACATACAATCATACATCTATTATTATTAATGATAGTAGTAAAGGCCAACGGTTTTGAACTGAAAAGTGGGCACACAATTCATATAGCTTGTGATACAACAGAAATGGAACCGGTAGTAAAATCAGCACTTAAAATGCTAGTAAATGATTTCCAAGCAGTATTGTCATCGGATGTCTGTATAGGAAAAGAAGGTAATATTATTATTAATAAAGACACCACCCTGTTAGATAAACGTAAAGAAGCTTTCCAACTTAAAGTTTCGGATGACCAACTTTATGTAACGGGAAGTGATGCACATGGCGTCGCATATGGAATACTGGAAATTTCCCGGCTGATAGGCGTGTCACCTTGGGAATGGTGGGCTGATGTTATGCCTCTAAAACGATCATCCTTTTCGCTTGCAAACGGCTACGTAAATCTGCAAGCTCCTTCCGTAGAATTTCGCGGTATCTTTATCAATGATGAAGATTGGGGATTAATGCCATGGTCAAGCCTACACTACGAACCTTGGCACAAACCCGGTCGTATTGGTCCCAAGACCAATGCGCGCATTTTCGAATTAATGTTACGCTTACGTGCAAATACCTATTGGCCTGCCATGCATGAATGTACGCAACCTTTTTCTTAACACAAGGAAATCGTGAAGTAGCTGAACAATACGGTATCTACATTGGAGGTTCACACTGCGAACCAATGGCTTCAAGCACAGCCGGTGAATGGAGAAAACGAGGAAAAGGAGAATACGATTATGTGAACAACAGCAAAAATGTTTATGAATTTTGGGAACAAAGAGTAAAGGAAGTGGCAAACCAACCCATACTTTATACTATAGGTATGCGTGGAGTACACGACGGAGCTATGAATGGTGCAAAAACGATAAAGGAACAGAAAGCCGTGTTGCAACATGTATTTGCTGACCAACGTCATTTACTACAACAATATGTTAACCAAGACGTAACAAAAGTTCCACAAGTCTTTATTCCTTATAAAGAAGTTATGGATATATATGACGCAGGACTTGAAGTTCCTGAAGATGTATGCTTGATGTGGTGCGATGACAACTATGGATATATTCATCATTTTCCTACGGATGAAGAACGTCAGCGGAAAGGAGGAAACGGTGTGTATTACCACATATCTTATTGGGGACGCCCACATGATTATCTATGGTTGGGTACTTTCTCACCCGCACTACTCTATCAACAAATGACGACCGCCTATGATAGTGGCATACAAAAATTATGGGTATTGAATGTAGGTGACATCAAGCCTGCTGAATATCAGATAGAATTATTCATGGATATGGCTTGGGACATTCACTCCGTCAGAAAACAGGGTATCACAAAGCATCTCAGCCATTTCCTACAAAGAGAATTCGGTAACCAGTTGGGCAAACGTCTTTTACCTCTGATGAAAGAACATTATCGATTAGCATATATCCGCAAGCCGGAATTCATGGGAAATACTCGTGAAGAAGAGTATCACACCAACGATTATCGTATTATAAAAGATATGCCATGGAGCGAAAAATATATTGACACACGTTTAGCGGCCTATCAAAAATTGGAAGATGAGGTAGAAACTTGCTTTAATAAAGTTATTCCGGAACGTCAAGACGCCTATTTCCAATTAGTCAAATACCCTTTGCAGGCATCAGCGGAAATGAATAAAAAAATACTTTATGCTCAAAAAGCTCGCCACGGGCTGGAATCATGGTCAAAAAGTGATGCAGCATTTGATAGTATTGCTTCACTAACACGTATCTATAATATAGGTTTCCATAATAATAGTAAATGGCATAGAATGATGGATTTTCAACCTAGGCGTTTACCAGTATTTGAACCTGTAGATCATAAAGCTGCGACTTCTCCTATAATAAAAGAACGCAAGTACATTGCCAAATGGAATGGAGCAGACTGCACAAATGGGGATTACTCCCCCTGTGAAGGCCTCGGTTATGAAGAAAAAGCCATAGCCATCCCGAAAAATAAGAGTGTAAACTATACATTTGACGCAATAAATACTGATTCTGTAGAGATTGAAGTACATTTACTTCCTTGTCATCCTATTGAAGGAAAGTCAATTCGCATTGCGCTTTCACTTGACGGGCAGCAGATTCCTGCAAGTAATTACGAAACATATGGGCGAAGTGAAATATGGAAAGAAAATGTATTAAGAAACAAAGCAATCTTACATTTCACCCTCCCACTTTCCCAAAATGAGAAACATTGTCTTCAAGTAAAAGCAATAGATAAAGGAGTCATTCTTGACCAACTATTTGTTTTTCCAAAAACACAATGATCCTCAAAAAAATTATGAATATCTCTTTTTCTATTTATCACTTATAAACAAACAGATTGAAGATATGGTTTTTTGTACAAAAACACAGGAATTGAAATCAAAATCCATTTGTTCTCTATTTTGATATTACGATCTTTGCATAATAATAAAAATAGATAGCGTAAAGATTCCAACCTATAATTTTTATATTAATGTTCAAGATAGAACATTAGTGCATTATTGAATAAATAAAATATGAATATACAATAAGAACATGATGAAATATTTACTATTCTTGTTGTTCCTCTTATTGAAAGCAGGAGCAGCTACAGCTCAAAACAATTTAGTAGTCAACGGTATTCCATGGTTTGATGACAAGGGAAATATTGTCAATGCACATGGCGCTTGTATTGTGGAAGAAAATGGAAGATATTATCTTTTCGGAGAATGGAAATCGGACAAAAGTAACGCTTTCCCCGGCTTCTCATGTTATTCTTCGGATGATCTTGTAAACTGGAAATTCGAGAACATTGTCCTTAGAGTCCAACCCGAAGGCATCCTCGGTCCCAATCGCGTAGGTGAGCGTGTAAAAGTGATGAAATGCCCTAAGACGGGCGAGTATATCATGCTGATGCATGCCGATGATATGGGATACAAGGACCCTTATATCGGTTTAGCCACCTGCAAAACGATTGCAGGTGACTATCAGTTGCAGGGACCGTTGCTCTATAAGGGACAACCTGTAAAACGCTGGGATATGGGAACCTTTCAGGACACCGATGGAAAAGGATATTTACTGATTCATCATGGCCCTATTTATCGGTTAAGCGATGATTACCGTTCGATAGAGGCTGAAGTGGCCCACATTAAAGGCATGGGCGAATCACCGGCCATGTTCAAAAAGAATGGTGTCTATTTTATGCTTACCTCAAACCTGACCAGTTGGGAGAAAAATGACAACTTCTATTTTACGGCTCCCCAGATAGAAGGTCCTTGGACGAAACAAGGACTGTTCTGCCCGGAAGGCAAGCTGACCTACAATTCGCAAAGTACATTTGTATTCCCGTTGAAATGCGGTAACGATACCATACCTATGTTTATGGGGGATCGTTGGTCTTATCCGCATCAGGCCTCAGCCGCCACATATGTATGGATGCCTTTACAAGTGGATGGAACAAAAATATCCATCCCTGAATATTGGCAGGCATGGGACATCAGGAAGCTAAAACCGGCAGACGCTCTGAACAAAGGGAAAAAGTTGTACGGGGCATGGAAGTCCAATCAAAAAGGAGACGTGTTGGAGATAGCGTTCAAAGGAACTCATGCCGCTATTGTTGGAGAAACAAACCCTCATGGCGGATATGCCAAAGTAAGTGTATTAAATGCCGAGAAAGATACTGTATATTCTTCATTGGTAGATTTCTACAGCAAGTATCCGGAAAAAGCAATTCGAATTATAACACCGAAAATGTCGAAGGCAAATTATACCTTACAGGTTGAAGTAACAGGAATACGACCGGTATGGACAGACAAGACTAAAACAATCTATGGAAGTGACGACACTTTCGTAACGATAGACAATGTCTATCACTTTTGAGCTATTCCATATCTTATGCAAAAGGGCTGAGATACAGAATTAACCATGCAAAAGACAGAAGAAATGTAACACTGGAAAATTTGAAGTATAATAATTGCTAATATATTAAATAACGATGAGAAATATTATAATAACGCGCAGTTTCATATTTCTAAACAGAAAAATAAAAAGATTACTTTTACTGTTAGTTACTATTTTTTGTGTGCAAGAATGATGGGAGAAACGATTATTCCGGATTCCATTTCCAATCCCATTCGCACGGGATTCCATCCAGATCCTTCCATCTGCCGGGTAGGAGAAGATTATTATTTAGTCACTTCATCATTCACATGGTTTCCCGGACTTCCTATTTATCACAGCCGTGACCTGACTAACTGGTCGCTTATCGGTCATGCATTAACCAATCCCAAGGCTATCGACTTTAACGGTATGACGGATAATGACGGCATCTGGGCCCCCACTTTGCGTTATCATAATGGAACATTCTATCTTATCACCACAGCTCATGGCTGTGGTGGCAATTTCTACATGACAGCCAAGAATCCGGCCGGTCCCTGGTCGGATCCGGTGTGGCTGAAAGATGCTCCCGGCATTGACCCTTCTCTTTTTTTTGATGAGGACGGACGCTGTTATTATACAGGCAATCGCTGGGATTTTAAGAGCGCATGGCCTGCCCAGTGTGCCGTATGGATGCAGGAGCTGGACCTCCAAAAAGATGTCTGGTCGGAGAACGAAAAACATTGGCCTATGGCCATGCGGCTAATGCAAAATACGCCGAAGGGCCTCATTTATACAAAATAAAGGACCACTATCTATTGTTGATGGCTGAAGGAGGATCGGATTATAACCATGCTGTTACCGCCCTCACTGCTAAATCCCTCTGGGGACCGTATGTACCTTGTACCGTCAATCCCGTATTGACACACCGCCATCTTGGCAAGGACTACCCTGTGCAGTCTCTCGGACATGCCGATCTGGTACAGACACCGACCGGAGATTGGTATGCTGTGTTTCTCGGTAAACGAATTGTGGAAGGAGGACTGGTGCCTTTAGGACGCGAAACCTTTCTTTGTGAGGTGAGTTTTCAAAACGGTGAACCTATCTTCAATCCCGGCATTGGTGTTATCGGAAACCGGTTGAAACGTCCACCTTTACCATGGACGCCGGTGTCGAAGACAGATAAACAGAATGATTTTGAAAGTTCTGCTTTATCACCGGAATGGGCTACAATGCGTATCCCTGAGCAACCTTTCCATCATTTTGCCGATGGCAACTTGTTTTTGTCTCTCCGACCTGAGATGGCAGACAGTCTGGTATGTCCCTCCATGCTTCTGCGCCGTGTACATTCCCATAATTTTTCTGCCACCACGACAATGAGTTTCTCCACCCGTCGGGTGAACGAATGGGCGGGCTTGGTTCTGTATCGTACAGCTAAAGGCTATTATTCATTACTGAAAGGAAAGAATGAAATCCGTTTGACAAAAGTACTTCTAGGCAAAAAAACAATAATTGCGACACTGCCTTGGAAGGAAAAATCTGTCATATTACGCTTGGTAGCCAAAGGAGCTACATTAACATTCTATGCCGGTTTGTCAAATGATATGCTTTATCAAGTGGGAGAGGTACAAAGTGTAGATGCTGTGTCGGATAATAAGGTCAACCGCTTTAATGGTACGGGAGTCGGAATATATGCGACAAGTAATGGAAAACAATCGATAAATAAAGCATCATACCAATGGTTTGAATATAAGGAAGAGAATTAGTCTTAAAACAAGAAAAAATTACTATTGAACCTATTTCTTACAATTAAAAGACATATTCAGATATCATACAAAATTAGTTCTAGAGATACACAAGAGAAATACATAATGATTATCTTTGCAAACGAATATTATGGGATTAATCCACATTTAGGTAACACCATATATCTTGGAAGAGCACATAGAAAATATAGAACGACACTTGATTCATGACTTAAAACAAGGATCGCATAAGGCATTTGACAAAATTTATCAAATGTACTCCAAACGCCTGTATGCTTATAGTTTACAATTTACCAAATCTTCCGAAGAATCAGAGGAAATCGTACAAGAGGTTTTTGTAAAACTGTGGTCTAACCGTATAAATATAAGACAAGATGAAACATTACGTTCTCTACTTTTTATATGGCTAAACACCGTCTCATCAATGCATACCGTCAGAAAATAAACCATCCCATATATGAAGAATACATTTATCATATAGATACCCTGTCAACCGAGGACACTCATTACAAGCTGGAATATAATGAATTCCTATTCAGATTCCTCAAAACAATAGAAAAGCTCCCAGACACTCAGCAAAAAGTAATTCGTCTATCCCGATTCAAACAGTTATCCAATAAAGAAATAGCAGAAAAACTTTCTTTAAGCGAACAAACCGTAAAAAACCAGCTTTCACTAGGACTTAAGACCCTAAAGGAGAAATTAAACAAAATATGGTTACTTCTAATGTTACTTTTTATTAATTAGAAAATAAAATTCGGTACTATCAACATAAATGGATGTCATAAATAGAAAAAAATAAATGAAGAAACTTGAAACCAAATATAGGAATGACGAACTATCCCCGGCGGAGTTACAGGAACTCAGAAATAGAATTAAATCCATGTCGGACTATGAAATAGGGGAAGAAATGTATCAAACTTGGATGAATGAAAAAATTGATGTCACTTCCGTTCCCGACAAACAAATAGACAAAATAAAGGCACAGATCGAAAATTCCATAAAAGAAGAAAAAAGCAATGGCTTCGATTTTAGTCGTATAATCCAGATTGCCGCTACTATATTATTGCCTGTATTCATTATACTTTCCGGCTATCTGTATTATGAGAACAGACAAATTGCCACCAAAGAAATGATTGTCTGTACAGCTCGAGGAGAACGGGCAAGTGTCACTCTTCCGGACGGCACCGCTGTTTCTCTGAATTCAGAATCCAGGTTAGCATACTTCCCCCAAACCTATAACAAAAAAGAAAGGAAAATCAGCTTTGATGGAGAAGGTTATTTTCAGATCGATAAAAACAAGGAAGTACCTTTTATCATAGATGCCCAAGGACTACAAGTAAAGGTACTGGGAACTACTTTTAATCTTTTAGTACGAAAGGATCATAAAACAGCCGAACTGGCCCTAGAGGAAGGAAGCGTATGGCTTGGTGCAACTCAAAGTCATAAGAATGTAATCCTTCACCCGAAACAAAAAGGCAATATTAGACCAATCAACAGGTAATATTTTCATCATTGCAGAAGAGGACACCCCAAAAATATCAGCATGGAGACATGGCAACATGATATTCAGAAATACTAAATTCTCTGAAGTCATCCATACTATTGAACAAAGCTATAATGTTCGAATCAACATCACCTGTAAAAACTGTCCCACCGACACTTTTACCGGTACACTACCTCTTACCAATTTAAACGAAGTGCTGGAAGTAATTGAAAAGTCCTATCATCTTAAGGCGCAAATCAAAGGCAAAGAAATTATTTTGACTGACATTTGAATCAAATCCAATCAATATCAAAACCGACTTTCTTTCTAAATTGAGAGAAAGCGGCTTCGTTTTGTATGCTTTATAACATATCTTATCTTCGGTACTTCTATAAAAATACATTGTCTTTACTTACGACAATGCCCACAGGGCCTAACATTAATCTAAAATTTACTATCGTATGAAAAACAAACACGCACAACTGAAGCTGTTCACTTTGTTTTCGTTATTGCTTCTTTTCTGTACATTCGAATCTATGGCACAGGAAAAACTAATAACGATAAACGTAAAAAATGTATCATTAAAAGAGATCTTTAACATTATCGAGAATCAAACGCCCTATCGTTTTTCTTATCGTAGTGTTGTTCTAGATGCTGACCGAAATATTTCGATATCAGCGGAAAATATTTCGGTCACTACCGTTCTGAATCAAGCTTTAAAAGACAGAAATCTAGAATATAGTATTGTTTCACCTAAAACAATCGTTATTTCGGACAAGCAAACCGGCAATGTAAAATCATCTGAAACAAAAAAATATCCGGCATCATTAAAGATGTGAATGGCGAACCGATTATAGGTGCTAACGTAAAAATTAAAGGACAATCTATAGGCACGATTACAGATATAGACGGACGGTTTGTACTAGATGCCTCAACCGATGCGACATTGCAAATTTCCTACATTGGATATGCCTCACTGGAAATGAACACCGGAAATAAAAAGAACTAAATATTGTTTTAAAAGAAGATACTGAAACTTTAGAAGAAGTAGTAGTGGTCGGATACGGTGTACAAAAAAAGGCCAACCTGACAGGAGCAGTAAGCAGTGTAAAAATGGATGAAATATTGGGGGATCGGCCTGTTACTTCGGTAAGTAATGTACTGATGGGAGCAATGCCGGGATTGCAAGTAACAGGTACATCAGGCCAACCCGGTGCTGAAATGTCTTTCAATATCCGGGGAGTAAACAGCATCAATGAAGGTGCCCCGCTCGTATTAGTTGACAATGTAGAGATGGACATAAATATGCTGGATCCTAATGATATTGAATCTATCTCTGTATTGAAAGATGCCGCATCATCGGCTATTTACGGTGCACGCGCTGCATTCGGAGTTATCCTAGTCACCACTAAAAAGGGAATGAAAGACACTCGCTTCTCTATCAACTACTCTAATAACTTCTCATTCAGTAAGCCTAGTAATTTACCCCACAAAGCAACTCCGTTACAAACAGTACAAGCTTATAAAGATATGGGAACAGTATCATATCAAACAGGACAAAATGTAGATACCTGGTTGGAGTTATTGAAAGAATATGATACTAATTCAGGCAATTATCCTGACGGTTATGCCGTAGTAGACGGACTTCGATACAGTTTACAAGAAACGGATCTCTTAAACGATATGATGGAAACAGGTTTTCAACAAACACATAATATTTCTGTTGGAGGAGGTAATAAATCAATATCTTACAGAATGTCAGCTGGGATGGTGGATCAAAACGGAATTCTTGTTACAGATAAAGACTCATACAAACGTTATAATATATCATCTTACATCCGTTCCGATATTCATTCCTGGATTACTCCGGAATTAGACATCAAATATGCGAATTCACATTCAGAACTTCCCTATACTTCAGCTTCTTATGGTATTTGGGGAGCAGCAGTAGCCTTTCCATCTTATTTTCCATTAGGTAATATGGAACTAGACGGTGAAATCTTGCCTATCAATACTCCTCATAATTTCATTAATCTGTCAGCACCTAAAGAAAATGACAGAAACGACTTACGCATCTTTGGCAAGCTGACTATTACTCCGTTCAAAGATCTGAAAATAATCGGTGAATATACATTTAATAGAAAGACTAGAGAAATCACAACTTTCGATAAGAAATTTAATTATGCTCACGGAGCTAACTTCCGCAAGGAACAGTCTGTTTCAAATTCGAAATATGAAATAGAAAATCGGGCGACCAATTATAATGCTTTTAATGTATATGCCAATTACAACAAAACATTAGGTAAACATGACATTGGAATTATGGCTGGTTTCAATCAGGAAAGCAATGCCTATAAGATGATGAAAGCGTCACGCACAGATATGATTAACGAAGATTTACCCTCATTATCACAAGCTACAGGAGATTATAAAAACAGTGATGAATTTGAGGAATACCATGTCAGAGGAGTATTCTATAGGATAAATTACTCTTATGCCGGTAAATATTTACTCGAAACAAACGGACGTTATGATGGTTCTTCGAAATTCCCTAAAGAAAATCGTTTCGGCTTCTTTCCTTCTGTTTCCGTAGGCTGGCGTGTCAGTGAAGAGCAATTTATGGAATGGAGTAAAGTTTTTCTTTCTAACTTAAAATTGAGAGGTTCTTATGGTAATATCGGTAATCAAAGTATAGAACCTTATGCTTTTATTCCTGGCATGGATTCTCCATTGGCTAATTGGGTTATAAACGGACAAGCTACTACAACATTGGCCCCTCCAGCTCTAGTCAGCAATAGTTTCACTTGGGAAAAAGTTAGTACTTTGGATTTCGGGTTTGACCTAGGGCTGTTTAATAACCGCCTAAATGTTGTATTTGATTGGTACCAACGAGATACAAAAGGAATGTTGGCTCCAGGTATGGAACTTCCAGGAGTATTGGGTGCCAAAGCCCCATTACAAAACTCTGCCGATTTACGCGCCAAAGGTTGGGAAATATCCTTGGATTGGAATGACCGTATCGGCAATGTGCAATATTATTTAGGTTTTAACCTATATGACTCGCGTACGAAAATCACAAAATACGACAATGAGGTAGGCTTACTAGGAAAAGATTCGGATGGCAATCTGATTTACCGAAAAGGAATGGAATTAGGTGAAATATGGGGGTATACTACAGACCGCTTATATACTACCGAAGATTTTGACAGTCAAGGAAAGTTAAAAAACAATATTCCCAAAATGGAAGGTTATAATCCCAATCCGGGAGATATACTTTATGTGGATTTTGATGGAAATGGTATTATAAACAATGGTAAAAACACGTCAAACGAACCAGGCGATACTCATATTATCGGTAATGATACTCGCAGATATCAGTACGGAATTCGTGGTGGCGCAGCATGGAAAGGTATTTCATTGTCATTTATTTTACAAGGAGTCGGCAAACGGGATCTTTGGCTTATGAATGAGCTATTCTATCCACATTACGATGCTTACTCAACTTTGTTTGACTCTCAATTGAATTACTGGACTCCAGAACATACAAATAGTTATTTTCCACGTTTATATGAAAAGGCAGAAGGAAATACTAAAGCCAATCAAAAAACACAAACCCGTTTTTTGCAAAATGGAGCGTATTTGAGCATACGCAATATCAGTTTATCATATACCTTCCCCATAAAACTGATCAAGCCACTGGGTATTACTAACTTATCAGTATTTTTTAGTGGAGAAAACCTCTTTACATTTGATCATCTGCCCAAAGGGATAGATGCTGAACGTGTAGTAACAGACAATTTGGGACAACGTGGATTTACTTATCCTTATATGCGTCAATTCTCATTTGGTATTAATTTAAGTTTATAATAAAAGCTGACATTATGAAAAAATATATAGTAGGAGTAGGACTCTTCCTGTTGATGAATTCTTGTTTAAATAATGATTTTATGGAGGTATATCCCAAAGATCAACAAACGGAATTAACCTCTTTCCGATCATATGAAAACTTCAAGACTTACGCTTGGGGACTGTATAACGTCTTTTTCGGCTATGCATATAAAACAGGACAAACTGATGAGATTTTTAAAGGAGATTATGAAGCTGACAATATGATCAAGCATGTCTCAGGCAATGAAAGTCAATGGGCGTATCAGAAAGCTAAGGTACCTGCGTCTTCTGATTCATGGGACTATGAATATATCCGCCGGGTGAATTTAATGTTGGACAATATAGACCAGTCATCCATGAATGATGCAGAAAAAGCACATTGGAGAAGTGTTGGATATTTTTTTCGCGCTTATAAATATTTTAAAATGCTATCTCTATATGGAGATTTACCATGGGTAGAACATGCTTTATCAGAAGACAGCGAGGAACTATATTCCCCTAGAGACCCACGGGATGTTGTAGCCCAAAATATTCTGAATAACTTGAAATATGCAGAAGAACATATCAAGGTAGACGGAGATGGCAATAATACGATCAATCGAGCTGTAGTACAATCATTAATTTCCCGTTTTTGTTTATTTGAAGGTACATGGAGAAAATATCATGCCCTACAAAATGCCACAACCTATTTAGAAGAATGTACACGGGCTTCCAAGGAAGTCATGAATAAATATACTACCCTACATCCCAACTATGAAGAACTTTTCAACTCAGAGTCTTTAGATGGCATAAATGGAATTATTCTATACAAAGAGTATGCTACCAGCCAGCTATGCCATGGGCTCACACGTATGGTAAGAACCGGCGAATCACAAATAGAAGCAACCAAAGATGCTGTAGACAGTTATTTGTGCAGTGACGGACATCCTATCAAAAACAGTTCCACATACGGAGGTGATAAAGACGTATATGCACAGTTCCGCAACCGGGATTATCGTTTATATCACACAGTATGTCCTCCCTATATGGTAAGTCTAGCAAGTGCCTCTACCACTCAATGGAAGTTCACAGACAATCCCTCTGAACGTGAATATATTGACTTGATGGCAACAATTTCTAAAGAAACTTATCACCGGTTGCCGACATCTAATTTCAAAGGTTTTATAACCAAAGGGCAACCTCATTTCAAAAATGTCAATTGGGGACAGGGATGGAATGCCAGCCAAATGGGTTTCTGGGTATGGAAATACTATAATACTCATACCGATGCCAGCACTGCCAATGGAGTTTGTACTACAGACGCTCCCCTATTCAGACTCGGTGAGATACTGTTGAATTATGCCGAAGCAATGTATGAACTAGGGCAATTCGATCAATCTATAGCAGATGAAACTATTAATAAACTGAGAAAACGTGCTCACGTGGCCGATATGGTCTTGACAGATATTACCACAGATTTTGATCCTGACAGAGATCAAGATGTAAATCCGTTACTATGGGAAATCCGCCGTGAACGCCGCGTTGAATTAATGGGTGAAGGAACTCGTTTGGACGATTTACGCCGCTGGAAAAAAGGACATTACGTAGACAAACAACCTACTGGGGTCTATTTAAAAAATGCAAGTGAATTTAATGTAAAAGTTATGAATGGTCCCTCCAACAATGAAGGATATGTATATTATTTTGAGAAACCCCTAGGATGGTTGGAACATTACTATCTAAATCCAATTCCTCTAAATCAATTGGCACTCAATCCTGCTCTAGAACAAAATCCTGGATGGGAAAACAATAAATAAAATTATGCAGTTAAAATATACTTTGTTTTCAAGCATTTCAATGCTTGCCTTCTCTTCTCTGTCTGTATTTTCACAGACAGAGAAAATGAACGTTCTATTCTTGATGGCAGACGATATGCGCCCTGAGTTAGGATGCTATGGAGTAAAAGAAGTAAAGACTCCCAATATCGATCGTTTTGCCGCCAGCGGGTTATTATTTCAGAACGCTTACTGTAATATCCCAGTAAGTGGAGCTTCACGCGCCAGTTTATTGACAGGAGTGTATCCACACTATCCAGATCGCTTTGTCAACTATTCCGCTTATGCCAGCAAAGATTGCCCAACCGCAATTCCGATATCAAGATGGTTTACATCACATGGCTATTACACAATCTCAAACGGCAAGGTTTTCCACCATCTTTCAGATCATGCTAATTCATGGAGTGAACCTCCTTACCGTAAACATCCCGACGGATATGATGTATATTGGGCAGAATACAATAAATGGGAATTATGGATGAATGAAGCCTCCGCACGAACTATCAATCCCAAAACAATGCGAGGACCTTTTTGTGAGTGGGCTGAAGTACCTGACACCGCTTATGATGACGGAAAACTGGCATTAAAAGCCATTGCAGACTTAAAACGTTTAAAAGAACAAGGAAAACCTTTCTTTATGGCATGTGGATTTTGGAAGCCACATTTACCTTTTAATGCCCCTAAAAAATATTGGGATTTATATGACCGAGAGAAAATTCCAGTTGCCAATAATCGTTTTCGCCCTGCAGGCTTGCCGGATGAAGTTAAAAACTCTGGAGAAATCTATGCTTACGCACGTACTACCACAGCAGATGATATCTATTTTCAGAAAGAAGCCAAACACGGATATTATGCCTGTTTAAGCTATGTTGACGCCCAAATAGGAAAAGTGCTGGATGCCCTGGATGAGCTAGGTTTAGCAAATAATACCATCGTTGTATTACTAGGAGACCATGGCTGGCATCTAGGGGAACACAACTTTCTCGGTAAGCATAATTTAATGGATCGTTCTACTCACGTTCCTTTAATTGTACGTGTTCCCGGATTGAAAAAGGAAAAACTAAGTCCATGGTAGAATTCGTAGATTTATATCCAACACTATGTGAACTTTGTCATTTGCCCATACCAAAGAATCAATTAAATGGCACTAGTTTTGTTCCTATTTTAACAAATTTAAAAGCAAAAATAAAAGACCAAGTATATATCCAATGGGAAGGGGGAGACAATGCTGTTAGCAATAGATACAACTATGCGGAATGGAAACAAAAAGAAAAGATTCATTCCCGAATGTTGTTTGACCATCACATAGATCCAGAAGAAAATAAGAACAGGGTCAACGAACGAAAGTATAGAAGCGAAATAAATAAGCTCTCTTCATTTTTAAAGGCTAAAAAAGAAACTTTAATGAAATCACAATGAAAAAACTTTCTGGTTTACCTGCTCTAACCACCGAGATTAGATTATAACTGAAAGACATTTGACGATTGTTTTTTGAAAATAGAAGTGATAGGCATATTTTAGTGAGAGAATATACTTCAACCAGTATATCTTTCACTAAAATATCATCGGAAACTGTTTATCATTATTCCTCTAAAATAATCACTACATAAACCGTCATACTCAATTATGCCAGGAATTCATATACGCCTTCACCTGCTCACTAATCTGCTTCATCCCTTTCACCGAAGGATGTCCGCTCATTTTATCAAGCCCTTTCAGTTCAATGCAATCTATCTGATAATGTTTGCAAATCGTTCTGACCGATTCACTGATTTCCTCTCCCAAACCATCATTCAATAGAAAATAAATCTCCACATTAGGATAATAATCAATCATTGTATCCAGCATATAAGCCATAGCAGGGCGGAAAGAATATAAATCTTTTTTGGACCAATCCGCATACTGATACTCTCCTAAAGGTGATTTCGCCCAATAATCATTAGTCGCGACCAAAAATAAAATAATATCAGGACAG
>ENA-OQJB01000104-OQJB01000104.1-human-gut-metagenome-genome-assembly--contig:-NODE-104-length-50387-cov-4.504954_pt1 | contig 50387 bp, 51 predicted proteins | sample MGYA00242599_ERZ504765 | MGnify/ENA primary metagenome ERZ504765 (study PRJEB26092, sample SAMD00036354) | human gut metagenome | host: Homo sapiens | study: EMG produced TPA metagenomics assembly of...
GAAATGTATCCATACGTCACCGGATTTTTACGTTTCGGGATTAGATTCCTGATCGCGTTTCATGGCTTCATCGATTGCTCTATTGATAAAGGCAGTAGCACTTTCACCCATCTTTTCTGCGTGGTCTTTTATGATGGCACGCTTCTCTGGGGTGACACGAACCTTAATTTCAACAAAACGATCATTATATTTTTTGTTCGCTCTTCGACGAGCTTCGGTTAAGCCCTTATAGGAACCATTTTTCTCTTCACTCATGACAGCCTCCAGCATGTGTATTGGCAGATATGCCTGTAAAAAGTATAGCACAGATTGATACATAAGACTATGTAAGATTTTCAAAAAATAACATTTGATTAAAAAAGGAGACAAGCTTATGAAAAATCAGAAAATTAGAAGCATGAAGGTTCACGAACAGAGCGGGTATAACTACAAGGCAACACCTACCATCATTCTTAAAGGGCAGTGGCTTAAGGAAATGGGATTTGAGATTGGTGATTACATCAGTGTCAGCTGTGAGGATGGGAAGCTGATTATTACTCCGGATGCAGAAAAGGCTACAATGACAAAGGCAGAAGCGGAATTCATGGAGAAGGAAATGAAGAAGCTCCAGAAGCGTTTTCAGGCAGAGAAAGAACAACTCCATGCTCAGTTTGTGGCTGAAAGAAGCACTGAATATAACGGAAGAGAGGTGCAGTAATTATGGGAAAGATTATTGTTATCGGTTCACAGAAAGGTGGCGTGGGTAAAACCACGACCACACTTAATCTGGCGTATTCCTTGAGGGAAATGGGCAAGAAGGTATTGACGGTGGATTTTGATAGTCAGGCAAATCTGACTACCTGCTATGGAATAGAGGATACCGGTGCTTTGGAGTATACCATTGGTCATCTGATGATGGCTCAAATTGAGGAAGAGTTACCAGAGAACTTTGAAGATTACATTCAAAGTAGAGAGGGCGTGGATTATATTCCATCATCTATTTATCTGTCTGTGGTGGATGCAAAGCTTAGAACAGAGATGGGAGCGGAGAGGATGCTGGCAGAGGTTTTGGAACCGCTTAGAAGTAGATATGATTACATACTGATTGATACCTGTCCAGCGTTAGGAATGCTTACCATCAATGCATTGGCAGCAGCGGATGAGGTGATTATTACGGTGAATCCTCAGCTTCTGGCAATGATGGGATTACAGGATTTTCTAAGAACTGTAGGAAAGATTAAGAAGCGAATTAATCCAAGACTGGAGATTGCAGGGATTCTTTTGACTATGTGTGAGAGCAGGACCACTCTTTGTAAGGTGCTGACAGAAGAAGTGACCGAAAGCTTTCAAGGGAAAATCAAAGTGTTCCAGACAAGGATACCGGCAACAGTCAAGGTAGGAGAGAGCATTTACTACAATATGCCGATTGCTCAGTATAGCAAAAAGGCATCTGCAGGAATTGCATATAGAAAATTTGCAAAGGAGATAATCGCGTATGAAGGCTAATTCAAAGAGAAAAGTATTTGGTGATGCAGTGGATCTGCTGATGGGAGATATAGAAGAAGTAACAATGCCAAGAGGTGTTGAGATGGTGCCGGTAAAGAGTATTCAGCCGTTCCATGACCATCCATTTCATCTGTATGAGGGAGAACGCTTAGAAGATATGATTGCAAGTGTGAAGGAGCACGGAGTGCTCAATCCGGTTATTGTACAGAAGCTTGATACCGGTTATGAAATGCTTTCCGGGCATAATCGCTGGAATGCTGCTAAGTTGGCAGGGATTAAGGAAATTCCGGCGATAGTAAAGACTGATTTATCGGAGGAAGAGGCTTATGTGTATGTAATCGAAACGAATCTGATGCAAAGGTCATTTTCAGATTTGGCAATATCGGAGAAGGCAGCAGTGCTGAAGGCAAGGTATGAAAAGGAAGCTTGTCAGGGAAAAAGAAATGATATTCTGGAAGAAATTGCGAGAATGGAAGGGAAAGAGGTTCCAGTTACCTATGGTCACGGTGACCAAAGGTTGAATACCAGAGATATGATTGGCAAAGAATATGAATTGTCCGGTAGCTCTGTGGGAAGATTGCTTAAGCTGAATGACCTCATCAAGCCATTTAAGGATATGGTAGATAGAGGTGCTCTTTATACAAAGGTGGCATTACAGTTGGCTTTCCTTCCTGAGAATGAGCAGGCGATGGTATATGAGATTATGAAGGAGAAGAAAACCAAAATCACCATTGAGATGGTTATGAAGCTTAGAAGTCATTCTGGTGCTCTGACAGAGGCAATGGTAAAACGATATCTAAGCAAAGAACCTATCAAAAAGAATGCTACAAGGTTCCTGCCAGAATTGTGGAGAAATACTTTGAGGGAATGGATCCGAACCAGGTGGACTCAATTGTAGAACAGGCGTTGGAAGCCTGGTTCAGTAAGGAGGCTGCGAATGTTTGAACAGAAGAGCCTTAATAAGATTGATGGAGATTACTTCAATATCATAATTGCTGATAGTCAGGATGTGACGATACAGAGCAGGAATACCGGTCATTACTGGTACCTGCACTGTTCCGGAAATCCTACAGAGGAAGCTTTGGTCATATTCCATAAGCATCGCTTTAAGGATGGATATCATCAGCACGGACACGCAAGAAGTCTGAGACAGGCGATTAAGAGTATCGTGAGACACGATGATTATCAGTTGAATGTAAGAAAATGCGTATAACATAAAAGGCAGCGGTATCTTCGAAGTGAGGATACCGCTGTTTTCAGGTTAAGCAGGAAGCTTATTCACCGAAATAAAGTTTCTTTGCAAGAGCCTGGGCTGCTTTGATGTCAGCATATCCCTGGGATTTACCAAGACCTAATTCATCAAGAATCTGTCCTTTGGTGTAATCCTCGCAGATGAGATCGAGAATACGACCATACTTCGGATTGATTTCGTGGATCTTTTTTAAGAGATCCTGAATAATCATACGGAGCATAACGGTTTCTTCAAGATTCTCCGATGATGCAGGTTCAAAGCCTTTGCCATCTTCTTGATACTGCTTCGTCCATAAACTGATCAAGAGAGAGAACATCATCTGACTTAAAAGATGCAAAGTGTTCTCTGACATCGGTATTGAACTGTTTAAGGGCGGCAGGCTTGTTCTCAATTTTTACGGGAGCAAATGCTACCAGAACCTTGTTAGGTCCGATATGCCAGGTCTCAAGGTTGTCCTGGCACATATTAAAGTGCTTCACCATTTCCCAGTCCACACGGATTGGTACGAGGCATTCTTCCGGCTGAAGTGGGAGATTGTTGTAACTGCGACGGTTGTCGTAGTTGTGGTTGGCGTTGGTTGACTGCTGTTTTTCATTGATTTGCATGATAAAAGCCCTCCTTCGGCTTGTGCCGAAAAGGAGAGCTCCACTACATGCATAAATAGACCATCAGATATGAGGTTGCCGTTTGGATTACTCCATTTCGGCTGTACCTCACTTCCGGTGGTCAGTACAGATAGATTGTTTTAGTCACATGGAACCGGAACACCCTGCGCAGATGGTTCCCATGTGCTAATGCCATAGTACACGGATTTTCTGAAAATCTCGAAACTCAACGAGTCGGGTGTAGGGCATAAAAAAAACCGCTAAAATGCGGCTTTCATAAGGTTTGGGATATGGTTTTGAATGAAATTGATGGGATAAAAGGGAATTATCCCGACTCGGTGAGTCGGAATAATTTAATAATCAAGAAAAAGCTGCACATCGTGGTGATGTACAGCTTTTTTTGAGAGATTAGTAGCGCTCTTTAGTACCGAGCGTTTTATATCCATAAGATTCAAGAAAATCATTTCTTTCTTCAATTGACTGCCCGGCAAATCCAGTGATGCAGAATTTTAGTGCTCTGTCTTCGTCGGATTCTCTAAGGGAACGTCCTGCAAGAGATAACATTTTTTCAGCGGTTTCGATATCAAGATCCAAACCACACGCGATTGCTACAATGGTTCTAACAGAAGGATCTGTTTTAATATTCTTTTCAGCTTTTCTGTACACTTCTTCTCCAAGACCTGTTAAATTGCAGAAGTGGACTTTGCTGAGCCCTTTGTAGTTGATGATATCAAAGATGTATTCCCAGCAAGTTTTCCCGTTTGTTGAGATATTATGGATTCCTTCGTTTATTTCAAAGCGAGAACGTTTTTTCTGTAATTCGTCAGAAAGTTTTGTAACAGATGTGTTCTGCTTCTTATCATAGGTTGATACTTCTTGTTCGTCATTAGCTCTATGAAGAATCTCCTCAGGAAGATGCCCTTTTGCTGCGGAATGTTTAATTCGTTTCCAAGTGAATGATATGGTACATTCTTCAAGATTATCCCAAGCATATTTGGTAAGAGTGTATTTGCCGGATTCGTCCTTTTGAATGTATTTTTTGTCATTGATGATGATATAACCATCAACGTATTTGAATTTTCCAGAATCGAGAAGTTCTCTAAAGCTTTCATTTGTACTGTACTCGTAAAAAACATCCTCACGGCTGATGTAAGCGTGATTCTCCTGTTCTTCAAGCTGCTGTAGAACTAACTGAGCTTCAGGGTATCCTGTCTCTTTCATGCGTATAAGTGCAGATTGCCTTGAAACACCATAAAACTTTGCTAGTTCATCTGCAATACAAGTGAGGACAGCGGCTTTTAACGTATTGTCATCATAGTTGTATTTCTGATAAAGTTCGTCGACCTTTATTTTAAAGGTCTGAATTGGCATAAGGATTCTTGGTGCCATATTATTGGCCTGCCATTCCATACGCTGTTCATTGGTCCATTCTTCGTATTCAGACGGATATGACATATTAGAAGGACATCTATGAGCAATGAATTTCTCGTTTCTCAGAATCTGCTTAATGGCTGCATACAATCTATGTCGGTGCCAATGGTAGACCTCGTGAGCAAGAGTATTGTTGGCACATCCTTTGTTACGTTCCCAGAAGGTGTAGGCATCGATGAGAATGGTTCCTCTATTTACATCCATTTCTGTTTCTGAACATTTGAAAATATCACGAACTAATACTTTACCTTTGGAGAAGCAGATTTGTCCGAATATACTGAAATCGTCAGTTATGCGATGCCCCTGAAGGACGGTAAGGTGTAGTTCTTCTGTAGCAATCTTTTCTATTGGAACAGGCATAGGCTCTAATAATGCCTGTGGACAGTATTTTTCAAGAAATGCTGTAGCTTCAGCATCTAAGTCTTTTTTATACAAAACCGGAACAATATTGTTGGATGCAGAAATGCCGGAAGCAACAGGTTTCTTTCCTTTTGTCCAAGTGTGCACATCTGTTATTTTCAGACGGTCCAGCTTGTCAGTGATAGTAGCTTCACATGATGCAATAATCCACTGAGAAGTTTCCCCGGTCAGCGTCCCTTTGTAGTCATCGTTCTGCTGTAATTCTATGGTACAACTGATGATGGCATCGAAATGAAGTGTGTCCTCATCAATACTTATGTTATTTGTGTATTCGAGCATCATGTCCAAAAGCATAGCGGAATCTGGATACTTGACACGGGATGTACTTAATCTAAGCGATGTAGGATGTACAGCAATATAATTATTAACGGCGGTCCATATGGGCTGGTAACATATCTTATAAATAAATTCTTCTAAATCATTTCTCTGTGTACTCACGGAATTAGCCCCCTTTGAACGATACATATACAAATTGAATTATATCACCAATGCGGAGAAAATTCAATTTACATTCAGAGAGTATTCGTGCATTTGTGAAGATTTTGGATTGTGATTTTTGAAAGATAGTGGTATAATCAAAAGTGACTCAGTGTAATATTTCGGAAGCAAAACTGGAAGGTAATTAGATTATGGAAATTAGTTACAAGAAATTATGGAAAGTGCTAATCGATAAAGACATGAAGAAAAAGGATTTGCAGGCTGCAGCAGGCATAAGTTGGGCATCAGTTACCAAGTTGTCCAAAGGTGAATCTGTCAGTATGGAAGTGTTAATGAAGGTCTGCAAAACTTTGGAGTGCAATATAGGGGATATCATGGATTTGATCCCGGAAGAAAAAGAGGAAAATTAAGAGAGACAATGGCGAGTTCAAAGAAAAACGATGTGATAAGTGTAGCGCCTCCGCATAGTGTGAAAAAGTTTGAACTGATTTCTGAGTATGTGAAGGCATGGATACAAATTTTGATGCTTAATCCTAAATGTAAGGGAATTGTTTATATAGACTGTATGTCAAACAGCGGCGTCTATAAAAACGATGATGGCGAAGAAATAAAAGGTACGCCTCTATTGGTGTCAGAGATAATAGCGGATGCTATGCAGACATATACAGACAAGAAAGCGTACATTTATTTCAACGATGTGCGTGAAGACAAAATTGATCTGTTGAAGACGAGACTCCCAAAACAGACGAGTAATTTCCAGATATATACGGAAGTTATGGATGCAAATGAGCTTTTGAGAACAATCGGAAATCAGTTTGCGACCATGTTCAAAGATATGCATTTTTTGCTGGTGTATGATCCCTATGATGCGCATATAGAATGGGATGCGATGATGCCGTTCCTAAAGAACTGGGGAGAAATTATTATCAATCATATGGTTTCAGATACCATCAGAGCTGCAAAGACGGCAAAAAAGCCAGAAGTAATTGAAAAATATGAGGAAACATATCAAATGTCAATAGATGAACTGATTAATATTGGCAGCGATAGGAATGTATATGAAAAACAGATTGAAAAATAATTTTGGAGAATAGTGGGAGAGGTGAAGGACGATATTACATTGCGGCATTCCCATTCTTCATAAGAAGTAATACTGTTGCTTATAATCTTATTCATTGTACAGGACATTACAAAGGTTTTGAACTGTTTAAGACGACTGCATGGAAAACATTTGGTGATAAATCATCTATGAAGAACACTCATAATAATGAAAATCAGATGCAGTTGAGCTTTAATGAAAAAGGTGAGATTGTATATTCTGTTCCATCGGATGAGTCTTGTTACAACTTGAGAGATGCAGCTTTGTATGTGCAACGACATTTTGCAGGGAAAAAAGATGTTCCCAATGATGAAGTATGGATTTATTTGGGAGAACATCCGGTATTTCCTACAAGAGATTACAAAATAAGATTAAGGATGTGTTGAAAAAGGACTTCGGAATGAAAGCATCCAGAAGTTCAATGACATTTTCAGATAGGAGCTATTAAACATGCCAAAAGTAGAAGGCTATATACAAAGAAAATCCATGCTTTATAAGACAGGGGTAGAGTATGGAGATTATACGATAAACTTCGTCCAGGGATGTTCTCATGGATGCAAGTATCCCTGTTATGCCTTCTCACTAAAGAAAAGGTTCGGACAGGTAAAAAATATGAAGATTGGCTGAAACCATATTTGGTCTCCAATACATTGGAATTGCTGGATAAGGAAATACCAAGATTTAAAGACAAAATTGAATCCGTTCAGCTTTGTTTTACTACGGATCCTTTTATGTATGGGTATCCGGAAGTTGAGCGGATGGCAATTGATTCGATAAAGAAATTGAACGCGGCAGGAATTAAGTGTACGACGTTGACAAAGGGAATATTGCCACAGGAACTGGCACAGTGTTCGTCAGATAATGAGTACGGAATCACATTAATATCTTTAGATGAAGATTATCGGGAGATGATGGAACCGGGAGCTGCTCCTTATGCAGAACGATTAGCTGCTCTTAAAGGGCTTCATGATCAGGGCTGTAAGACATGGGTAAGTGTAGAACCGTACCCGACGCCAAATCTTATACAGCAGGACCTGATGGAACTGTTAGAATCAATCGGATTTGTTGATAAGATTATCTTTGGAAGAACAAATTATAACAAAAAGATAAGTGAGTACAAAGAGCACAAGAAGTTCTATAACGAGTGTGCAAAGACAGTTATGAGGTTTTGTGATGAGAGAGGGCTTGCTTGTCACATAAAAGAAAAGACCATTACCGAGGAATGAGTTCGTATTTAGGGACAGCCAATTTGGTAGGATGATAAGGTTCCATCATAGACAAATTTGGTGAATCACAGGAGGAAACAAGATGGCAGCGATACATGATCTGCTTGCACAGATACAAGATGAGGCTCTTCGAGAGCGAATTGAAAAAGAAATTGACAAATTATCGAAGACTAAAAAATTTGGATTGGTATTTGAAGAACATATGCCGGAGTGTACACCCCTGTATGATGTTCCTGTAAAAAGGGGAGCTACAGTTGCAAAGCGTGATGGCGCAATTAATGATATTTATGTAGTCCAGTCAATGAAAGGTGAGAATGCTATATGCATGAAAAAATCATCGGATTCCATAGAGGAAATTTCAGTGAGTGATTTGGTTTCCGTAGCTGAGTTTGGTGATCCGATATATCCATATCTTAAACCTTTGGATGTGCTTTGCAATGCACCAGATAATGATCTTTGGCATTCTGTGATAGAAGCGGATAATTATCATGCTCTGCAACTTTTGGAGTATTTATATGCAGGAAAAATTGATTGTATTTATATAGATCCGCCATACAACACAGGGGCAAAAGACTGGAAGTATAACAATGATTATGTGGATTCTTCTGATTCATATCGACATAGTAAATGGTTATCGTTTATGGAAAAGAGGTTAAAACTTGCAAAAAAGTTGCTTAATCCTAAAGACTCCGTGCTTATCGTAACGATTGATGAAAAAGAGTATTTACACCTTGGATGCTTATTAGAAGAAGTATTTTCTGATGCGAAGATGCAGATGATTAGCAGCGCAATTAATGGAAAAGGTGTTGCAAGAGATAGTGAATTTGCAAGAGTTAATGAGTATATTTTTGTCGTTCGTATTGGAGAAGCAAGTGTCACACCGTTATCTTTACCAGAAGAATGGATGGGTAATGTAAAAACATCTACAACAAATCGAGTAAGGTGGGGAAGTTTAATGAGAAGTGGGTCAGGGGCCTTGAGAACTGATTCACCTGGCTGTTTTTATCCAATTTACATATCCAAGGACAAAAAACATTTTTGTGGTGCTGGAGATGTAGTTCCGCCTGGAGTAGATAGAAATACTGTTCCTATTCCGAAAGATGTAATAGCTTTATTCCCAATTCACGATGATGGGGTTGAAGGAAGATGGCAGTACTCAAGAGATAAATATTTAGAAATCCAGGAAAAAGGATATGTCAGAATAAGTACTCAAACTGCGAAAGGAAAAGAGGCTACATTACGTTATATTTCTGAAGGATGGCAAAAAAAAGTTGAGTCTGGAGTTATTAAAGTTATTGGAAAAGCTGAGGATGGATCAGTTTTATTAGACGACAGTGATTATGAGAAAGAGTTTGTTCCTGGAAACCAGTGGTGGATACCATCTCATGATGCAACTGAATTTGGAAGTAAGTTGTTGACTGGAATTATTGGTAAAAGATTTTCGTTTCCTAAATCAGTATATGCTGTACAAGATGTGTTGCGATTTTTTGTAAAGAGTAAAAAGAATGCATTAATCTTAGATTTTTTTGCAGGTTCAGGAACAACACTCCATGCAGTAAATCTGTTAAATGCAGAAGATGGTGGAAATAGACGTTGCATTTTAGTAACAAATAATGAGGTTTCAGCTGAAGAGGCTACAGAATTAGAAAAGAAGGGGATTAAACCTGGAGATCCAGAATGGGATCAATTGGGGATTGCTCGGTATGTTACCTGGCCAAGAACGGTATGTTCCATCAAAGGGTGTGATATAAAAGGAAAGCCACTAAAGGGGAAATATATTAATACTGATATTGATATGGCTAATGGATTTACCTCGAATGCAATGTTTTTCAAATTGGGCTTTTTAGATAAAACAGCTGTGGCTCTTGGAAGACAGCTATCTGAACTATTGCCTGTATTATGGCTAAAGGCAGGTTCGCATGGACAGTGCCCAGTATTAGAAAATGATAAGGAGGCATTGGTTATACTTCCAGAAAATCATATGGCAATTCTTATAGATGAAAAGCGTTATATTGAATTCGTAAATCAGATAGATGCATACTCTCAAATTGAGACTATATATTTTGTTACAGATTCGGAGGCTGGATACCGGGAGATGATTTCGAGATATCCTGACAAGAAGACTTACCAATTATATAGAGACTATTTAGATAACTTCAGAATAAATACAGGGAGGTAATTTATGAAAGTTGAGTTATTTCCATTTCAAAAAGGAGTATTAGCGGATTTAAGGCTAAAAGTTGGAGAAGCGATTGGTGGTTTTCAGAGAACCCATTCAAATCAAGTTGTTTCTTTTACTGCTCCAACAGGCGCAGGGAAAACAATAATAATGGCATCACTTATCGAAGATATTTTTGCGGTACAGTTGATTACCCTGAACAGCCTAATGCGATATTTATTTGGTTGTCAGATTCACCACAATTAAATGAACAATCTAAATTAAAAATTGATTTGAAGGCGGATAAAATAAAGTTGGGTCAATGTGTAACAATAAATGAAGAATCATTCAACCAGGAAATTTTGGATGATGGTTATATTTATTTCTTAAATACACAAAAACTTGGAAAAAGTTCTAATCTTACCAAACGAAGTGATGCCAGACAATATACTATTTGGGAGACCTTAGCAAATACAGCCAGAGATAAGAGTGATCGTCTGTATGTCATTATTGATGAAGCACACAGAGGAATGCAGGGACGTGACGCTGGAAGAGCAACAACAATCATGCAGAAATTTCTTAAGGGAAGTCCTGAAGATGGAGTGGCTCCAATGCCGGTTGTAATAGGTATGTCTGCCACATCTGCAAGATTTAATGCACTTGTGCAGGGAACTACATCTACTACTCAGTACAGTGTTGTTACAACGGATGAAGTACGTGCATCTGGCTTGCTTAAGGACAGAATTGTTATTTCGTATCCAGAAGAAACAATGGTAATAAGGATATGGCAGTTCTTCAGGCGGCTGCAGACGAATGGAAGGATAAGTGGGAGCATTGGTATCAGTATTGTTATGAACAGCACTATGCTTATGTAAATCCAATTCTTGTTATTCAGGTTCAGAACAGCACAGGTTCAAATGTGTCTGCGACGGATTTGGATGATTGCGTTCGGAAGGTCGAGGAACGATGTGGTATTAAGTTTCAGGAAGGCGAAGTGGTTCATACATTTGGGCAGACTACTTCTGTTTTGACAATCAATGGGTTGAACGTTCCGTATGTTGAACCATCAGCTATTGCTGAGGATAAGAGAATTAGAGTTGTATTTTTTAAAGAAAGTTTATCAACTGGTTGGGATTGTCCTCGTGCAGAGACTATGATGTCATTCCGTCATGCAACAGACGCAACTTACATTGCTCAGCTTCTGGGAAGAATGATTAGAACTCCTATGCAGATGCATATTCAGGTTGATGATACCTTGAATGATGTACATCTTTATTTGCCATACTTTAATGAGAATACAGTTAAGGATGTTGTAAATGAGCTGCAGAATGCTGAAGGTGGAGAGCTCCCGGCTGATATTTACGGAGAATCCTTGGAATCAAGAGTGATGGAAACTCTTACTGTCAGACCAAGAACTACTTCTGGAACCAGAACCCGTAGTGAGCACACCACACCTGGACAGATATCACTTTTCGATATGACTGGCAACGGATCAGAAATGTCTATGGCTAATACGGTGCACGAGCAACCAGCACCATATGGAACTTCGTCAAATGCTACTAATATTAGTTCTGCATTGGTTGGTGCTCAAAATCAGACACCGGTAACAAGTGTTAATCAGGTAACACAAAGTCAGCCTGCAAATAATGTATCAATACCTTCAAATGTCCAGACACAGAATCAACAATCTACAAATACTGCAACATCAGCAGTTATGCCTCCACAGGTTTCACGGGATGAGCCGGAGGAAACATTTGATCGTGAGGCTGTTATGAAAGCGATTAACGATTCTGGTCTTCTTTCATATGATGTTAGAACAGTAAGAATCAATAATTACTTAAATTCTTTGTATAGCTTAGCAAGACTTCTTACACAGTCAGGAAAATATGCAGATGCGACAGATGATGTAATTGAAGAAATTGTAAAAATGATAAGAGAGTATGTCACCGGACTGAGATGTGACGGAAAGTATGATGAGATGGCTCATCATATTATGGAATTTGAAATGAAGTCTCAGGTATTTGATGCATTTGGTGAGACTGTTAAGGAGGACAATATCCTTTACCATTTCATGTCTACGACAGATACAGATATTGATAGACAGTTTAGAAGAGCTGAAAACAAGCTTGGAAATGAAGGTGTTGGTAATAAGTACGGTAGATATTTCTATAATCCGGATGATCCGAACGAGTTCAAAATTGATGTAATTCTCTATGCTGCAGATGATAATTGCATAGCAAGACTCATGTCATATGCAGAGCGAATGTTCCATAAGATGAATGATGATTATCGTAGAAAGATTGTTGGCTTGGAAGAAAGATTCATCAAGCAGTATAACACAATTGTATCTGATGGAGATATCGTTTCTAAGCATAACTTTAGATTACCTGAAACTATTACGCAGCCAAGAGAAATCAATGGCAGAAATTATACAGATCATTTATTTGTAGATGATTCTGGGACTGCGAAGATTAACCTTAACAACTGGGAAGAAGGCGTTTTGGAAGAGGAGCAGTCACAGACAGATTTCGTTTGTTGGCTTAGAAATCCTCCTAGAAAGCCTTGGTCTCTTTGCATTCCGTATGAGATGGGAGGAGAACAGAAACCGGCTTATCCAGATTTTATCATTGTGCGTAAAGATTCAGATATGGAATATGTGATTGATATTTTAGAACCACATGATCCTACTCGTATAGATAACCTTGGAAAAGCAAAGGGGTTTGCAGAATATGCAAGACAGAATCCGGGCGTAGGAAGAATACAGCTTATCAGAATGGGGAAGGATGGAGCTGGTAAGAAGCGTTTCAAGAGACTTGATATGGCAAGGAGCTTGGTTCGTGATAAGGTATCACGTGCTATGACTAATGATGAATTGGATCACATCTTTGAAACAGATGGATTCTTTATGTAAGTACTAAAAGATTGGAGACTTCATGATGGAGAATAACCAGATTGTAAGCAGGATGAATACTTATCTTCATACATCAGCAAAACTTCTAGAAGAATGGCTTGGGAATCTGCTTCCCAAGACCTCTGATGATTGGTGGGAAGAGTGCGTAATTGAAAAATTGAGTTATATTCAAAGAGAAACAGCAAAAAGTAGAGGTTTTACCAAGCTGGAAGATTTTGATTTGGCTGCTCTTCTGCGCATTGCCGACAAGTCCTGGTATGCAATGAGAAATGTAGCATATCTTCCGACAAGGGAGAGAGAATGCATTCGAGATATGATGCGTGTTCGAAATAACTGGGCTCATTGTAGTGCTGTGCTTCCGGGCAAGGATACAATTATTGCTGATTTAACTACATTGCATCAGTTCTTTGAGCAGATGGAATGTGATGACAAACTAATTAGCGAAGTTGACGTCATGATTGAGGAAGTGAAGTCTCCATCAACAGTTGATTTTTCTACTATTTCAAATACAGAAGAAGCTGCTTCTGTGGAACAGGAAGAAGCAGGGGATGAGAACGATATTGCAGAAAAGAGCCTGGTATATTTAATTGGCGATCCTTCTGTGAAAGGTATCGTAATGTCTATCACAGATCTTGGTGATACGAAAAAGTATGATGTATTTGTAGATGGTAGTTTTAAGACATACTATTCCGGTCAGATAGCACCAGTTGTTGAAAAGGTAAATTATAACTGGGTGGATATTAACACGTTTAGAAGCTATTTGACTGCATATCAGATTAACAATCCTTCCGGCAGAGATTTGTATTCACTGAATTCTGCCAGAATTGATTTTGTTCCATATCAGTTCAGACCAGCATTGAAGTTGATTCATGCAGATGAGCCTCGAATTCTGATTGCTGACAGTGTTGGTGTCGGAAAAACTATTGAAGCAGGACTGATTATTAAAGAGTTACAGGCTCGTAATGAGCTGGAAAATATTATGATTATCTGCCCTAAGCCGCTTGTAACAGAGCGCAAATGGGAGACAGAAATGAAACGATTTGATGAAGATTTTGTTCCTTTGACCGGACCGGAACTTCGTCAGGTTATCTCTGATACGGATAGAGATGGTGAATGGCCAGTTCGATACAGCAAAATGATTGTGCCATATTCCATTCTGGATAGCCGTACATATGAAGGTGATACAAGCAAAAAGAGTAAATTCTTTGGGTTAAAAGATTTGGATCCAGCACCACACTTCGACCTTGTTATTATCGATGAAGCACATCACATTCGCAATGGTAGTATGGAGAAAGAGAAAGCATTTGAGTATAAATGTGTGAAGTATTTCTGTGACCATGCGGATGCTGTTATTATGCTTACAGCAACACCACTTCAGACTAGCGATGATGATCTTTTCACATTGCTAAATGTCCTGCGTCCGGATGTAGTTATAGATAAGCAGACATTTAATCTTATGTCCAGGCCGAATGCACATATTTCTCAAGTATCTTCTTTGATTCGTCGTGCAGGCGAAAACTGGCAGCAGGAGGCCTTAGAAGAATTAAAGGGTGTTCTTGAGACTCAGTGGGGTGAGAATGTTGTTGCAGCCAATCCTACGTATTCTTCAATGGTTCAGACTTTACAGCAGGATAAGATTACCAGGGAGGAACGCGTAAAACTGATTACAGATGCAGAGAGCTTGCACAGCTTTAATTCTATGCTGAATAGGACAAGGCTAAGATAGGTACAGGGACTCTGCATCAGAAGACCATACACACTGGCAGTTGAATTTACACCGGAACAGCAGGCTCTTCACGATGAACTTTTAAGATTTGAACAGAATGCGCTTTTACAGCTTCATGGTGATGCGAGATCAATTCCGTTATGATGTCAACAATCAAGAGACAGGCAGCAAGCTGTATATTTGGTCTGGCACCACATATCAGAGACTTGATTAAGCGAAGATTTGTGCAAATTGAAGATGATCCTGACAATGAGATGCCTGGATTTGAATTTGCAGGTGAATCAGCAGGAGCATTGGAATCATTAGCTCAGAATCTTCTTAGGATGGCAGACAATCTTCCAACTGAAGATCCGAAGTTCGACCAGATGATGACAGCCATAATGGAGAAGCAGAAACAGGATAATAATAAAATCATTCTGTTTAGTACATTTAGATTTACTCTCAGATATCTGAAAGAAAAATTGAAAGCAGCCGGTTTACGTGTAGAACAGGTAGATGGTGGCGTAAAAGATTCTATGCGTCAGGATTATAGAGCCAGATTCGAACTTCCGAAAGAGGATCCGGATGCTATAGATATTCTTCTTTTTACAGAAGTAGGATCCGAAGGTTTGGATTACCAGTTCTGTGACATGATGATTAACTATGATCTGCCCTGGAATCCGATGAGAATAGAGCAGAGAATTGGTCGTATCGACAGACGTGGACAGCAGAGTGAGGCTGTCAGCATTTACAATGTTATAACGAATGGAACTGTTGATGCAGATATTTATTACAGATGTTTAATGCGAATTGGAATCTTTGAAAGTAGTATCGGTGAATGCGAAGAAATCCTTGGAGATATAGCTACTCAGATTGATCAGATTGCAGTTGATTCTTCTCTTACTGAAGAGGAAAGAAGAATTAAACTGGAACAGATGGCTGATAATGAGGTGCGAAAGATTCAGGAAATGGATCGCTTAGAGGAAGAAGAAAAGGAATTCTTTGGATTCGATTTATCAGAATATACAACTACTCAGGAAATACATAATGCTGAGAATCCTTGGCTTAATCAGAAGGGATTACAGATTATGATTGAGCAGTATTTGAATGCCAGACTTGGACAAGGTACATATATTCTTGGTGAAGGCGATGTGAAGCAGCTTCGTTTGTCAGCAAATGCAAGATTAGCATTGAGAGAAGATTTCAGAAAGCTTCCTGCCGGAAGAAATGCAGTTCGTCAGACATGGGATATTTATCTTAAGGGTAAGGCTCCGTTACATACAATTACCTTTGATTCTGATGCGGCTGAGAAGAATAGAGATGCTTTCTTTATTACAGCAATGCATCCGTTGGCAAGACAGGCGGCAGAGTATTATGAGTCAAATGAAAAGGCGTATATCAGATTGCAGTATGCAAATGATGATCTTCCGGTAGGCGCATATCACTTCTCTGTATATGCATGGAGTTATAGAGGAATGAATCCTCACTTCAGACTTGTTGTGGTCTGCGATGATGATGTTATTGCAGCTGAACTACCGGATATTTTACAGGAGGCTCAGAGCGGTGCTCCTGCAATTAAGATGCAGCCTTCTGATTGGGATGGGCTTGAAAGAAAACAGGTTAAGCTTTGGATGGAAGAAAGGAATGCTGCAGTTGTCGAGGCTGAGAATACTTCTACATTCAAGATTGAAAGTTTAACTAATAATTTTAGAAATAGACAACGATCACTGGAACAGAAGATTCTTGATACGACCAGTGAAAGTATCCGAAGGATGTATAACAGTGAGCTGGAATCTGCTATGGAAAGCTACGAAGCTAAGGTAGACAGTATTCGTCAAAAAGTGGCTCAGACAGATATACACACAACATTGATTGCAAATGGAATATTAGAGGTAATCTAATGTAAAGTACGAATCTCGAATTTGGGAGGAAGATAAGATGGCGAAGATGGCGATTGCTGATCAGGTATTACAGCGCCAGGATAAAGATGGGATGCTCCGTCGTGCTTTGGAGAGAATCATCCAGCTGTATACCGATAAATCTCATTTTGTATATGAATTACTTCAGAATGCGGAGGATTGTGGTGCGTCAAAAATCAAGTTCTTTCAGTATGAAGATAGATTAGAAGTGCTGCATGATGGTAGACCTTTTTCACTTAATAATCTTCAAGGATTATGTGATATTGGTAAATCAGATAAAATAAATGACCTAAATCAGATTGGAGAGTTTGGTGTAGGTTTTAAATCTGTGTTTGGAATATGTGAAATCGTTAAATTATTCAGTCATCCAAGAGATGTTGATTATGCAATGCTTGAAGAACTGTATAAGCAGAAGGGGATTACAGATATAGATGTAAGAACTGAGCATCCGGCTTTCTCTATCCAGATTCTTGATTTTACCAAACCAGTAGATATTGAAGACCAGGAAGTAGACGCGGGATATGCAACAAAGTTTATTTTCCCGTATAGTGTTGGTTTTTCATTCTCAGGTTTTGAAGATATCAAAAAGCTTAATGAAGTGCTGTCCAAGAGACTTCAAAATCTTGGAATTACAACACTTCTGTTTATGAAGAATCTGCAATCTATAGATTATGAAATTAAGCTTCCTAATCTGAAAAAATCAGGCTCATATTTACTGGATAAAACTGTAATCAACGACCATTGCTCATTGGTATCTGCTATTGGCGAGACAGACAGCAAGAAGGACAAAGAAGAAGTAATATCTTATCTTGTATTTACCAGACCGGTAAAGGGAATACAGGCTGGCAGAACTATTGATATTGCTTTTACTTTGAATGTTGGTGAAGATGGTAAATATGATTTCAAACCGTCAAAATATCCGTACATTTCTGTGTACTTCCCTACAGAAACAGAGAGTAAGCTTAAGTTTATCGTACAGGGACCTTATCGTACAACACCTAACAGAAGTAGTGTACCAGCAGATGATAAGGATAATATTGAACTTGCTAAGCAGACGGCAGCATTGCTTAGGGATAGCGTTATTGAACTTCGAGATGAAGGAAAACTTGATTTTAGTCTGTTGAATATTTTGCCGATTGATGAGGAAGTATTTTATAGCGCTCCTCTGTTTGAAGGGATGTTTGAAGCAACAACAGACATGATGCAGGAAGAAAATCTCCTACTTTGTAAAGATGGTAGTTATGCATCTTCAGAAAGCGTTAAGATTGCCAGAGGTTCTGATTTTGCAGAACTTTTTACTGATGAGCTGCTGACAGAGCTTATTGCTGATGGAACAGCTTATCACTGGCTTCCTACGTTTTTAACAGAGACAAATAAGACATACAAGACGTTATACGATTTTCTGACGGATACTCTTGATATAGAGGTTATTCGTCCAGAGAATTTGCGTAATAACTTTAATGAAAACAGAACATTCCTTACTCATAGAGATGACGAATGGTTAATTAAACTGTACAACATGTATGCGTCTGTTGCTGCCGCATTTTCAAAACAGCGTGGTGGCTCTAATATGCTTACGGCTGAGTTTGTAAAAACATCGACAGGAAGATTCGTTGCACCATATCGTAAGAGTGACGGTAGCACAAATGATTACAGCTTTATGTGGAGAGGTTATGAGAATGCTTCATACCTTCCAAATGTATTTCTTCCGTCAAAGAATATTGATGACACCGATGATATTGCATTTGTAGATGATTATATTTTTGAGCACTGTAAACATTTCTTCACTGAAATTCTTTCTCTGCAGAAGCCGAATGAATATGAATTCTTTATCAGAGATTTTAAGCGTCGATATGAGGGCGGTGCAAATATTTCTGATGATCAGCATATTACGGATGTTAAGAAGTTGATGAAATATCGGCAGAATCCTGATTACAAGGATGAAGTAGACAATCTCATTAAAAAATATATGTTGGTAAGATGCCATAAAGATGGAAAGACTGTCTTTGTGAATCCTCAGAGAGAGACAGTGTATTTCTCCGTGAATTCTGATGGTATGAGCATAGAACAGTATTTTAATCATGTAGCTACTTATGCTTACGTAGATGTGGATTTTTATGAGATAGATGAAATTTCAGTAGATCAGCTGAGACTGTTCGGTGTGCGAGAGAGCATCACAAAGAATGTGTCAAGAACTACTGGTGAATACTATACAGGCAATCCTGGCCGTCAGCCAGATTGGACAACGTATGGTGAGTTTCGATGGAAACTTACCTTGGAGAGTTTGCCAGAAGTTTTGGAATATATTTCAAGCCATCCAAAGTCTCCGGATTCAATGGCAAAATCAAGCTTTATATTCCGTTTCTTATTGAATAATGTTAATAAGCTGACTGGTACTGTTTATGTAGGTGGAAGTACGCCTAACCTGAACAATGCAGTTTCAGAAATTGTTACCAGAGTCCGCAAAGATGGTCCTAAGCACATGTATTATGGATCTAGCTGGAGCGGCAAATGGTTATATACAGAGTCTTTGGATTTAGTTTCTCAGTCAGAGATTACAAAGAGAGATTTGAATCCTCAGTTATATGGAGATGTTGTTCCAGATTGTGAACTTTACGAAATCTTAGGATTTAAGAAGAGCGACGCAGATCACTTGGAAGCTGCTGCAAAGGATTATGATAGATTGTCTGAGGAGCAGAAGAACCAGTATTTTGAAATTGAGCTTCAGAGAAGATTTGGTATTTCTGTAACTGATTTGGAAGAGAACTTCGGAAGCAGTGCGGGTAATAATGGCTCCAAGAAGCCAGTTGTTCCTGAAGATACATATGAGTTCCCTTCATCAAGAGTTAAAAACTGGGATTCTCTTCGTAAACATGCTGCAGAGGTTCTGTGTTTTGCTAGCCCGACTAAGTATGAATACCGGGTAAGAAAGATAAGAGTAAGTAAGCCGGTAAGTGAAGTTAGAGCTTACCTTACCAATATGTACAAGGTGGACAGAGCTTATAAATATGCTTGCCAGATGTGTCATGAGGCTTTCCCAAATGTTGAGATGTGTCAGATTGCGAATTCCCCGGAAGTAGAACTTGATCCGATGAATCTGTGTTTATGTCCAAACTGCGCTTCTGAATATAAAAAGATGAGAGCAGATGAATACGATTTGGAATACTTCTTGGAAGATATTGAGAATTTGTCTGATGCAGAAATAGGAAGTATGGATCCAGTCGAAGTTGCATTCGGTAATGAAACAATCTGGTTTACTCAAACACATATTGCTGAAATTAGAGAATTGCGTGCGCTTCAGGAAGCAGTAGACAAATACAAAGATAGTGCAGGCAGTGGCCAGAAAAAGCCTGTTGATAAGCCTGTCCAAGAGGATGATGATCCGGAGGCTGAAGTAGTAGTTTCTGGAACTGATATTTATAAGGATTATATTGGCAAGAGAGTATACCATAAAGGCAAGAGAGCCCATGCGGTTGTTAAGACTTGCGATGGAAAATACTTAGGATTAAAGTTTGAAAACAACCCTGGAAAAGTTTCTAATTTTGATTTGGAAATGTGTCTTAGCAAAGGGTGGATAGAAATTGTGTAGGAGGTAGTTATGGCCATACATATGAGTATTCGTCTTGCATGGCACAGCGATGGTTGGAATGGCCATATTTGTAAAAAACCATGTGAGAATGTTTATTGTGTTGGACAGCATTCATATCCCGGAACGTTAATTGCTGAAACGAGAGATTTGGATTTTGAAATGGCACATGCTGGAGAATCATGTGCTAAGCATCCATGTAAAATCGCTTGTGGACTGAGTGCAAATGCTTTCGGTAAAGAATTCATACAAGTTAAGGTGGATCCACCTTCATGGTGGGAAAAAGGTGATGCAGATTCAACTATTCTGACATTGCCTCCATATACAGCGTGTACATGGTGCTATGAGGCTATGTATAAGGCAGATGTTTTTTCTAATGTGAGAGGAAAAACATACGATTACAATAAACGTCAACGTAATGCAGAAGCATATTTTGCTCAGTTTGAAGAGGGCAAATCATTAGTGTTCTATTATGCCGGATATAGTAATCCGTTTTCTGAGAATGAAGAGGATAACTATGTGATTGTGGGAGCATCAAGAATAAAGAAGATTGATGATTTTCACTATTACGAGAATACAACAGACCAGATAAAAGCAGATTATGCGGGTGGTGTTGTATGGCAAAAACCAATTACGTCTAATTACCCGGATGAAGGTTTGGTGATTCCTTTTTGGAAATATACGAATAATGAAGATATCCTTAATAGGTTAGCGATTAAGCCTCTTCACAGATCACCATTTAAGTATGGAAGCCGTGAAGTCTCAAATGATGATGCCATTGAGATAATCCATCAGTTATTAAAATCAGTAGATGTACTTATTGAAATTGGCGATGATACTGAAAACTGGGAAGCACGAAAAGTATGGCTGAATGGAGTGCTGAATGAACTATGGAAAGCAAGAGGACCATATCCGGGATTTGCTTCGGCAATGATGAATATGGGGATTGAAAGCCTAGTTCAGCATTATGTGTCACTTACAAATGAAGGGGATATGAAACGATTCCGTGAAGAAGTAAGATTATTGCTTGATGGAGACGTAGATGAGGTATTTGGTCATAAAATCGATAATCTAAGGACTGTTCGCAGAGAGTTCCAGCTTAGGGAGGACGAAGAACAGGAATTGTTGTTAGGTGTTCTTCCGCGATTTGATCTTACTGAGGGTCAGATGGCTTATATATTAAGCGAAGAGAGAGAAGATGTATCGATTACAGCTTCTTTGAAAGAAATACTGGAAAATCCATATATTATTTTTGAACAGTACCAGGGAATGGATCCTGATGATTCTATTCCGTTCTATAAGATTGACAATGGTATTATTTCTTCGCCTGAGTACGGAATTAAAAACATCTTTGAGGTTGGAGATCCGGAACGACTCAGGGCATTCTGTGTAGATGAATTAAATAGAATAGCGGCGCATTCATTTGGTAAGGCTGAAACGATAGTTCAAGCTGTTAATCGTAGACTGGATAGAATGCCAGAATGGAAGCGTTATGTCTTTAAGGTTAAACTGTTTAAGATCGACAAGGATATTTTTGAAAAGGCGTTAACGTTAAAGGAAGATGAGGATAAGAATTTATACTTGTATTTGAAATGGGTATATGAGGACGAGCGACAGGTTGAATCTACATTTACTATGCTTGCAGAACGTCCGGATATTTCCTTGAAACTCGCCATTACTAAGGAACGATTTAAGAAGAATCTTAGGAATCCGGAATCTAAGCTAAATGATACTGCGTCTGAACAATATGAGGACATCCTTGATAAGCAGGCTGATATTTGTATTCAGATTTTCTCAAAGCCGATTTGTGTTCTTTCAGGAGCGGCAGGAACGGGAAAGACAACTGTAATTAAGGCTATTGTTGAAAATATTGAAAGAGTTCATGGACAGGCTGCAGGATTCCTTCTTATGGCACCGACTGGAAAAGCAGCAGAACGTATAAAGACTCAAACAGATAAGAATTCATCAACTATTCATTCTTTTTTAGCAAGCAATGGATGGCTTAATAAGAACTTCACTTTGAAAAGGGTTGGAGGAGGTAAGGGTCAGGATGTAAATACAATCATTATTGATGAATGTTCCATGATTGACCTGAATCTTTTTGCTACATTATTGAGAAGTATAAATTGGAATAGTGTTCAAAGGCTTATTTTAGTTGGCGATCCGAATCAGCTTCCACCTATAGGCAGGGGGAAAGTGTTTGCGGACACCATTGAATGGTTAAATTCAGAATATCCAGATAATGTTGGAGTGCTGACTGAGAATATAAGACAACTGGTTAACCGTGTTGAAGGTAATGGATGCGGAATTCTTGATTTGGCAGAACTGTTTATTCAGGAAAAGCAGTCTGATATGTCTGAAAGCTCATCATCGGATGAATTGAAACGAAAGAAGGAAGTCTTTTCACCAAAATCATGGAAAATGGTAACGGTGATATTGATAAAGATTTGGCCGTTTATTTCTGGAAAGAACAAACTGATTTGGAAACATGTTTGCATGATGTAATTATTCAGGACATGAAAAAGATTACAGGCATGACAGTGTATGAGAGCCCAGATAAATTATGGCAGCAGGCAATTCGTAAAGAGGATGGCTCATCAAATCCGGATGCGATTCAAGTTATCTCTCCATATAGAGGCGAGTTTTATGGAACCGGAGCACTTAATACCTTAATGCAAAACGATTTTAATCCATATTGGAGTAGCAGATATAATCTTGATGGAATCAGTTACTTTGATAAGGTAATTCAATTTAGAAACAGACCAAAGTCAGATATGGCGTATGCATATAATCAGGAAACACGGACTACAGAACAGCACGAAGTGTTTAATGGTGAAATTGGTCTTGTATTAATGCATCCTTTTGATTCCAAGAATAAGCGTTATAAATATTTGAGCACGATTGAACGATTCCAGGTTGCTTTTTCAAACAGAAATCGTCAGAAGTTACGTTATAACTATGGGCGTGAATATGGCAAGAATGATAAAGGTTGGAATCTTCCGGAACAAAAGCCACAGGATAATCTTGAATTGGCATATGCAATCAGTGTGCATAAATCTCAGGGATCGGAATTTGATTATGTTTATATCGTAATTCCTAAACGTGACAGTCATCTATTATCGATGGAATTGTTATATACTGCAATAACACGTGCACAGAAAAAGGTCACCATCTTTTTACAGGAGGATATAGGAACACTGAGCTCGCTTGGACATATTGAAAAGTCTGCTGTGAGAAGAATTAATTCTTCTGTGTTTAAGTTTGTACCACTTCCGGAGGAACTGCTGTACATTCAAAATTGGTATGCTGACGAGAAGAAGCTTGCCACATTGTCGAAATACTTTGTACGTTCAAAGTCTGAAGTGATTATCGCAAACATGCTTGTTCAGGAAGAAGTTCCATTTGTTTATGAAGAGCCGTTGTTTGCACCAGATGGAACGATGTTCCTTCCTGATTTTACAGTAAAGTTTAGAGGAGAAACATATTATTGGGAGCATGTGGGAAGATTGGATTTACCGGATTATCGAGCACATTGGGAGATAAAAGAAAAGTGGTATGAGAAGCACTTCCCTGGTAAATTGTTGACTACATTTGAAGGAAAAGATCTATCTACAGATGCTATGGGAATTATAAAAGACCACAAATAAAGTTATATAGGAATATGAAAGCAGCGGCCTCTGGCGAACACCGGAGACCGCTATCTTTTTAATCTTTTTTGTAAAATGGCGTTTCATACCCATCGCCTCTAATCAGGATATCTGGCATCCAGTCTGGAGACCTACTCATGATATTGCAGATGGATTTGTAATCAACATCTTGGCTGCATTCGATGATGAGCTCATCATGGACATGACCGCAGATAAAGCAGTGGGAGAGGTTACGCATAGCAAAACAGAGAAGATCTCTGGAGACTGCCTGCACGATGTTCTCAACGAATTTTGGGCCGTAGCTTTCGATGCGTTCCCATTTCTTGGTAGAGCCGATGCCTTCATAGGTTACGGATTCACCGCCGAATCGATTTTCTCCGATGCGAGGTTTAACGTAGCTAAGAGTTCTACCGGAAGGAAGCTTGATGAAGAGCATTCCACTTCGACAGAGGAATTTGATTCCATTTACCTCTGTAGGAACCTTCATTTTGATAGCAGTCTTAACTGCATTATCTACATTCCACCAGAAGGCGGTAATATTTGGATTGGAGGCACGCCAGGAATCAACCAGTGGCTGAAGTTCATCCTCTGTTAATCCCATATCCAAAGCTCCCATAGATATCAGAGCACCGACGGAACCACCATATCCTAAGGCAAGCTCTGCGATTTTACCCTTCTGTCTGAGATGTGAATTGATACCGTGCTTTTCGACCGGTACACCAAACATTTGACTGGCAGATGCACAGTAGATGTCCTTACCTTCAGCGAATACTTTGGAACGCCAGGTTTCACCTGCAAGGTATGCCAGAACTCTGGCTTCGATTGCAGAGTAGTCAGATACCACGAATTTGTATCTCGGTCTTGCAATAAAGGCGGTACGAATCAGCTGGCTTAAAGTATCTGGGATATCATCGTAAAGCAGTTCCAAAGAATCATAATCACCGGTACGGACAAGTTCACGAGCATCAGCAAGGTCATTCATATGATTTTGCGGTAGGTTCTGTAACTGAATCAATCGTCCGGCCCATCTTCCTGAACGGTTTGCGCCGTAGAACTGAAACATACCGTGAGCCCTGCCATCCTTGCAGACGGCATTCTGCATTGCTTGATATTTCTTTACAGAGGACTTAGCAAGCTGAAGCCTGAGTTTAAGTGCAGCAGCCACATCACTGTCGGTATCTTTTATCATAGCTGCCACATCTTTTTTACCAAGGGACTCAGCCTCAATGCCGTTATCAGAGAGCCACTGCTTCATCTGAACTACTGAGTTTGGATTATCAAGGTTAGTAATATTCTGCATAGCAATCATAAGCTCTGCTTTGGACTTTTCATCAAATGCAATAGCATTTTCTACCACATCCATATCCAGCATAATTCCGCGGTCATTGATTTCCTGGTCAAGATGGTATTCTTCCCATACGAAGTCAGGAACCGGGAATTTAGATAATCTCTGTTTAATCGCCATTTCTACGTCAACATCACGTTTGTTATAGGTTTTGAAGGTTTCCCATTTATCAGGGGCATGCTCTGGAAGGTTTCTGGTTCTGCCGCCATTTACCTTAGTCGGCTTGCAAGGGCAGCAGAAGTATTTGATGAGATCTTTGCCTTCCTTCATTTTCTGATCTTGTAGTTTAAGGACTGCACCGACACCTTCAAGGGAGAGCGGTAAGCCCATATAGGCTGACCATATCATGGTACACTTCCATGAGGCTGGATCCAGATATTTGGAAGCAGGATCTTCCGGAATACTGTAGCCTTTGAAATGCGCAGGGTGATGTTTTCTAAGCCAGTTGGATAAACAGATTCTTTCAAAATTGGCATTGAAAGCCCATTTTGTAACGGTATAATCAGATAATGCTGCAAGGATATCATCGGGGATGGTATCACCACAGGCAAGGTCAAATACCTGTACATCACCACCATCAATTGATACACCGAACAGTAGTATCTCAAAATTTTCAGACTCAGCGTATTTATAGGCTCCACATTTGGAGATATCAACATCGCTGTAGGTCTCTAAATCAATTGACATTTCTTTTATCATAATCTCATTCCTTTACAAAAAGGGCAGCAGCACCGGGGAGTACTGCCGCCTTGATATTAGTTTCCTTTTGGGGTCTGCTCTTTTGGCTGGAACCATTTTGCTTTTGGGAAAAGCCAGTGAAGGAAACGTTTTGCAACACCCAGGAACCACTTCCAGATTGCAGCAAGTCCCATTAACCAGAAGCCAGCTAAGAAGCCTAAAAGGGATCCGCGGATAATAGCATCTAATATTTCGTTAATAGAATCCATAGTCATAATATTTTACCTACTTTCTTTGATTGTCACAGGCGGCAGCAGTATTACCACCGCCTGCTTGGTTGTCGTTGTTACGTTTGATTTATTCAAGGAAATCGTCTTCTTCATCAGAAGCGAAATCATCCTCAGCTCTGGACTTGCTGCCAAGAGGTTCACCGTCTCGAATCTTCTGGAGATTATTGAGACCGCAAGCAATTCCCTTGTTGCCGTTGCTGTTAAAAGCGTAGAGGTTGATGGAAGCTCTGCCGTAAACACCGGAATATACTTCGGATCTCTCAAGAATAGGCTGACGGTCTGCATCCACGATGCCAGGTGCAGAAGCGCTGTTCGCATTGATGAAATATGCATTTGCATATGCCGGATCGTCAGGTCTCTCTAAGTCACCATCACGAAGAGGTGTTTTAAGGATAGAGAGCGCAGGAACTGTCTTACCATTTCCCTTGAGCTTGCTTTGACCTTCCTCATAAGCGGCTTCGATAGCTGCATTGATCTTGTTAACGGTTACGGTGTCGGACTTGGGAATGATGAGGGAGACGCTGTACTTCGGTGCGCCTCCGTTGATGCTCTTGGCATCCCATACATTCGCATAGCTCCAACGTGTGTTTACTCCTGTGATTACCTTTGTAGGGTTCTGAATCTTTGCCATAATATTGGTCCTCCTTTATTTGTCTTGTGGTATAAGTCCACGGAATCATTTCGTGCTTTGCACTTTCATGATTCCTACGTAAATTCGCAATCCGCCTTATCAGGCTACTTGCTCATTTCCGTTGTCGTCTCTAATGCTTAAACAGATATGTCTGCGAGCAGCCAATCTGTTTTAAGCATTGAGACTGGACTTATACGCTAAAATCATCTATTGCTGTATTCATTGCCGGTCTTTTATCAGATTCCGGTACCAATGTTGATTTACCTGGTGGCTTATACACAAGCTCACCTAATAGCTCTTCGAATTTCTTCTTTCCGAGCAATGTGCTCATGGCAGTGATGCCAAGTAGCTTTTTCTCATACGGGTCGTAGCCCGCGTCTTTTACTTTGGATGCCACAGCGGCTTCATCAGTAAATTTTCTATTGGATCTTCCTTCTACGATTTTCCAACCGTCAAAGTGAACACCGGACTTAGCCTGCTGTAAGGCATATTCTTTGATGTCATTTCCCCAGGAAATCATTTCATCTACCTTTACTAAGATAGCGGCGATTTCTATGTCATCCAGGGTAGCTGGCATTTCAAAGTCATATTTTGCAAGCTCAAGATTGTATTCTGCACGCTTTCTGCAGGTGGCTTTTACCTTACAGAACCGACAGTGGTCACCGGCTTTGAATTCGCCTCCGCCTACATATGCAAGCTGTGCAGTAGGTGCCAGAATTTCATCAGCCCATTTCAGAAGCTCATCTCTGGAAATGGTGTAAGTACTGACGTTGTCACGTCTTGGTTGGAAGATGGTCATCTTAATCTGATTGATGTCATAGATATCACCGAAGGCTTCCAATGCACCTAAGGCATAGCACATCATCTGGCTGTTTCCACCGTGTTCCTCATCGCCGGCGCTTACCAGAACACCGAGACCGTGCTTGTAATCGATAATCTGTAATACTTCATCTGCAACGATGACACAGTCACCGGTTCCAAAGCCGTTTTCAACCCAGCGGGAGAAGTCCAGTCTCTGCTCAATCATGACCTGTGGATCCTTACAGAATTCCTTGGCTGCTTCGATTTGTTCCAAAACATAATTCCTGTATTCCTCTGCGCAGTTTTGCATTTCAGCATCGTAGAAGGTCAGGTTTTCTGTCGGATCAGTGACAGCTCTGCCAAGAGCTTTTTCCACAAGATAGGCGCACAGCTCATGACAATCGGTTCCCTGCTGTGCATATTCGGATGTTTGATCCGTAATATTGGCACAGAGCTTTGCACTTGGTGGGCAGGCTAACCATCTGTGGCTGGCAGAAGCGGAAAGGTATGCATGTTTAGGCATTTCCAATCACCTCTGCTTCCTTAAGAATGGCTGCATAGTCATCAGGATTTACCTGCTTTAACTGCTGTGCACCATATTTCTCAAGAAGCTCCTTGACTTCCTTCTTATATCCGGCAGCAGATTTGGAAGCGAGTACTGCACGAACATCTTCCTTGGTATAGGTAGGTTCCGGTGTTTCCTTTACTTTAGCCGGTTCAGAAGCCTTAGTAGCTTTCTTGGTTGACTTGGGTCTTTTTTTTCGGGTTGCTTCTTCGGTAGAAGAGAAGATGTCTTTGATTGCGTTAGCAGCTTTGATCATTCCTTCGCCGCAGGCAATCATTTCATCAAGCATCTGCGATAATTCACTCATTTTGCTCATCTTGTTTTCCTCCATTTTCTGTATTCTGTTGTCTTAGATTGGCTGCCAGTCGTTTGGCTACAACACTGATTGCGATGAGAGTATCAATGAGCTCTTCCTCAATCTGTGGTGTGGCCTGCTGGCTTTTATCAATCGTTTCTGTCTGCATCTGCAGTACCTCACTTTCCGAATGGCTTTCGTGCCTTTCTATCTTCCTAAGCGCATCTGGAAATTGTTTTTCCGGTCGGGAGCATAATTTTTTTGAAAAAGTTTTGAAAAGAGCCAGGGCATTTTTTGCTTATATAAGGAAGCGATGCTGCTCTGGCCATTGCTTTGTAAATATTTTTTTAATTCGACCGGAAAAGTGTAGGTCAAACCCGCTTAGGAAGTTAGGAGGATTATGTTCCTTACTTTTTTAGAAACGAGGTTTGAGATATGCAGGTAACGATTTTTACAGCAAACTGCATTGGTCAAGCCGCAAACTGTAGCTATCCCAATAAGGTGACAGTAGTCACGCCGGAGCAGCTTCGGGAGGCGGTGAAGGCAGATCATGTTTGCGCAGAGTACAAAGGGAACTATCGAGGTATTGGTAATTTCATTCGTTCAGATGTGATTGTCATGGATATTGATAATGACCATTCAGAGGAATCGGCAGAGTGGATTACAGCTGAGAAGCTGGAGGGAATATTCCCTGATATGGAATATATGCTTGCTTCCAGTAGACATCATCTGCTTCCAAAGGAGGGGAAGTCAGCCAGACCGAGATATCACATCTATTTTCCTATTTCAGAGATTACTGATGCAGAGGTGTACGGGAATCTGAAGAAGGCGTTACAAAAGGAGTATCCCTTCTTTGATGGAAATGCATTGGATGCAGCAAGATTTATCTTCGGTGCTGATTGTGAAGAAGTATTGGTACATGATGGCTGGATGACTATTGATGAAGAAATTGATGTCAGACAGTTTGCTGAGGAAGAAGATTTTGATGCAGAAGATTTGGAGAGTACATCTGGTGGGCAGATTCTGGAAGGCAGCAGAAACAATACGATGAGCCGTTTTGCCGGGCGTGTGCTGAAACGCTATGGAATTACTGAAAAGGCATATGAGGCATTTCTAGAACATGCTAAAAAGTGTGATCCGCCGCTACCGGAGTCGGAGCTTAAGACTATCTGGAACAGTGCAGTGAAGTTCTTTAAGAAAAGTATTGTGAATCAGGAGGGTTATGTACCGCCTGATGAATATAACGTAGATTTTGAAAGTGCTTCATTGAAGCCTGAAGATTATTCGGATATTGGACAGGCAAAGGTGTTGGTTCGAGAGTATGGGAATGAATTGAAATATACCAGTGCTACAGACTTTTTAAGATTCGATGGGGAATGTTGGCGAGAGGATAAGCAGATGGCGATTGGTGCTGTTGAGGAATTCTTGGATCTGCAGCTTCAGGATGCTATGGATGAAGTGGCAAGAGTGGAGAAGGCTTTGGAGGATGCAGGTGTACCGAAGGAATCTATCCAGGCTGGTCCGAAGGAGCTTTTGAAAGAGGTTGATGGAAAGCTTATTCCTTTGGTTTATATGCTGATGGGAGCCCAAACCTATTTGAAATTTGTGCAGAAGAGACGTGATTACAAATATATCGTGTCTGCGGCAAATACGGCAAAGCCGATGATCGCTATTTCTGTGTCGGATTTGGACAAGAACGAAAACCTGATTAACACACCTTATGCAACCTATGACCTTAGAAAAGGAATTGCAGGGGAACAGCCTCATAATCCGGAGGATTTGATTACAAAGATTACTGCCTGTTCACCTGGAGAAGTGGGGAAAAAGATTTGGATGGATGCTTTGAATCTGTTCTTTTGTAAGGATCAGAAGCTGATTGATTATGTGCAGGAGACTGTTGGTATGGCTGCAATCGGCAAGGTGTATCAGGAGCATATGATTATTGCTTATGGCGGCGGTGCCAATGGTAAGAGTACCTTCTGGAATACCATTTTTAGAGTGCTTGGCAATTATGCAGGAAAGCTTTCTGCTGAGGCATTGACCATGAACTGTAAGCGAAATGTGAAGCCGGAGATGGCGGAGCTTAAGGGCAAGCGCCTCATTATTTCTTCGGAAATGGAAGAAGGAATGAGATTAAATACCGCTGTGGTAAAGCAGCTTTGTTCTACAGATGAGATTCAGGCGGAGAAGAAGTACAAGGATCCATTTTCCTTTGTTCCGTCACATACGTTGGTTCTCTATACGAACCATCTCCCGAAGGTGGGAGCCAATGATGACGGTATCTGGAGAAGGCTGGTGGTCATTCCCTTCAATGCAAAGATTACAGGTAAAAGTGACATCAAGAATTATGCGGATTATCTGTTTGAGCATGCAGGTCCTGCAATTATGAGCTGGATTATTGAAGGGGCGAAGAGAGCGATTGATAAGAATTTCCATACAACACTTCCGGATGTCGTAGAGGCTGCCATTCAGGCATATCGTGAGGACAATGACTGGCTGGGGCAGTTCTTGGAGGAATGCTGTGAGATTGATCCATCTTATAAGGAAAAATCGGGTGAACTGTATCAGGCTTACAGAGCGCATTGCATGCAGAACGGCGAATATATCCGCAGTACCACGGATTTCTATTCTTCGATGGACAAGGCTGGATATAACCGTATTCGCAAGAATACCGGAGTGCAGGTCGTGGGATTAAAGCTTAAGGAAGGACAGGATTTTTTGGAGTAAGAAAAAGCCATTTTGTGTAGGTCGTTAACCTCACTACATAAAAGTCCCTTTAGGGAGAATTTGATTAAAAATCTGCTTAAGAGAGTTTTACGGAACGAGGTACTCGACCTGCACACCTGTTAAGAATGATGGAGGCGAGCGATGCGTGAAAAATATATTGAACAGAAATTAGTGAGAGAGGTTAAAAAGCGTGGTGGCTTGTGTGAGAAGTGGAATTCCGGCTCATCGGGCTGGCCCGACCGACTTGTTTTATTACCTGATGGGAAATTTGGGTTGGTGGAAGTGAAGGCGCCGGGAAAGAAGCCAAGAGTTTTACAGGAGCACAGGCATGACCAGTTAAGGTCTCTTGGATATAAAGTATTCGTCCTGGATGATGCAGGACAGATTGGAGGGATTCTTGATGGAATACAAACCGCATGATTATCAGCAGTTTGCAATCAATTATATATTAGAACACTCGATAGCAGCCGTGATACTTGGGATGGGACTTGGTAAGACCAGTATTACGTTGACAGCTATTGAACAGCTTATTTATGACAGCTTTGAAGTAAGTAAGGTTTTGGTGGTGGCGCCACTTCGAGTTGCAAGAAATACCTGGAGTGATGAAATTCATAAATGGAATCATCTGAAACATCTGAGATATTCCATTGTTCTTGGTTCAGTAGCAGAGAGAAAAAAGGCTCTTGAAGCGGATGCGGATATTTACATTATTAACCGTGAAAATCTGCAGTGGTTGATTGAACAGAGCGGCGTGAATTTTTTCTGGGATATGGTAGTTCTGGATGAGCTATCCAGCTTTAAGAATTGGAACAGTAAGCGCTTTAAGGCATTTATGAAGGTTCGGCCAAATGTGAAAAGGGTAATCGGGCTCACTGGTACACCTTCCAGCAATGGACTGATGGATCTGTTTGCAGAATTCAAATGTCTGGATATGGGAGAAAGACTTGGAAGATTTATCAGCCAGTATCGTGTGAATTATTTTGTACCAGACAGGATGAATGGTCCGATTGTTTATTCTTATAAGCTAAGAAATGGAGCTGAGGAACAGATTTATGAGAAGATTTCCGATATCACGATTTCCATGAAAGCCTTGGATCATCTTCGGATGCCGGAGTTTATCAGTAATGAATATCCGGTTTATATGAATGATGAGGAAGCGAAGTTTTATGCGGATATGGAAGAGAATTTATTTGTTCCTTTGAAAAAGGGAGAGATTACAGCAGCAAATGCAGCAGCACTTTCCGGAAAGCTTCTTCAGATGGCAAATGGTGCTGTGTATTCAGATGATGGCGACGAGCTTGTAATCCATGACCAGAAGCTGGATGCCTTAGAAGATATGATTGAAGCGGCAAATGGCAGACCTGTTATGGTAGCGTACTGGTTCAAACATGATTTATCAAGGATTATGCGAAGGCTTACTGAGAAAAAGATTCCTTTTGAAAAACTGGATTCTGAGGAGAGCATCAGAAAATGGAATCGTGGGGAACTGCCTGTGGCATTAATACATCCAGCTTCTGCCGGGCATGGTTTGAATTTGCAATCAGGTGGAAATACCCTGATTTGGTTTGGACTTACCTGGAGCCTGGAATTATATCAGCAGACTGTAGCTAGATTATGGAGGCAGGGACAGACAGCGGAGACGGTTGTGGTTCAGCATATTATTACTGCAGGTACGATAGATGAAGATGTCATGAAGGCTTTAGCTAATAAGGATATGACACAGAATAGATTGATTGCTGCAGTAAAAGCGAGGGTAACACATGGCAGGTAAGAACCAATTTGAAGCCCCATATGAAAGACTTGCGAATGCGATTATTCTAAGTGCGGTTGCTGATTACAGAGCCGCACTTAAAAAGGTAAAGCGCAATCCAAAGAGCAAGACAGCAATAGATGAAGCATTACAGATAGAGAAGTTTTTCAGAAGTTCTTGGTATCAACAGCTGACTTCCGTTGATGGAGAGTTTCTGATCCGTAAGCTTCAGAACGAAATAAGACAATCAGAGTAAATCCGAGGGAAATAACTTTTCGGAGGTGGCTTATGACAGCTAAGGAATATTTGAAGCAGGCATATCTTTTGGATAAGCAGATACAGGTTGAGGTAAAGGAACTGGAACAGCTTCGTGAGATGAGAGGTAGAATTCAGGGATGTTCTTATGGAGAAAAGATTGGTACCAATCCGAATAGAAATCTGGAAGCGCCGTTTATAAAGACCATTGAAAAGATATGGGATTATGAGCAGAGGATTGATGCACAGATAAACAGATTGGTAGACCTACGTTCAGAAATCAATGCGGCGATTGAAAGTATGGAGAACCCAGAGGAAAGACTTCTTTTGAAATATCGTTATCTGAAAAACGAGAGTTGGGAAGATATTTCCTACGAGCTTAATGTGTCATACAGAACTGTGCATCGTATTCATGCATCGTCACTAAATAATTTTGTTGTACCGGAATAAGGTTGGCACACTTTGTCCCAACATGGCATAAGCATATATGTTAATATGATAGTGTCGAAAGTAGGACAAAACGGAGAGCCTTGATGGAGCAATCCTTCAGGGCTCAAATTGTGGGAGGTGCATATGCCACGAAGACCGAACATACCATGTAAACATCCTGGCTGTGCGGCACTCATTCCGCACGGTCAGATGTATTGTGAGGAACATAAGCCTTTACATACAAAGGACAGAGCTCATGCGGCAGAGCGTGGTTATGGTGCTAAGTGGCAGCGTGAGAGAAGGAAGTTCTTAGAGAGCAATCCATTCTGTGTGAAGTGTTATGAGGAAGGTCATATAACTATGGCTACCGTCGTGGATCATATCGTTCCGCATCGTGGAGACCAGAAACTCTTCTGGGATAGGTCGAATTGGCAGCCTTTATGTGAGCATCATCATAATGTAAAGACGATGACCGAGGATAGATTTAAGGAATATCGGTTCTGATGGAGCAAGGGTAGGGGGATTTGAATCTTCGCAGGCCTTAGACTACAAGACCGGCGCCCCCTCTTCTGTGCAAAATCGCGAAATGGAAGAGGGGGGGTATCGTAGAATTGTAGTAACTGAAATAGAAACTAAATGAATAAAATAATATAAAATGGTAACTATAATATTGACTTTAATTCGCGTGTGACATATAATAAGCATGAGGTAGAATGACTTTTGTTGATTGGAGGAAGTTAATATGTTTGATGTGAATTCCATGATAGCTGCAAATATTGTAGCAATTCTTAAAAAACAGAATAGAAAACAAATAGATTTGGCAGGGGCATTGCAGACAAATAAACAGACAATAAGTAAGATGCTTAATGGTTCAAGAATGATTAATGCGATAGAACTGAAGCGTATCGCAGAGTTCTTGGGTGTTAAGATGGAAGAACTTACCAAGCTTCAGGGAGATTCTGTTGATACAGATATTGTTCATGCGTTCATGGGAAAAGTTGAATCAGAGGAAGCTAAAGAAGCACTTAATATTGCTGATAAGCTTTCAAACATGATTCTTTTCCATAGTCGAGTTAGAGATAATGGTATGGCTATGATGAAACCTTGGGAGGCATAATGGGAGATACTTTTTTTGAAAACTTGTTTTATAAGCAAGAGAAGCAATTTGAAAAAATAAATGATTTATCAAAGGCTTTTGCTGTAAATTACTGTGGAAATACCATTATTAGAGAATCTATTTTTGGCATAGTTTCAAATTATGCACGTAAGAGGGAACTGGCTCTTGAAGTGCTTCGTTATCCATTTAGGGATGATGAATTATGGGCGTTTACCTTTGTGAAGAAGGGTACGATTTTCTTGTGTGTGAATACAGAACTGCCAATGTGTAAGCAGATTTTTGCAACGGCACATGAGTTATATCATATTCATTGCTATGCAGAGGATATTAATACCAGCACTATTACATCAGGTTCTTTATTGGATTCAAAAACGGTTGATGAAGTAGCAGCTACGCAGGAAGATCTTGAAGCAAATGCTTTTGCAGGGTTGCTTTTGATGCCGGATGCCAGTGTGATAGAACAGTTTAAGATGTTTGGAATCTCAAAAGAGAATATGGGGATTGATGATGTGCTGATTCTTATGGATTTGTTTGCGCTTCCTTACAAAGCAGTTGTATTGCGCTTAGTAGAGAGCAGTGTGATTACAGAAGAGAAGGCCAGAAATCTTTATCAAGAAAAAAGTGAAAGCATTGCAATCAGAATTGAATTGACTGGCAAAGCAGAACAGTGGCAGCAGAATAGTGGAAGTTTACTCCGCTATGGAAGTTTGTTGGATAATCTGGCTTTTAACTCTGAACACGAATTACTTGTGGATAGTAGAGAGGAATCTGATAGGGCATACTTGGAAAAAATCGGAAAGGAATTTCGGAATCGAAAATAAGGTGAGTATATGGCAAATGAAAAATATGCCTTGCTGGATACTGACTTTATATCCAAGATGCATTTGATACGCAAGGATGATCATAATAAATTAATAGACAAAATTATGGCAATGCCAGGTTATTGCTTTTATTGTCATAAACAGATTCAAGTGGAAATCATGCGTCACAATATAGCTGGGGCACCAGAATGGTTTCAGTCGAAAATTGAATCAAAATTAATATGTATGTATGACGATGAAATGATACTGGATGAATTATCAGGAGTCTATGGTGAATGGGCTATCAGCGCATATGCAGGAATGCTTAAAACTGCGTGCGATGCATATAAAGATGGATATTTTGAAGAGAAGTTTGTTCTTGTGTCTCAAATGGACTGCCGCAGTATAAGTAGAGAAGATTTTTTGAAGCAACTGCAAGATGATTGTGACACTATCGGCGAGGGACAAAATCTCGGAGAATTGAAGTCATATGTCTTATTGCAAGTGCTGAATTTGAAGTTCGGTGAACAAATCTATGTCTTTTGTTCTGATGATAAAAATGCCAGAAATGGTGTAATCAGTATAGGCGGAGCTAGATGTATTAGTGTATTGTCATCGTTTGTAAGGCTGAAAAAAGAAATTAGCTTTACGAAAGAGGATGCTATGCCATACATCGATTCTTATATGAATACTTGTTTAGGAAAAGATCAAACAGCATTCAGGGTTCAAGATACTTCAAAAGAGAGGCGAATGTGCAGGATACCATGTGAGCAAGTATTTGAAGAGATATTTGATGGGAAAATAGATGAGTTAATAACTGGAAATTTAAAATACATATAGATATTCATCATGAGGATCGTGTAGAAATACATGGTCCTTTTATTTACACGAGTAGTAAGGAAAATGCCATGCTTGCATGAGCATTTGACGAGCACCGCGATAACCCAAGAAATTGATTTCTTGGGTGTGCAGAAAATTAAGGAAGGAGGGGATTCCAGTGGCAGGAAGAAAGCCAAAGCCTACAGCGGTTAAGAAGCTGGAGGGTAATCCAGGTAAAAGAAAATTGAATACGAAAGAGCCAGTTCCGGCAAAGGGAATGCCTGACTGTCCGGAGTGGCTGCTTCCAGAGGCGAAGAAAGAGTGGGAACGACTTGCGGATCTGATGAACCAGATGGGAGTTCTGACCGAGGTGGATATGGCGGCATTTGCTGCATACTGCCAGTCTTATGCCAGATGGAAGGAAGCGCAGGAGCATATAGATTCTGAGGGGGCGACCTTTGAAACGGATAAAGGATATCAGCAGCAGACACCTTGGGTTGGTATTGCAAATACCAATCAGAAACTGATGCTGCAGGCGGCATCCGAGTTTGGACTTACGCCTTCATCCAGGTCACGTATTGTGGCTGGTAGTGCAAAGGGTAAGGAGTTGGAAGATGAGATGGAGGCATTGCTTGGGGTGATTCCTAATGGCAAAGGAACCAAGACCAAAGGGATATCCGAAGCTTAAGAATTATAAACCTTCCCAGTTCATGCTTCCGACTTCACATTATGATAAGAAGAAAGCAGACAGGGCAGTTACTTTTATTGAGAATCTTTGCCACACGAAAGGCAAATGGGCCGGAACACCATTCTGGCTGTTGCCGTGGCAGGAGCAATTGATAAGAGATATATTCGGGATTGTAAAACCTGATGGGAACAGGCAGTTCCGCACTGCATTTGTGGAGATATGTAAGAAGGTAGGAAAGAGTGAATTGGCTGCGGCTGTCGCTCTTTATTTATTATATGCAGACAATGAGCCAAGTGCGGAAGTGTACGGTGCAGCAGCTGACCGTCAGCAGGCATCTATTGTATTTGATGTGGCGAAACAGATGGTGGAGATGTCACCGGCTCTGATGAAAAGAAGCAAGCTGATGGGAGCCACTAAGCGTATTGTGAATTACAGCAATGCCGGCTACTATCAGGTGCTGTCAGCTGAAGTTGGTGGTAAGCATGGATTTTCGGTAAGTGGATTGGTATTTGATGAAATTCATACCCAACCAAACAGGCAGTTATACGATGTACTTACCAAGGGTTCATCGGACGCAAGACAGAATCCGCTTCACTTTATTATCACCACTGCAGGAAATGACAGACATTCGATAGCATTTGAATTGCATACTAAGGCAGTGGATATTCTGGAAGGCAGACGTGTGGACCCGACTTTTTATCCTGTAGTCTATGGACTTAAGGACGATGAGGATTGGGAAGATGAGGCAAACTGGTACAAGGTTAATCCTTCTCTTGGATATACCGTTGATATTGAAAGGTTGAGGGATGCATACAGGGAAGCAAAGCAGAATCCGGCTGATGAAATCACATTCAAATGGCTTCGATGCAATATGTGGGTCAGTTCGACCGTTGCATGGATTCCTGATGCGATTTATATGAGAGGCAATGAGCCGATTGATATGGACGCACTTGCTGGTAGAGATTGCTATGCGGGCCTGGACTTATCCAGTACCGGAGATATTACGGCACTGGTACTGATATTTCCACCAAGGGATGAAGAGGAAAAGTATGTACTTTTGCCATATTTTTGGATTCCGGAGGAAACCATTCCGAGAAGAGTGAAAGCCAATTCCGTACCATATGATATCTGGGAGAAACAGGGGTACATCATGTCTACCGAAGGAAATGTGATTCATTATGATTTCATCGAGAAGTTCATCATGGATTTATCCGAGAAGTATCACATTTTAGAGATTGCGGTGGATAGATGGAATGCGACTCAGATGATTCAAAATTTGGAGGGCGAAGGTTTTACCATTGTTCCTTTTGGTCAGGGATTTTCTTCAATGTCGGCTCCGACGAAAGAATTCTATCGCTTACTGATGGAGGGGAGAATTATTCACGGTGGGAATCCAGTGCTTAGATGGATGGCAGGTAACGTTGTTATTGACACAGATCCTGCTGGCAATATTAAAGTAACCAAAGCTAAATCTAAGGAGAAGATAGATGGCATTGTTGCCGCAATTATGGCGCTTGATAGATGTATACGTCAGGAAGGGCAGAGTGGCAGCGTTTACGATGAGAGAGGATTGTTGGTATTTTAAGGAGGCTGTATGGGATTTTTCAGTAATTTATTTCGGGGAAGGGATGCTCCTTCTAACAGCACAGCTGGAAGCGGATATGGATTTTTTATGGGGAGTACGGCTTCTGGGAAGCGAGTGAACGCACGGAGTGCCATGCAGATGACTGCTGTATATTCCTGTGTGAGGATTCTTTCTGAGGCGGTGGCGGGTCTGCCATTACAGTTTTACAGGTATAACGATAACGGAGGTAAGGAGAAGGCGGTGGATCATCCGCTTTATTTTCTGCTGCATGATGAGCCGAATCCAGAGATGACTTCTTTTGTGTTCCGGGAGACTCTGATGACGCACTTGCTTTTGTGGGGGAATGCGTACAGTCAGATCATCAGGAACGGAAAGGGTGAAATTGTGGCTCTTTATCCGCTGATGCCCGACCGGATGACGGTGGACAGGGATGAGCATGGCAGGCTTTATTATGAGTACCTGGTTTATGACGGGGATGATGTGGACGGAAGAACCGGGACAGATCCGAAAGCAAATGGAAAGATCGTGCGTCTGCATCCGGCGGATGTGCTGCATATTCCGGGGCTTGGGTTTGATGGGCTGGTCGGATATTCACCTATTGCCATGGCAAAGAATGCAATCGGGCTTGCCATTGCAGCGGAAGAGTATGGGAGTAAGTTCTACGCCAACGGTGCCGCTCCGTCAGGAGTTCTGGAGCATCCGGGGACTTTGAAGGATCCGGGCAGGGTGCGTGAGAGCTGGCAGTCCACTTTCGGGGGAAGCAGCAATGCCAATAAGGTTGCTGTCCTGGAAGAGGGAATGAAGTATACGCCGATTTCCATTGCACCGAATGAAGCACAGTTCCTGGAAACCAGGAAGTTTCAGATTAATGAGATTGCCAGGATTTTCAGGGTGCCGCCTCATATGGTCGGGGATCTGGATAAGTCCAGTTTCAGCAACATTGAGCAGCAGTCTTTGGAGTTTGTGAAGTATACACTGGATCCCTGGGTGAGCCGGTGGGAACAGGCAATGGTCAGGGCTCTGCTGTCTGCGGAGGAAAAGAAGAAGTATTTCTTTAAGTTCAATGTGGATGGGCTGCTCAGGGGTGATTATCAGTCAAGGATGACCGGTTATGCCACGGCAAGACAGAATGGATGGATGAGTGCCAATGATATTCGGGAACTGGAAAATATGGACCGGATCCCGGAGGAGCTTGGCGGTGATCTGTATCTGATCAATAGAAATATGACAAAATTACAGGATGCCGGTATCTTTGCCGGATCTGGAAAGGGGAAGGATACTGGTGAAGAAGTTTTGGAACTGGAAAAAGAAAGTGATAAATCTGGAAAACGGACAGGAAGCTGAAGAAAGGATCCTGTTCATGAACGGAGTTATTGCTGAGGACAGCTGGTTTGACGATGATGTCACGCCGGCTCTTTTTAAGGATGAACTGAATGCAGGGACAGGGGACATTACCCTGTGGATCAACAGTCCGGGCGGGGACTGTGTTGCCGCAGCGCAGATTTTTAACATGCTGTCGGAGTATCCGGGAAAGGTTACGGTGAAGATTGACGGGCTTGCGGCATCTGCTGCGTCTGTCATTGCAATGGCCGGAACCGAGGTGTGGATGAGTCCGGTGAGCATGATGATGATCCATAATCCGGCCACGGTTGCGTGGGGCGATCATGCAGAGATGAAGAAGGCTATGGAACTTCTGGATGCGGTGAAGGAATCCATTATCAATGCTTATGTACGGAAAACGGGACAGAGCAGGGCGAAGCTGTCACATCTGATGGATGCGGAAACCTGGATGGATGCGAATAAGGCTGTGGAGCTTGGCTTTGCGGATGACATTCTGTTCCAGAAAGAGGAGCAGGGCAGTGAAGGCGAAAATGGAGATCCAGGTGCTGGCCGTACAGAAAACGGGACGTCTGATTCCGTAATGTTTTCCAGAAGGGCAGTGAATAATGCACTGATGAATAAGCTGGAGAGGCATTATGGAAAGAACGGGAAATCTGTGAAAGACCAGACAGCGATCACTAGGATGGCTGCCGATGGTAATGGAGTATCGGGGCAGTGTTACGGAAATTCTTCTGGTATGCAGGAAACTGGAATGAGTGGAAGTGCCGGTGCTGAGGGGGACGATCCCTGTAATGGCTGTTTCGGGGCGGCGGAGAATGCCTGCCAGAGGTGTGAAAAGAAGAAAGTGAATACGAATGTTACAGGGCGTTCTGCGGATGATCTGCGTGAACGCTTAAATTTTATCAAAAAATATATCTGAGGAGGATACGGATTATGACGATTCAGGAATTAATGGAGAAGAGAGCTAAGGTTTGGGAAGCTGCAAAGAATTTTGTGGATACCCATGAGAATGAAAACGGGGTGCTGTCTGCGGAGGACAGTGCAACTTATGAGAGAATGGAAGCGGAGATTGAGGATCTGACAAAGGCGATTGACCGCCACCGCAAGGCAGAGGAAATGGAAAAGAACCTGAACCAGCCGGTAAACCAGCCGCTGACCGGGAAGCCTTATGCAGGCGGCCAGGGTGAGCCAAAGATAGGACGTGCTTCTGATGAATACCGCAGGGCAATGCTGAATGCACTGAGAAGCAACTTCCGCCAGGTTTCCAATACCCTTCAGGAGGGCGTGGATGCCGACGGCGGTTACCTGGTTCCGGAGGAGTATGACAGAAGACTGGTTGATGTTCTGAATGAAGAGAATATCATGCGCCGTCTTGCCACAAGGATTGTAACTTCCGGGGAGCACAAGATCAATATTGCAGCTACCAAGCCGGCGGCAAGCTGGATCGAGGAAGGCGGGGCGCTGACTTTCGGGGATGCGACTTTTGACCAGAAGATCCTGGATGCACATAAGCTTCATGTGGCGATCAAGGTAACGGAGGAACTGCTTTATGACAATGCCTTTAATCTGGAAAATTATATTATTGTCCAGTTTGGAAAGGCACTTGCCAATGCGGAAGAGGATGCCTTCCTGAACGGAAACGGAACAGGGAAACCGACCGGTATTTTTGACGGAACAGGCGGAGGGCATCTGCTGAATACACTGGCTGTGGCTTTGAAATCAGATGACATGCTGGATCTGGTGTATGGCCTGAAACGTCCGTACCGTAAAAATGCATCCTTTATCATGAATGATGCAACACTGCCTTCCCTTAGAAAGCTGAAGGACAATAACGGTGCTTATATCTGGCAGCCGGCTTACCAGGCAGGGGAACCGGACAGAATCCTGGGATATAAGGTGGAGACTTCTGCCTATGCACCGAAGGACGGTATCGCTTTTGGGGATTACAGCTATTACAACATTGGTGACCGTGGAAACAGATCCTTCAAGCAGCTGAATGAACTGTTTGCAGGCAACGGAATGATCGGTTTTGTTGCAAAGGAACGTGTGGACGGAAAACTGGTTCTTCCGGAAGCCGTGCAGATTATGAAACTGAAGGCAGACTGATTTTTTGAATAAGGGGACCGGCAGGAGAAGTACAGGCCTGCCGGTTCTGTTTTGAGGTGATGCAGTTGGCAGTGACAGTGGATGAGATGAAGAATTACCTGCGTGTGGATTTTGAGGATGATGATGCGCTGATCGGGGATCTGATCAGGCAGGGGAAACAGATCTGTATGGATGTGGCAAGGATTGCGGATGCGGATGAGTTTGAAAAACTGCAGGGTACGAAGATTGCTGTGCAGTATGCAGCGGCGTATCTGTACGAACACAGGGAGGAGGCGGATCATCATCAGCTGGTGATAGATCTGCGGAATCTTCTTTTCGGAGTGAGAGAGCCGGGGTTTTAAGAAATGCCGGTGAGACAGACAAGTCGTTAGGAATGACGGGGCAGGTGGGAACAAATGGACATTGCTTTGATGAATGAAAAGGTGATTTTTCAGAAGTGTTCTGTTGTGAAAGACGGGATCGGGAATCACAGGAATGAGTGGACAGAGGATTACTGCTGTTTTGCAACAATAGGCGGTGAAGGGCTTGCCAGTTCCAGGGAAGCGGAAACCGCAGGGACTGTGGTGGAAGATGCGGGAATGACTGTGACGGTGCGGTACTGTAAAAAGACTGCAGGCATCCGGTCTGTTACCCACAGGATCCTGTTTCGGGATCAGGTGTATGACATTGTGAATGTGGATCATCTGAATTATAAGAAGAAGTGTCTGAAATTCACATGCAGGAAGGTCCGGAGGTGAGACATGGCAGGAGATAGATGTACAGTCAGCCAGATGGCAGATGTGATCATGGAAGGACTGGAAGAGTATGCACAGCTTGCTGCGGATGATATGAAAAAAGCAGTGAAGAAGGCAGGGGCACAGGCAAGGAAGGATATCCAGGAGAATGCCCCTGTGAAGACCGGTGCCTACGCAAAGAGCTGGGCGGCGAAGACCACGAAGGAAACTGCCAATGCAATGGAAATCGTGGTGTATTCCAGGAACAGGTACCAGCTGGCCCATCTGCTGGAGTTCGGTCATGCGCTGAGAAAAGGCGGCAGGACAAGGGCGTTTCCTCATATTGCGCCTGCGGAGGAACGGGCTGCGCAGACTCTGGAACAGGAAGTGGAGAAGGCACTGAGGTGATGGCGGGAGGTGAAAGCATATGACACTGGAAGAACTAGCAGGGATGCTGGAAGAGACTGGTTTTCCTTTTGCCTATGACCATTTTGCGGAAGGGGAAAGCCCGGATCCGCCGTTTATCTGTTATCTGCTTCCCGGCAGTGATAATTTTTCGGCAGACGGACGGGTATATTTCCGGATCAGTGAAGTGAGGATAGAACTTTACACGGACCGGAAGGATTCCGGGGCAGAAGCCCTAGTGGAAACAGTTCTGGATGATGCCGGGATTTTTTATAATAAGTCGGAGGCCTGGATCCAGAGCGAAAAGCTGTATGAGGTGCTGTACAGTATGGAACTGTAATGATTTGTTAAATGATGGAGGGATAATATGTCTGATAAGAATAACAAGGTGAAGTATAACCTGAAAAATGCGCATTACGCATTACTGACGATCGGAGAGGACGGGGCGGTGTCCTATGCAGCGCCAGTGCCGCTTCCGGGATCCGTATCACTGTCCCTGGATGCCAACGGGGAACCGGAGAATTTTTATGCGGACGGTATTGCGTACTATGTGATCAACAACAATATGGGCTATGACGGGGATCTGGAACTTGCACTGATTCCGGAGAGTTTCCGAACGGATGTGCTGAGAGAGAAACTGGATTCCAAGGGAGTTCTGATTGAAAATTCGGATGCAGAGCTGGCACTGTTTGCCTTGCTTTTCGAGTTTGACGGGGATGTGCGCCATATCCGCCACGTGATGTATAACTGTTCGGCTTCCCGTCCGAAGATCGAGGGCAAGACCAACGAGGAGAAGAAGGAAGTGCAGACGGAAACACTGACCATTAAAGCTACGCCATTGTCGGATGGAAAGGTGAAGGCAAAGACAGGGAATACTACGGATGCAACTGTTTATGCAGACTGGTACAAGTCGGTGTATCTGCCGGCCGCGGATCAGGCTTCTTTGCAGGCATCTGATAGTGGGAAGTCTGTTGTGGATGCTGCTGGAAATGGAAAAGCACTGAGCTGAGGAGGATTCAGATATGAGCATGATGAAGAAGATTGAGATTGACGGGAAGGCAGTTGCTTTTAAGGCATCTGCCGCCATTCCGCGTATTTACAGGATTAAATTTCAGAGGGATATCTACAAGGATTTATCTGTGCTGGAAAAGAGTATCGGGGACGGGGATCCGGAAAAGTCCTCCCTGGATCTGTTTTCCCTTGAGATGTTTGAGAACATTGCATATGTGATGGCGAAGCATGCAGATCCGTCCATTCCGGATAATCCGGAGGACTGGCTGGATGAGTTCAACACATTCAGTATTTACCAGGTTCTGCCGAAGCTGATTGAGCTGTGGGGCATGAATATTAAGACGGATGTGGAGGCTAAAAAAAACTTCATGCAACAGACCGTGAAATGACAACTCCCCTGTTTCTTCTCCGGTGTGTGCAGCTGGGGATTTCCATCCGGGATCTGGATCTGCTGACCATTGGCATGGTGAATGATATGTTTGTGGAAAGCAGGAATGATGAGTATAAGGGATGGAGACAGGTTGCCACACAGGAGGATTTCGACAGGTTCTGATCTGATGAAATGTGATGACAGGATAAGCGAAAAAAGGTATAATGATTTCATGAAATCAGAAGCTGGAGGAAACATACATGAAAATCGTAATTATTAACGGAAGTGCCAGAAGGGGAAACACGCTGACGGCGATTGATGCATTTATAAAAGGGGCATCAGAAAAGAATGAGATTGAAATCATCCAATCAGACAGACTTCATATAGCACCTTGTAAGGGATGTGGGGCCTGTCAATGTTATAAAGGATGTATTGATCAGGATGATACAAATCCCACGATTGATAAAATTACCGCTGCAGATGTGATTCTTTTTGCTACTCCGGTATATTGGTGGGGAATGTCTGCGCAGTTGAAACTTATCATTGATAAGTGCTACTGCCGCGGTTTGCAGCTGAAAAATAAAAAAGTTGGAACAATCGTTGTGGGAGGATCCCCAGTGGACAGTATCCAGTATGAGTTAATTGACAAACAGTTCGACTGCATGGCGAAATATCTTTCATGGGATATGATTTTCCAAAAATCATATTATGCAACAGCCAGTGATGAACTTGCAAAAGACAAGGATTCTATAAAAGAACTTGAAAATATTGGAAAAAACTTATAAGGCATATTTAAAGTTCCAGGTTTCAGGAAAGAAAAAACTAAAAATAATGATGAAAGCATTTGTCAGGATGGCAGGTGCTTTTTTTGTGCCTTTTTTATGGAATTTAGGGGGTGAGCCGTATGGCAGGGAACAGAATTAAGGGGATCACTGTCGAGATTGGCGGCGACACCACGAAATTACAGACTGCCCTGAAAGGGGTTAATACAGAGATCAGGAATACGCAGAGTCAGCTGAGGGATGTGGAGAAGCTTCTGAAGCTGGATCCGGGGAATACGGAGCTGATCGCGCAGAAGCACAGACTGCTGGCACAGGCGGTCTCTGAGACCAGGGAGAAGCTGGAGACTTTGAAGACTGCGCAGCAGCAGGCGGATGAGGCACTGCGGAACGGAACGATTTCCCAGGATCAGTATGATGCCCTGCAGAGGGAGATCGTTGAGACGGAACAGAGACTGCGGAGTCTGGAAGAGCAGGCGAACCAGTCTGCGACTGCCCTGCAGAAAATCGGGGCAACAGGTGAAAAGCTGCAGACAGTTGGAAACAAGATTTCTTCTGTAGGACAGAAGCTGCTTCCAGTGACGGGAGTGGTGACAGGGCTTGGAACGGCGGCAGTGAAAACTGCCGCTGATTTTGACTCTGCGATGAGTAAGGTGGCGGCTGTGTCCGGGGCAACGGGATCGGATTTTGATAAGCTCAGGGACAAGGCCAGGGAGATGGGTGCCAAGACAAAGTTCTCTGCGACTGAGGCGGCGGATGCCATGAACTATATGGCAATGGCCGGATGGAAGACAGAGGATATGCTGTCCGGTATTGAGGGTGTTATGTACCTGGCTGCTGCATCTGGGGAAGACCTTGCAACGACCTCTGATATTGTGACGGATGCGCTGACAGCTTTTGGGCTTACTGCAGCGGATTCAGGACATTTTGCAGATGTGCTGGCGGCTGCTTCCAGTAATGCAAATACTAATGTGTCCATGATGGGCGAGACATTCAAGTATTGTGCGCCGGTTGCCGGGGCGCTGGGATTCTCGGTTGAGGATACAGCGGAAGCCATCGGTCTGATGGGAAATGCCGGTATCAAGGCTTCCCAGGCCGGTACTTCCATGCGTTCCATTATGACCAACCTGACTGGGGATGTGAAGCTGTCGGGTGCGGCAATCGGGGACGTGACCATTGCTACCACAAATGCGGATGGTTCCATGAGGAGCCTGTCTGCGATCCTGGCTGACTGCAGGATGGCTTTTGGCGGAATGACTGAGGCAGAGAAGGCGAATAACGCGGAGACTCTGGTTGGAAAGAATGCAATGTCCGGGTTCCTAGCACTGATGAATGCGGCTCCGGAGGATATTGCAAAGGTATCTGGGGCAGTGAATAACTGCAAGGACGCGGCAAAGAACATGGCGGATACCATGCAGGATAATCTGGAAGGACAGCTGACTATTCTGAAGTCACAGCTTCAGGAACTGGCTATTTCTTTCGGGGATCTGCTGATGCCTGCGGTGCGGAGTATTGTTTCCGGACTGCAGGGGATGGTGAATGTGCTGAATGCCATGCCGGACGGGGTGAAACGTGTGATCATGATCGTTGCACTTCTGGCTGCGGCATTGGGGCCTGTGCTGATCATTATAGGCAAGACCCTTTCGGCCATTGGAACGATTATGACATGGGCACCGAAGCTTGCCGGTGCGATCAGTACGGTGAAGGGTGCTTTTGCAGCACTGAGTGCCACGATGATGGCGAACCCTATTGCAATTGTGATAGCTGCCATTGCAGCTTTAGTGGCGGCGTTTATTTATCTCTGGAATACGAATGAGGAGTTCCGGCAGTTCTGGATCAGGCTGTGGAATGAGATTAAGGAAGTCGCTGTTCAGGTATGGACGGCGGTTTCGCAGTTTCTGGTTTCTGCCTGGAACGGGATCCGGAATACGGCGGTGGCTGTATGGAATGGCATCAGGGATTTCTTTTCCGGTCTGTGGGCTGGGATTAAGACACTGTTCACAACGGTTGTCACTGCAATTTCTACTTTCCTTGTGGGAGCGTGGAATGGGATCCGTGCTACGGTTATGACAGTGTGGAATGCGATTTCAGCATTTTTGGGTTCTGTCTGGAATGGGATTAAGTCTGTTATTACGAATGTGGTGAACGGGATCCGGACATTTTTGCAGACATCGTGGAATGGAATCAGAACAATTATCACTACGGTGATGAATGCAATCCGGACGGTGATTTCTACGGTATGGAATGGAATCCGGACAATTATTTCTACGGTACTGAATGGAATTAGGGGTACTGTCAATTCCGTGTGGAATGGGATCCGGAATACTATTTCCTCTATAGTGAATGGAATCCGGAATACGGTATCCGGTGCGTTTCATGCCATGTGGTCCGGTATCCGGAGCACGATTTCCGGAATTTATAATACGATCCGGGATGGACTGGGAAATGCGGTGAATTATATTACGGGTCTTGCATCTGCCGGATGGCGGTGGGGTGCGGATATCATCAATGGCATTGTGAATGGTATCCGGAGCTGTATTGGTGCAGTTGCCAATGCGGTGACAGATGTGGCAAATACTATTCGTTCCCATCTGCATTTCTCTGTGCCGGATGAAGGTCCTCTGACGGATTTTGAGAGCTGGATGCCTGACTTTATGAATGGTCTGGCTGAGGGCATTGAGAAGAGCAGGGGAATGGTGAAGGCGGCTGTGAACAGTGTGGCTGCGGATATGGTGGTTTTGCCGCAGATGGCTGTGGCAGATGGCAGTGTGATGACCGGTACGGGATCGTCCGGCAGTGCGGATCTGACGGCGGGCATTGTGTCGGCGCTGAAGGATGTGCTGAGTGATCAGAAGGGACAGCAGGGGGATCTGGTGATTCCTGTTTATCTGGGAAACCAGCTGCTAGATGAGGTGATCGTGACGGCGCAGCAGAGAATGAGTCTAAGGAGCGGAGGTAGATAGGATGGCTTTTTTCAGTATCTTGTGTTTGACGGGGAGAACCTGCCGCTTCCGGATTCTTATGAGGTGGAGCTGGAAGATGTGGAGGCGGATTCCGGCGGTGAGACAGAGGCGGGAACGACACAGAGGGATGTGGTGCGGCATGGGGTTGCACGGATCCCCGTGTCGTTTTCTGTGACTGCGAAGTGGCTTAAGAAGCTGGCGGTGTATGCGAAGAAGGATAAGATCAGTGTGCAGTATTTTGATGCGGAGACAGCGGAACTGAAACTGGCGGAGATGTATGTGACGGGGTATAAGGCGAAGCTGAAAAAGGATACCAGTTATAAGGGACTGTGGACGGTGAGTTTTACGTTGAAGGAGATGTAGGAATGTGTGATGACGGAAAGCATTGGAAGGAGTATAATAAGTTCATAAATTAAGTTGCGGAGGTGCAAAAATGAATGAATTACAAACTTCCAGATTGCCATCGAATTTTTATGTTTATGAGAAGAACGATTACCATTCTCTGGACTGTCAGCAAGAAAGTGAAGAACTATTAGAAGTTATAAAGACAGCAAGAAAAGAAAGCGATGTGCAGGACTATATTAAAAGAAATAAAAATGGTTTGTTCCATTATCCATATTGAAAGCATATGACTTTGGGCATCATTTTTCTTGTGTTGTACCAGAATATCAATTAGGTGCAGAATACAGATTGGATTACCTGCTAATAGGTAAAAATTCATTAGGGTATCAATTTGTGTTTGTGGAATTTGAGGATATGAATGTAGATTTTAAATTAAAAACAACAAATTCGGAAACTGATAAAGTGAGAAAAGGAATTAATCAAATTCGTGATTGGAAGCGTTGGATTGAACAAAATAATGGATATTTTTTTAACTCAGAAGGCATAAAAGAATTTACAAATAATATGCCTCTATGGGCATTTCACTATTGTTTGATTGTTGGTAGAAGAGACAGAATGGATGATATGAGCAATCAGCTGAGGGGAGAAACAGAAAAAGATACAGCAGTAAAAATAATGAGTTATGATCGCCTTGTAGATTATGTGGAATTGTTACACAATGGGATATAGGCAAAATATTATTTGGAGTGCATAAATGAAAGGAGGAGCCTGTTATAAAACGACATAAGAATTGCATGAATGGTATCTGAAACATTGGACCTATAACAGATAGGATGATTATATTTACGAAGGCATCGGTCACCTGGTTGGCTGGTGCTTTTTTCGTGGGGAAATGGAGGTGGCGGGATGTATCCGGTGTCGGATGCTTTTCGTTTGCGCGCCATGGGCGCGCTCTCGCAGGTGAAAGTCCTGAACATGCCCAGGTAGTGGGAAATGTATAGCTGAACAGCAAGGGTGTCCATCGTGAGGTGGAATCTGAAGGAAGCTGTAGGCAAATCCTTGGTCCGACGGACAGAAATCGCATATGAGGCTAAGCTTCGAGAGATAAGCTGGCGAAAGACAGCAAAGTCTAATAACTACCACATTTGTAGAAGCAGAGTAAATGCGGCGGATTTATGAGGAGAAAGAGCGTGCACCTTAAGCGTGGAGGTCTCACAGAGGTTTCATTTGCCTAGTAACAACGAACTGTGAGAAGTCAGCAGAGCCCATAGTAGTGAAGAAGTTTCTGTAATGGAAATGGAGCAAAGGGGCGAACAATCAATAAGTTTGAGTATAGCTCGTATTGCAGAAATGGCAACATCTGCCGTAACCAATCGGGTAAAAGGTGGTCAAATCAAGCGAGACGGAAAGGAAAGAACGCATGAACACAAGTAGTCTAATGGAGCAGATACTTTCTAGCGATAACCTCAACAGAGCATATCTGCAAGTCGTACGAAATAAAGGTGCAGAGGGTGTGGACGGAATGAAATACACAGAACTTAAAGAACACCTTGTAAAGAACGGCGAAATCATCAAGGTGTTGATCAGCACATTATAATATGCCATTTTCAGAAAAATAAATAGTGCAGAAATAATACGGGGATCTTCCATCCCCGAACCCCTGGAATCCTTGTTATAACAGTAATAGAAAAAATTATTAC
>ENA-OQJB01000105-OQJB01000105.1-human-gut-metagenome-genome-assembly--contig:-NODE-105-length-50253-cov-4.594701_pt1 | contig 50253 bp, 45 predicted proteins | sample MGYA00242599_ERZ504765 | MGnify/ENA primary metagenome ERZ504765 (study PRJEB26092, sample SAMD00036354) | human gut metagenome | host: Homo sapiens | study: EMG produced TPA metagenomics assembly of...
GAGGATGCTGTTGATGACAATGGTGATGTAGTTGCCCTGATTGGACAGCACCACCATGTGCAGGCCGTCGTATTGTTTTTCCAGCTCTTTAAATGCGGTCAGGCAGTTGTCGGAGACCTCGCCTGCACTGGAAGTCGCATTCTTATAGATTTTGAGGATGGATGCCTTTTCGCCGTTCAGGCGGGTGTAGCTGTCGGCGGAGTTATCAATGACCTCCACATCCGCCACATCAGAAAGGCGCACGTCGCCGTAGCCCTCCACATGCAGCAGCAGGGCACCGCTGATATCCTTCACACTGTTGTACTCTTCGCCGACTTTCAGCAGCCAGGACTCGCCGTCCTGATCCTGCACGTAACCGGCCGGCATGGAGAAGTTCTGGGCATAGATGAGCTGCGCCAGCGTTTCAATGTCCAGCTGCTTTGTCACATCGGCCTGTGCCAGAGCGTTGGTCTTGGCCGTCTCGTACTCTGCCTTGGCAGCCTCCAGCTGCTTTTCGTACTCGTTCAGCATTTCACGCGCTTCGGTGAACTGCATATAGGCGTTGAGCTGCTGCTGGGAGAAGCTGCCCAGTGCGCCGGAGAACTCGGTCATCAGCTGGGGCACATTGTCCATGGCCTTGATGGTGCTTTCCAGCGTGTTATAGACCACATTCAGGCTTTCCTGCAGCTGCATCTCATTGGCAAGATCCTCTGCGGTGCTGCCTTCGGAGCCGGTCTCGGTATTCACGCGCTCCTGCAGCATCTGCAGGGCGGTAGTGAACTTATCGGTAATGGTGCGCAGCTCAGCCACAATATCGATCAGAGAGTCGATATCCCGCATACCGGTCTCGTTGAACTTGTCCATGACCTTCTGCAGACCGTCGCGCACCTCGATCAGGGCCTGCTGGATCTCAGGCTCCTTGACCACAGCGATCAGGCTGTTCACACTTTCCAGAAGAGCCTGCGCCTGCGCACGCACCGTTTCCACTGCGGCGCCCACCTCGGTGCTCATCTGGCTCATGACCGAGTTGGACACCGTACTGCCAAAGTTTTTCAGCTGCTTTTCGTATTCCCTGCGTCCGGCGGTGATCTGTGCCTCGGCGCTTTCCAGCTGGGAGCGGGCTTCAGCCAGCTGGGTATCGATCAGTTCCAGCAGCTTTGCGTTGATCTCGTCGATCTTATCCTGATTGAGCTGCACCTGCACCAGCTTTTCCACCAGACCGCTGGACGAAACGCTGGACACACCGCCCTTGCGCTGCACTTCCGGCACAAGGGTGTTCTGGATAAACTCAGAAAGCTCGTACTGGTCGGCACCTTCGCGGCTGACAGCCACCGTCATGAAAGCGTTCATGTTCAGGCTGTACTCAATGATGGAGGGGGTCAGGCAGGTGCTGGGCAGGTCGCTTTTGGCCTGATCCAGCTTGTTGGACACCTTGACCAGCGCGCTGTTCATATCCGTATCCTCGGTAAACTCCATCAGCAGCAGGCTGTAGTTTTCTGCCGATGTTGCGGTGATCTTGGACACGCCCGGCACTGTGAGCGAGTTCTGCAGCACATCTGAGACCTCGCTCTCCACGCGCTCCGGGCTTGCACCAGGATACACGGTGACCACCATCAGATACGGTGTGTTCACGTTGGGCAGCAGGTTCGTATCCATCTTTGTGACCGCCACAAAGCCCAGGATCAGGATCATGACCACTGCAACCAGCACCGTAAACGGCTTTTTGACACTGAATTTTTCCATTTTCTCCTACCGTTTCTCTGCCTTGCCGCAAAGCAGGACAGCTGCTTTCCCTGCGGGAAAGGCTACACTTCAACATTTTTATTATACACGCAAGCCCCCGCCTTGCAAGAGCGGGGTGGGATTCTTTTGCGATTCTTTGGATACTTTCGCAAGATTTTAACATTTGCCGTTCCGTTTTTCCATTTTCCGGCTGCGGGTGCGACCAAATTCGGTCAGTCTTCCTTTATGGATACGCGGCAGCAGGGCAGATTGTTGCACCTTTTTAAAATTTTTCTGCCGAAGCGCCAGAGCCGCTTTTTGTTTTTGCGTGGAAATGTGCATTTGAATATGTTATACTAGAGTACAGAGTGGATCAGCAGGCTCTTTTTCGGGCCTTATCCTATAGATTCGACCGATAAAAACGAGGAACACTATGAAAAAAGTCATTTCCGTCCGTTTCAAAGAGAACGGCAAAAGCTATTATTTTGATCCCGCCGGGGCCGACATCAAAACCGGCGAATATGTGATTGTGGAGACCGCCCGCGGCGTTGAGTGCGGCGAGGTGGTGCAGGGCGTGAGGGAGATCGCCGATGCGGCAGTGCCCAAGGCCCTCAAGCCCATTACCCGCATGGCCGACAGCGTGGATATCCGCCGGATGCGCCAGAACCGTGAGGACGAAAAGCGCGCCTACCGCACCTGTCAGGAGTGCATTTCCCGCCACGGCCTGGAAATGAAGCTTGTGGAGGCCGAGTATACCCTAGACCGCTCCAAGATCATGTTCTACTTTACCGCCGATGGCCGCGTGGACTTCCGCGAGCTGGTCAAGGATCTGGCCGGTATCTTCCACACCCGCATCGAGCTGCGCCAGATCGGCGTGCGGGACGAGAGCAAGATGATCGGCGGCCTTGGCATCTGCGGCCAGCCCTTCTGCTGCAGCCGCTTTTTAAAGGACTTCCAGCCCGTGTCCATCAAGATGGCCAAGGAGCAGGGCCTTTCGCTGAACCCCACCAAGATCAGCGGTGCCTGCGGCCGGCTGATGTGCTGCCTTGCCTACGAGGAAAGCGCCTACGAGTACCTGAACAGCATCATGCCCATGGTGGGCAGCACCGTGCGCACGCCGGACGGTCTTGGCACCGTGCTGGAGGTGAACCCGGTCTCCGGCTACCTGCGGGTACGCTGCGGCACCGAGAGCCTTTCGCCCCGTTACTATAAGGTGGGTGTGTGCGAATATATCAGCGGCGGCAAGCGTGCGCCCCGCCGCCCGGACCCGGACGACGATTACTCCGGCGTGCGCAACCCGGCCCCGGTGGTGGCTTCCTCCGACGATGGCGAAAAGCGCTGCGCGGGCGGCGGCTGCGGCCGGAAGCGCGCTGCCGAAAAGGAGTGAGGGACGCGCCGGAGGTTCTGAAGGGTTAGTCTGCTAAAACTAACTGTTCTTCGTGATTTTTGCCAAAAAACTCCTGCAAATTTGGCCATAAGTTAGCCTGTGCTTTTGTGCAACCCAACAAAAAACAGACTTTTGTGTTTTTCGGGTCACGGTTAGTCTTGCCTTTTCTCACCTGCTTTGTTAAAATGCAGGCAAGGATATGATTTCCGGAGAGACATGCACAGCCGTGCCATACATGACTCTTCATACAATACTTCGGGCACGGAGATAAAAAGGAGAGTTTATTATGGCACACAAGGTTTCTGACGCATGTGTTGGCTGCGGCGCTTGCGAGGGCGCTTGCCCGGTTGGCGCTATCACCGTTGATGGTGTTGCTTCTGTGAACGCAGACGCTTGCATCGACTGCGGCGCTTGCGAGGGTGCTTGCCCCACCGGTGCTATCACTGCTGAATAATTTTAGCAGCTGCACAAAAAACGCATCAAAAGCAGCAGGCCTGTCCAAAGCAGGTCTGCTGCTTTTTGTTTTGCAGTAATTCGCACAAATTCCCCGAGCAATTCCACGCATTTTTTTGAGAGGGTACGGCACACTTATCTATGGAACATTCTACCGAAGTCTTGTATAATAGAACTATGGTTTATTGCTCGCCGGAGCATCGTTTTGGCTCCGACGCGCTGCTGCTGGCCCGTTTCTGTGAGCCAAAGCGCGCCCAGAAGGTCGCAGACCTGTGCTCCGGCTGCGGCATCGTGGCGCTGGAATGGCACGACCGCGGCCACCGGGGCCCCTGCATGGGGCTGGAGCTCCAGCCCGAGGGCAGCGCTCTGCTTTCCGCTGCGGTGCAGGAGCAGGACATCGGGCACATTGAGCCTGTCTGTGCCGACCTGCGCGCTTTCCGGCAGGGCGAGGGCAGTTTTGACGTGTGTGCGTGCAATCCGCCCTATTTCACGGATGGGCCCCAAAGCCAAAACGCAGCCCACGCCCTTGCCCGGCACGAGAACACCTGCACATTGGACGATGTGTGCCAGTGTGCGTTCCGCCTTTTGAAGGACGGCGGGCGCTTTGCGCTGTGCCACCGGCCGGAACGGCTGGCGGAGGTGCTGGCGGTGCTGCGGGTCAACCGGCTGGAGCCGAAGCGGCTGGCCTTTGTAAAGAACAAGGCGGACGGCGCGCCATGGCTCTTCCTTGTGGAAGCGCAGAAGAACCGCAAAACCGGACTGCGGGTGGAGCCGGATGTGTTGATCAGCGCCGGTGCGGCGTTATATGGGAGGTAAACTATGGCAGGAACTCTTTATATCGTGGCAACGCCCATCGGCAATCTGGACGATATGCCGCCGCGCGTAGCAGCCACCTTTGGCGCGGCAGACTTTATTGCCGCCGAGGACACCCGTGTGACCATGAAGCTGCTGAACTTTCTGGGCCTGAAAAAACCCATGGTCAGCTACTATGAGCACGCCCTGCAGAAGGGTGAGGGCATCCTGCGCCGCATTGAAGCAGGCGAGAGCTGTGCCCTGTGCAGTGATGCGGGCATGCCCTGCGTCTCCGACCCGGGCGAGGTGATCGTGCGGGACGCACTGGCCCGGGGCATCAAGGTAGTGCCGGTACCGGCGGCTTCCGCCTGCGTCACAGCGCTGGCCGTGTCCGGGCAGGACACCTCCCGCTGGGTGTTCGAGGGCTTTCTGCCCGTGAACCGCAAGCAGAAAAAAGAGCGGCTGGCTGCGCTTTTGCAGGAAAAGCGCACCACCATCTTTTACGAAGCGCCCCACAAGCTGCGCACCACGCTGGACGATCTGGCCAATGCCTTTGGCGCAGACCGCAGCATCACCCTGTGCCGGGAGCTGACAAAGCTGCACGAGGATATCTGGAAGACTACCCTCGGCGAGGCGGTGGAGCACTACAAGACCAACGAGCCGCGCGGCGAGTATGTGCTGGTGATGGCCGGTGCGCCGGAGACCGCCGACCCGGAGCAGGAGCTGACGCTGGAGCAGGCAGCGCAGCGGGCGCTGGAGCTGACCGGGCAGGGCTTTGGCCCCACCGCCGCAGCCAAGGCGGCGGCACAGGGCACACCTTATTCTAAAAGCGAAGTGTACAAGCAGCTGCTGGTATTGCAACAGGGCCAGCAGGCTGGTGAATGACAGCATCTCAGGTAAATGGTAATAGAGGAGGACCCCTTTTGTGACAAAGCTTCTGGTTTTGAGCGACAGCCACGGCGGACGCACCGCCATTGAGCGCGTGCTGAGGAAAGAGAGCAAAAACATCGATGCCCTGATCTTTCTGGGCGACGGCCTGCGGGATCTGGAGCTGGCCCTGACGCTGTGCCCCAAGCTGCGGGCCTACTCGGTGGCGGGCAACTGCGATTACGGCGCACTGGAACCCACCGACGGCCTTGCCGCCTTTGACGGCGTGGTGATCTTTTACACTCACGGTCATATGTACGGTGTGAAATACGATCTGGATACGCTGGCAGATGCCGCATCTGCCCGGGGTGCCGAGGTGGCGCTGTTCGGTCACACCCACATCCCCCATGCAGAGACCCGCAGCAAGGTGTTTTTGTTCAACCCCGGCTCCTGCGGCCGGTGTTACACCGGGCCGGACACCTACGGCATCCTGACGCTGGACGAAGGCAAAGTGACCGCCTATGAACATAAAGAGGTACCCAAACAATGAGCATCAATGAGGTGCGCTATCTGCCGGAATGCGGCAGCACCAACGCTTACGTGAAGGAGCATTTTGAAGAGTTTGGCCCGGTGGGTGCGGTGTATACCGAGAACCAGACCGCAGGCCGGGGCCGTCTGGGCCGCAGCTGGGTGAACGCCGAGGGCAAGGCCCTGTATTATACGGTAGCCATCCGGGAACCGCTGGCCCAGCCTGCCACCCTGCCGCTGCTGGCAAGCCTTGCCGTGCGCACCCAGCTCAAGCTGCGCTACGGCGTGGACTGCCAGATCAAGTGGCCCAACGACCTTCTGCTCAACGGCAAAAAGATCGTGGGCATCCTGTGCGAGGGCGTGAGCTACGGCTACCAGCAGCAGGGCCGGGGCATTTTGTGCGGCATCGGCATCAATCTGGCCCAGCCGCAGAGCTACTTTGATGCCGCCGGTCTGCCCAACGGCACCTCGCTGGCGCTGCAGGGCGCAAAGGTGGATCTTTCCACCGACCCCGCATGGCTGGCCGAGGGCCTGACCGACTTTGGCTTTGACCGCAACATGTATGTGTTTGCCCGGGATGGCTTTGCACCCTTCCGGGAGGAATACAAGGCCGCCTGCGTCAATCTGGGCCGCCGGGTCACTTTTGACCTGCCGGACGGCGGGCAGGGTGCAGGCGAAGCCGTCGATGTGGACGAAGAGGGCCGTCTGGTGGTGCGCACCGACAGCGGCGAAGTGCACGTTTTTACCGGCGAAGTATCGGTGCACGGCATCTATGGGGCCGTGTAAAAGCACTCTTTATAATATATGAGCGTCCCGGGAATTTTCCTCGGCTGGTTCAGTCGAGGAAAAACCCGGGGCTTTTTTCAGCTTTGTCCAAGGCCCGCCGAAAGCAGGGAAAAGGAAAGCTTTTCCATCCTTCCTCTGGACAGGCGCGCACGCTGTTAAAAGGCATTCTTTTCCGCAAAGCTGTTCTCCATATGCGTACAGTTTTTGGATCATATGGAATTTTTTCGCACGCTTTTGCCCAAATTTCCCGCAAAATGCTTGAATAAACGAATTTTTTGTAAATTTCTTGTGTACATTTCCAGTTGCCAATTCAGTCATACTTTAGTATAATAGAGTATGTGCCAGCGCGTCCTTTTGGATGGGATGCGCGTGTTTAGGAAATCGGAAAACGGACAGCACAAGCGCCCTGCCCCCAAAAGCAAGGCGCTTGTGCTGTCGCAAGGAGTGCAAGCATGAAAGATCAAGAATCCTTCAAGCCGTATATTCCTGCGGAAAAGATCACCGCAGAAATGACGGCGACCTCTGTGATCATGGGCATCATCCTGTCTGTGGTCTTCGGCGCTGCAAATGCCTATCTGGGCCTGCGCGTCGGCATGACTGTTTCTGCCTCCATCCCGGCAGCAGTCATTTCTATGGGCGTGATCCGCGTCCTGCTCAAGAAGAACTCCATTCTGGAGAGCAACATGGTGCAGACCATCGGTTCCGCAGGCGAGAGCCTGGCCGCCGGTGCCATCTTCACCATGCCCGCACTGTTCCTGTGGGCAAAAGAGGGTCTGTGCGACAAGCCCAGCATCCTGGAGATCACCCTGATCGCCCTGTGCGGCGGCATTCTGGGCGTTCTGTTCATGGTGCCCCTGCGCAACGCCCTGATCGTCAAGGAGCACGCCACCCTGCTGTACCCGGAAGGCACCGCCTGTGCAGACGTTCTGCTGGCCGGTGAAGAGGGCGGTGCAAACGCCTCCACCGTGTTCTCCGGCATGGGTCTGGCAGCCATCTTCAAGTTCATCGTGGATGGCCTGAAGATGATCCCCTCCGACATTGCCGTGGCCTTCAGCTCCTTCAAGGGTGCTCTGGGCATGGAAGTATACCCCGCTCTGCTGGGCGTGGGCTATATCGTCGGTCCCAAGACCGCTTCCTATATGTTTGCCGGTTCTCTGGTGGGCTGGATGGTCATCATCCCGCTGATCTGCCTGTTCGGCGCAAACATTTCCCTGTACCCGGCAGCAGCCGGCACCACCATTGCTGATCTGTATGCAGCAGGCGGTGCAGACGCTATCTGGTCCAACTACGTCAAGTATATCGGCGCAGGCGCTATCGCTACCGGCGGTATCATCTCGCTGATCAAGAGCCTGCCTCTGATCGTATCCACCTTCCGCGACGCCATGAAGAGCATGAAGGGCGGCAGCGCTTCCGGCACCTCCCGCACCGATAAGGACATGCCCATGCCCTTTATTCTGGGCGGCATCCTGCTCATCATCCTCATCATCTGGCTGGCTCCGGCCATCCCCGTCAGCCCGCTGGGTGCTCTGCTGATCGTCATCTTCGGCTTCTTCTTCTCCACCGTCTCTGCACGTATGGTCGGCATGATCGGCAGTTCCAACAACCCGGTCTCCGGCATGACCATTGCCACCCTGCTGATCGCTACCATGATCCTGAAGGCCACCGGCAACGTTGGCATCGAGGGCATGATCGGCTCCATGGCCATCGCCTCTGTCATCTGCATCTGCGCTGCCATTGCTGCGGATACCTCTCAGGACCTGAAGACCGGCTACCTGCTGGGTGCGACCCCGGTCAAGCAGCAGATCGGTGAGCTGATCGGCGTTATTGCCGCCGGTCTGGCCATCGGTGGTGTGCTGTACCTGCTGGACAGCGCATGGGGCTACGGCGGTGCCGAGGTCCCCGCACCGCAGGCTACCCTGATGAAGATGATCGTCGAGGGCATCATGGGCGGCAACCTGCCCTGGAACCTGGTGTTCACCGGTGTGTTCCTTGCCATTGCTCTGGAGGTCCTGCGCATCCCCGTGATGCCGTTCGCCATCGGCCTGTATCTGCCCATCTACCTGAACACCTCCATCATGATCGGCGGTGTTGTGCGCTGGTTCATGGACAGCCGCAAGAATGTTGACGCGAAGCTCAAGGAAGAGCAGACCACCCGCGGCACCCTGTTCTGTGCCGGTATGATCGCAGGCGAGGGCCTTGTGGGCATCCTGCTGGCTGTGTTTGCCGTGTTCGGCATCAGCACTGCCCTGAGCATTGATCTGGGCAACATTGGCGGCGTGGTCCTGATGATCGTGATGATCGCATGCCTGCTGGCCTTCTCCATGAAGAAAAAGAAGAACTGATGAGTAAGAAAAAGCAGTCCATCAACTATCTGGACCTCATTCCGCAGCGGGCGGAAACCCTGCGCTGGCACACAGACGAAGCCACCGGCCTTATCACCCTTGAGGTGGAGAACACCGGTGTGTTCAATACGATCGCGCAAAAAGTGTTCCATAAACCGCGCACCACACAGGTGCATCTGGACGAGACCGGCAGCTATCTCTGGCCGCTGATCGACGGCCAGAAGACCGTTGCACAGCTTGCTGACTGCATGAAGCAGCAGTTCGGCGAAAAGGCCGAACCCCTGTACCCGCGCATCATCAAGTATTTCCAGATCGTGGAATCTTACCACTTTATCAAGTTCCTCAACCAATAAGCACAAAAGAAGCGGCGCTCAGAGCCTGTTGCAAGGCACTGAGCGCCGCTTTTTTGCTGTTCTTTATTGTTTTTTGCAGTTTGCTGTGATATTCTGTAATTGCCGCATCTGCGGTACGAAGGCGCTGTGTCCCAAAACGCAGGCGGCTGTTCCTTACCGGCACCTAGGCGCGCCGGGCAAGGCGATTTTTTCTTTGGATCTTTCGCACCCCCGGTTTTGCCCAAGGGCAGGAAGGGGGATGCACCATGACGTTTGAACAGGTCGTGCTTCTGCTCACGCTTCTTGGCGGGGCGATCTACGTTACGTTTGAAATTACATGGACTGTTTCTCACAGTGATGACAAAAGAAAAAATGACCGCCTCTTGTTCCCCAACACGACCGGTCATTTTTCTTTTTGACTAGTATGGTAAGGAGCTAGCCGTTTGTGGGCCAGCGCCTTTGTATTTTCAGTATAGCTTATTTTCCAAAATTGTCAAGCCCATGCACTTTATCTGCGGCGCTTTCTCCTTTTAAGGTTCAGCGAGTTGCCGCCCGCGGCAAGAGTGACCGCCGTTAATGCAGCGAGGATGAACAGCAGTGCACACAGCAGAAGCACTGTGGCTTTGGTGTCGGTGCGGAAGTCGGAGACGTACTCCCGGTGGGTCACAAGGTCCACCGTGCCCACTTCATCGCCGTCCAGATACACGGTGGCTGTACCCACCACACTGCCGCTCTTGACGGTAGCGGAAACACTTTCCGGCAGGTCGAAGGAGTAGGTGACGATATCATCCGCGTGGCCGTAGCCGCTGACCGGCGCAGCGGCATACAGCGCCACCGTCGGTTCGGTGCGGCACTTGGTCAGCGCCACGGTGGTGATCTCGGTCTGGGTGTCCACCAGCGGGCGGTCGGCAAAGCTGGCAAAGGCCCAGTCGAACAGATCATCGCACTCGGCAAAGAGGTGGTCCGGCGTATCGCAGCCAAGGATCACCAGCCCGTAGGTGTGGCCGTCCTTTTCCGCAAAGGCCACGATGCAGCGGCCTGCCAGCGTGGTAAAGCCGCCCTTGACCCACCGGACATACTCCCGGTAGTTGGCGCTCTCGCTGTTCATCAGGCTGTTGGAGCTGCTGATGGTGTGCTCAGCCTTGCGGAGGTTCGTGGCCGGCAGGACATAGCTGGCGGTGCCCGCCACCTGTGCAAAGGTCTGGTTTGCCGCACAGGCGGCGGCGATCTTTGCCAGATCCTGCGCGGTGGACACGTTGCCGTAGTCAAACAGGCCGTGGGCACAGGTAAAGTTCGTGCCGGTGCAGCCCAGCTCCTGGGCACGGGCGTTCATCTGCTTGACGAAATCCAGCACGCTGCCGCCCACATCGTAGGCAATGACACTGGCGGCGTCGTTGGCGCTGACGATGAGCATGGCGTTCAGCAGGTCGATGCGGCGCACCGTCTCGCCGATGCGCAGGCCCATAGTGGTGCCGTTGGCGTTCTGGATATCCCGGAACTCCTGGGTCAGCGCGGTGGGCACGGTCACTTCACCGTTCAGATCCTTGCCGCTTTCCAGCAGCAGCAGGGCCGTCATGAGCTTGGTCAGGCTGGCAACATACTGCTGCTGGTCAGCATTCTGGTTCAGGATGGTCTTGCCGGTGTCGGCGTTGAACAGGTACACCGCCTCGGTCTCGCTGGCGGTCTGGATGGGCATGGGATATACCGCAAGGCCCGGCAGTGCAGCAGCAGCGGCCAGTGCCAGCGTGAGCACCAGCGCCGTCATGCGGCGGAAGATGGTGTTTTTGAACATGAGCGTGCCCCCTTGTATCTGCTTGCCGACGCACGGCAAAAATTTTTGTTTTGAAACAGCTCCTACTTGCCGGAAAGGCTCTGGCTTGCTATACTACTTTAAAGAATACCATAAACCAGCCAAAAGAGAAAGAGAGAAAGGCGGTTTTTAACAATGTTTCTGTCCTTTTGTGGAAAAGTTCCCCGCGACGAGGGGGCTGCTTTTGTAGCGCCCAACGCCACCGTGCAGGGAGATGTGATCCTGAAAGCCGGTTCCACGGTGTGGTACGGGGCCGTGCTGCGCGGCGACGACGGCACTTTGACCATTGGCGAAAACTCCAACGTGCAGGATAACGCCGTGCTGCACTGTGATGTGGGCGGTGCTGTAATGCTGGGCAAAAGCGTCACCGTGGGCCACGGTGCGCTGGTGCACGGGTGCACGGTAGGGGATGGCAGTCTGATCGGAATGCACGCCACCCTGCTCAACCACTGTGTCGTGGGCAAAAACTGCATCATCGGCGCGGGTGCGCTGGTGCCGGAGGGCATGGTGATCCCGGATAACTCGGTGGCTGTGGGCGTGCCCGCAAGGGTCATCAAGCAGGTAAGCGCGGCCCAGATCGAGGCCAACCTGCACAACGCCGCCCACTACGTAGAACACGGCAAGCTTCACGCCGCCGAGCTTGCCAAGGGCTGACCCTGTGCCGATTTTACAGTTTTTTGCCACATTTTTTCGTCTTTCCGCCAAAAAGCCGACATTTTAATTGACACCTGCGGTCTTGTCTGCTATAGTGAAATTGGCAGTTTATGTCATTCTGGAATACCAGAATTTTTGTACACCGCGCTGTTTGGTTTTTATCATTGGGGGAATTTTGTAAAAAGTTCATTGCAGGATGTTTTTTCACAAAAATGTAATGACTTTTCACTTAAAATCGGGTATACTATATCCTGCGGGGAGACGGGGCCGCAACCGTCTTTCCGCACATGATTCCTCCTCACACCAAAGCAATACCCCAAACAGAAACTCCCTCCGGTGTACCGCAAGCGCCGGAGGGAGTTTCTGTTTGCATCAGCTTTTGTATTTTATGATTTCCTGCAATCAAAGGAGAGATTTTTATGTCTGAACTGATCACCCGCCGTACCTTTTTAAAGACCACCGGTGCTGCTGCACTGGTCGCTGCCGCCGGCAGTATGCTGGTTGGCTGCGGCGAAGGTTATGGTGCAACCCCCGGCAACCCGACCCTGCCCACCATTGACACTGGTACTTTTGCTACATTCGGCAGCACATATGTGGATATGGGGCCGCTGACTGGCACTTGGGTCTCCCGTACTACTTACGAATCGGACGGATGGCGGCATAATTATCTTTACACCGGTCTTTCTATTGATAACTCCTATAACACAACTTCTTCCGTTACGATTTCTACCAGTAATTTTACCTGCAAACATAATGGTACTACCGAATCTGGTCTGAAAGTGTGCAGTCTGGGCAATTTTGGCCTGAACAGCGCCGGAACCGGTTTCAAGTATGTTTCTTCCGTAACCGTTGCCAAAGGTGATCGTAAAACTTTTCCTATCTATATTGACCTTGGCCCGGTGAATACGACTTCCCTCAATGTCAGAGGCGTTTTTACGGTTGAGCTGAAACTGGGCGGAAAAACGGCCACCTTTAAATATCAGCCCATCTACGATGACCCCACTATTGAATAAAAATCATGATGCTAAAAACCGGAAGGGCACAATGCTCTTCCGGTTTTTCTTTTTGCATTACAGCGCGCGGAACTTTGCCGCAAACACGCTGAGCACGATTTTAGGGTTCACCTGCGCGCCAAGGCGCTGGATGGCGGCTTCGGCCAGCCGCAGGGCACGCTGGGCGGCAATGCCCTGCACCGGTGCGTGGGGGCTTTGCCGCAGGCCCGCTGCCGCCACCGCACGGAAGTCCGTCAGCAGGGCGGCGGCACCGGCCTTGTCCTTTTCGTAGGCGGCCAGCAGGCAGGCTGCGGCATAGCTGTCACGGTCGGCAGCGGCCTTTGCCAGCTGCAGGGCCTTTTCCACCTGCGCGGTGCGGGCTTCGTCCTGTGCGGCGGCAAGCACCGTGCCAATGTGCCCGTCGAACAGTTCGCTGTACAGCGCGGCCGTCTTTTTGTCCACCCCCTGTGCGGCGCAGTAGCGGGCGCACTGCTCCGGCGAGACAGGAGCCACTGCAAAGCTGACGCAGCGGCTGCGGATGGTGGGCAGCACGCCTGCCAGCGAATCCGCCGTAAGCAGGAACAGCACCCCCTCCGGCGGCTCTTCCATCACCTTCAGCAGGGCATTGGCGGATTCCTCGTTCATCTTTTCCACGTGGTAGAGCAGCACGGCACGGCCCTCGGCCGAAAGGCTGGTGTTGAAGATCTCGCTGCGCATAGCCTTGACCTGACTGACCAGATATTTTCCGCCTGCGCCCATACCGGCAACGCTGATCGCTTCACGCACGATGCCAGTCTCCACATGGCCGCTGTCGCGGTCGCCAGGCTTACCCACAGCACGGCAGCATTCGCCCCGCAGAAGGGCCTCAGCGGGCGCTCCGCCTGCAGGGTAAAGATAATCTGCCGCAATGCAGCGGGCCGCAAAACCGGCTCCAAGGCCCTCTTCACCCACCAGCAGCACGCTGTGGGTCAGGCGGCGGGCTGCCAGCATCAGCTGCACGCTGCTTTTCAGTTCTGCATTGCCCTCCATGCGGTCCAGCATCATGATGTTTCTCCTTACCTTCTGTTTCTCCGCTTCCACTGCTCACGGCGTACCCACGCGCGGACAGAACGATAGGCCATCGGGCCAAAGAACAGCCAGACGTTCGCCATGCTGAGCAGCAGGCTCAGCTTTTGCGGCAGCGGCGCGCCCAGAAAGCTGAGCACCCACAGTGCTGCCGCAAAAAAGCCAAAATATTTTACCCGGATGGGGATGACAAAGAACAGCAGCACCTGTACCTCCGGGTACAGCATGGCAAAGGCCAGCAGCAGCGAAAGCGACAGGCAGTAGGTGCTGCCGGTCACGCCGGTGAGCAGACAGGCCAGCACGGTGCCCAGTATCCCGGAGAGCAGATACACCGTATAGCGGAAATCGCCCCACTCCTGTTCCAGCGCTGTGCCGATGAACCATGTGAAATAGATGCCCAGCACCGCGCTGAGGATGCTGCCGCCGTAAGAGGGGATGAACGCAAAGGTGATGATGCGCCAGATCTGGCCGCGCAGCAGAAAATAGCGGCTGAGTGCCAGCCAGACACTGACGGTCTGGTTGACAAACAGCTCGATGGCCAGCACAAGGATCTGCCCGCCCACCAGAATGTTGGTCAGATTCGGGATGCCGAAGCGTCCGTATTTGCGCTCCAGCTGGTTGAGCCAATTGTTCATATAGGGTGCCTCCAACGCATTGTATTCCGATATCGGTGAGTTTTGCCGCATTTTTCTGCTGTTATTGTACCATGATTGGCCGGGGCATTCAAGGCAATGCCACAGTGTGGAAAACTGCCGCATCTTCCGCCCAAAAATACAGCTGTCAAGCGGATCTTGCGGCACAAAAGCACAACCGGAAAGTGTATGGAGTTTCCTGTCTGGAATGAACTTTTCACTTTTTCCACCGGGTTTTCCACCGTTTTTGTGAAGAAAAGGGCAAGTTTTCCATGAGGTTTTCCACTTTTTCCACCGGGTTTTCCACAACAAAAGGGCATCAGCCCTATACACACCGTAATTCAGGCCGCAGCTTTCTGGTAAGTTTTGGGCAAAAATGCGGGCATTCTGCCTTTTATAAAAAAGAAAGTCGAAGGATTTTCTTTGCATTCTACAAACCGTTCCTGAGCGGTGATTTATTTTTCTCCAATCTGGAATGAACCGGCCACAAGTTTTCAACACCGGGCCGCTGCCGTTTTTCTGTGTGGAAAAGGCGGGGAAACATGCAGTTTTCCACACCGGAAAAAGCAATGCCGGGCAGTCCGCAGACTGTCCGGCATTGCTTTATTATTTACATCATATTGTGGAACACCAGCTGTGCGATCTGGAAATACAGGATCAGGCTGCAGGCATCCACGATGGTGGTGATGAAGGGGGTAGCCATGATGGCCGGGTCGGCACCCAGCTTCTTGGCTGCCAGCGGCAGCATACCGCCCACCAGCTTTGCCAGAATGACGCTGAAGAACAGCGAAACGCTGACCACGATGGCATAGCCCATCACGTTGGCGTACTGGCCGGGGAACAGGAAGGTGTACATCAGGTAGATGCGCAGGCCGTTCACGATGCCCAGCACCGCGCCCACGATGGCCGACACCCGCAGCTCCTTGCCCAGCACCCGCACAAAGTCGCTGGGTTCCACCTCGCCCAGAGCCAGACCGCGCACCATCAGGGTGCTGATCTGGTTGCCGCAGTTGCCGGCGGTATCCATCAGCATGGGCATGAAGGAGACCAGCAGCGGCAGGCTGACAAAGGCCTCTTCATAGTGGGTGGTGACCATGCCGGTAAAGGTGGCGGACAGCATCAGGATCAACAGCCATGGAATGCGCTGCTTTGCGTGAGTCCAGACGCTGGTGCCGAAGTAGGTGGTGGCATCGTCGTCCGGCAGAATAGCAGCCATCTTCTGCATATCCTCGGTGCTCTCGTCGGTCAGAACGTCGATTGCATCGTCGATGGTGATGATACCCACGAACATGCCCTCGTTGTCCAGAACAGGCATGGCGGTAAAGTCGTAGCGCTGCATCTCACGGGCCACGTACTCCTGATCGTCGGTCACTTTCACAGTGACCACGTTATCATCCATGATCTCGTTGATGGGAGTATGCGGCTCTGACAGAAGCAGGCTTCGGGCAGAAACAACGCCCTTCAGGCGGTTGCGCTCCACCACGTAGCAGGTGTACACGGTCTCTGCGTTTTCGCCCTGCTTGCGGATGGCTTCAAAGGCCTGCGCCACGGTCATATCCTCGCGCAGACGGACATATTCGGGGGTCATCAGGCTGCCGGCAGAGCTTTCGGGGTAGTTCAGCAGCTTGTTCAGGCTCTCACGGGTCTGCTTGGAGGATTTCTCCAGCACCCGCTTCACCACGCCTGCAGGCATATCCTCCAGCAGATCGGCGGCATCGTCCAGACTCATCTCTTCAATAGCGCCCACAAGCTCCACATCTGAGAAGGCGTTCACCAGATCGTCGCGGGCCTCGTCGGACATATAGGCAAAGGCCTCGGTGGCCACTTCCTTTTTGAGCAGGCGGAACACCACAAGGCGGTTGTTTTCGTCCAGCTCTTCCAGCAGCTCGGCAAGGTCGGCGGGCTGCTCTTCCTCGGTCACTTCGCGCAGCTTGACGTACTGCTTCTTGATGAGCAGCTTGAGCAGGCGGCTCTTGGTGAGCATCTCAGGGTTGGCCTTGACCTCTTCGTCGTTGGCTTCCTCTTTTTCGGCCTCGCGCATGTCCTGCTTGAGGTCTTCAGTAGCTTCCTCGTTCAGATCTTCAGCCAGCTTCTGGCGGACCTCGGCGGGGATATCAGCAGGCAGCTCCTGCACCGGCAGCGCCTGTTCCGCAGCATCAGCCGTCAGCTTTTTTCTTCCATATCCATTGGGCGTACCTCCTCAGTTTTTACGGAACAGGAACAGCTCCTGTATCCGGAGGACGCAGCAGATTGGGAAACAAAAACGCGCCGCCTTGCCTGCCGGAATGCCGCAAACGCCGCATTCTGCGCACACAAAGCCGCGCCTTCCTCTGCTCTGTTTTGCGGAAAGATGCACCGTTGAAGCGGTGCTTTTCCGCAGGACTCAGCGAAGGAGGCGAACGGTTGGGGAAAACGCAGTTGTTTTTGTTTCTGATCCACCGCGCCGGTGGTTCTACTTCGACTATGATCCGGGTCCATTTTCCTGCGTTCACCTCCAAGTTTTCATATTCATTTTTATTATAGCGCCGCAAAAAAACGGGGTCAACCCTAAACCACCGATTTACCAGAATTTTGCAAAACAAAACACCCTCTTCCCGTGTTGCGGCACACGAAAAAAGGGTGTTTTGTTTGGATATTGCCTTGGTGTGAGGAGGAATCATGTTACTTGGGTAAGCGGTTGCGGCCCCGCTTCCCATGGCAAAAGTATAACAGCTTTCACAATTGAATTCGTTAAGAAGCTATGAAGAAACTGTAAAAAGGGAATGGTATCTTTTGGAAGATTTTGTGATAACATTTTTTTGATTGACCTTTCGTTTTTTCACATGCTAAAATGGAACTGTAAAAGCGGCTGTTGTGATGCCAGATCACAGCAGCCGCTTCTCTTTTGCACAAAATACGCCCCGGTCACCTTGCGGTGAACGGGGCGCTAAAAACGATATACGTTTTTTACTGCGGCAAGATCCCTGCAAAGCAGGTCTTATGCAGCAGGCGGAGCAAGGTATCTGCAAGCAGACCTTATGCTCCTGACACACGCGGGGTGTGCTTTCAAGGACCCTCGCGGGCGCTTTGGTATCTCATATCCCGCTGCGGTGCTTCGCACGGAACAAAGCACCGCCCGGGAAGTGAAATCAGATAGAACTCGTATGGCGAATGCTGTACTTCAGCACATCACCTGCATGGATGGATGCGTTTCTCCGCTTCGTACCGCTGCATTGCGCAGTAACCGCCGGTACGGGGCAGCCGCCCTCTTGCATTGTGGGGCTAAGGTGCCGCAAATATCTGCATCCAAAGCGCAGAAGAATGCTTACTTGTACAGGTCGACCAGACGGGTCAGGTGCTCGTAGCGGTCGTTTGCAACTTCCTGGTTGCGTGCGAACAGCTCCTTAGCACGGTCGGGGAATGCACGAGTCAGGCGGCTGTAACGGGTCTCGTTAGCCAGCAGTGCCTGATACTTCTCGTTATCCACAGCCTTGGAGGTCAGGGTGAACGGATTCTTGCCCTGAGCCTTGTTTGCCGGGTTGAAGGTGAACAGGTTCCAGTAACCGGCCTCAACTGCCTTCTTCATCTCGTTCTGGCAGTTGGTCATGCCGCCCTTGACACCGTGCAGCTCGCAGGGAGCGTAGCCGATGATCAGAGACGGGCCGGGGTAAGCCTCAGCCTCAGCGATGGCCTTGACAGCCTGAGCCGGGTTAGCACCCAGTGCGATCTGAGCAACATAGATGTAACCGTAGGTCATAGCGATCTCGGACAGGCTCTTCTTGCTGATTTCCTTACCAGCAGCAGCGAACTGGCAGACTTCACCAATGTTGGAAGCCTTGGATGCCTGTCCACCGGTGTTGGAGTACATCTCAGTATCGAAGACCATCACGTTGACATCCTCGCCGGAAGCCAGAACGTGGTCCAGACCACCGAAGCCGATGTCGTATGCCCAGCCGTCACCACCGAAGATCCAGACGGACTTCTTGGCGATGAACTGCTTGCTCTTCAGGATCTCTGCAGACTTCTCGCAGCCGGCAGCAGCAGCCTTCTCCAGCTCAGCGATCAGGGCCTTTGCGGGCTCGTCGTTGGCCTTGGTGTTGTTCTTGGTCTCCAGGAACTTCTCAAAGGCAGCCTTCAGCTCAGCAGAAGCCTTGTCGGAACCAGCAACCTCTGCGATCTCCTTGATCAGGTTCTCGCGGACGGTCTTCTGGCCGATGTACAGGCCCAGACCATGCTCTGCGTTATCCTCGAACAGGGAGTTGCACCATGCAGGACCATGGCCGCTGTCCTTGTTGACGGTGTACGGAGAGATGGAAGCGGTGCCGCCCCAGATGGAGGAGCAGCCGGTAGCGTTGGAGATGTACATCTTCTCGCCGAACAGCTGAGTGATCAGGCGAGCATAAGAAGTCTCGGCACAGCCTGCGCAGGAGCCAGAGAACTCCAGCAGCGGCTGGTTGAACTGAGAACCGATAACGGTATCGTCAGCAAACTTGGAAGGCTTCTTGGAGATGTTGGCCACGCAGTAGTCGAACACTGCCTGCTGATCGGCCTGGCTGTCCTGCGGCACCATGGTGATAGCCTTGGTGGGGCAGACGGTGACGCACTCGCCGCAGCCCATGCAGTCCAGAGGAGACACAGCCATAACAAACTTGTACTCGTTTGCGGGCTTGTTGTCGCGGCTCTTGGTCTGTGCAGGAGCAGCTGCCAGCTCGTCGGCGGTCAGCTGGAAGGGACGGATGGTAGCATGAGAGCAGACGAATGCACACTGGTTACAGCCAACGCACTTTGCAGCATCCCACTCGGGGACGTTGACAGCGGTGCCGCGCTTCTCGTATGCAGAAGCGCCCTGCTCCCACTCGCCGTTTGCATTTGCCACGAAGGAAGAGACAGGCAGGCTGTCGCCGTCCATGCGGGCAATGGGCTCCATGACATCGCGGATCTGCTTGACCAGCTCCGGACGGCCGGTGAGAGCCTTGGGAGCGGGATCAGCCTCGGGGTTGGACCAGGATGCGGGCACGTCCACCTTGTGGATGGCGTCAACGCCTGCATCGATAGCCTTCCAGTTCATCTCAACGACGTCCTGGCCCTTCTTGCCGTAGCTCTTCTGAGCTGCCTGCTTCATGAAGTTGACGGCATCCTCGATGGGCATGACGTCAGCCAGCTTGAAGAATGCAGACTGCAGGATGGTGTTGGTGCGCTTGCCCATGCCGATCTCGATAGCCTTATCGATAGCATTGATGGTATACAGCTGGATGTTGTTGTCAGCGATATACTTCTTTGCCTCGGCGTTCAGGTGCTGGCCCAGCTCCTCATCGGACCACTGGCAGTTGATCATGAACACGCCGCCGGGCTTGACATCCTGGACCATCTTCATGCCCATGTGGATGTAAGCGGGGTTGTGGCAGGCCACGAAGTCAGCCTGGTTGATGTAGTAGGGGCTGCGGATGGGCTTGTCGCCGAAACGCAGATGGCTGATGGTCACGCCGCCAGTCTTCTTGGAGTCATACTGGAAGTATGCCTGAACATACTTGTCGGTATGGTCGCCGATGATCTTGACGGAGTTCTTGTTAGCACCGACAGTACCGTCGCCGCCCAGACCCCAGAACTTGCACTCCTTGGTGCCAGCAGCTGCGGTGATGGGAGCGGGCTTGACTTCCGGCAGAGACAGGAAGGTGACATCATCGGTGATACCCAGAGTGAAGCGCTCCTTGGGCTGATCCTTCTCCAGCTCCTTGAACAGAGCAAAGATGGAGGACGGCGGGGTATCCTTGCTGCCCAGACCATAACGGCCGCCGGTCAGAACGACATCGTTCAGGCCAGCCTCACGCAGGGTAGCAGCAACATCCAGGTACAGGGGCTCGCCCAGAGAGCCGGGCTCCTTGGTGCGGTCCAGCACAGCCACCTTCTTGGCGGTCTTGGGCAGGACCTTCAGCAGGGAAGCGGAGACCCAGGGACGGTACAGGCGGACCTTGACGATACCGACCTTCTCGCCCTTGGCGTTCAGGTAGTCGATGACCTCATCAGCAACGTCGCAGATGGAGCCCATAGCCACGATCACACGGTCAGCATCGGGTGCGCCGTAGTAGTTGAACAGATCGTAGTTGGTGCCCAGCTTTGCGTTGATCTTGGCCATGTACTTCTCAACAACAGCAGGCAGAGCGTTGTAAACGCTGTTGCATGCCTCACGATGCTGGAAGAACACGTCGCCGTTCTCGTGGGAGCCGCGCATCTTGGGGTGCTCGGGGTTCAGAGCCTTCTTACGGAACTCCTCCACAGCCTCCATGTTGCACATTTCCTTCAGATCGGCGTAATCCCACTTCTCGATCTTCTGGTACTCATGAGAAGTACGGAAGCCATCGAAGAAGTTCAGGAAGGGAACCTTGCCCTCGATGGCGCACAGATGTGCGACAGGGGACAGATCCATGACTTCCTGCACGCTGCTCTCGACCAGCATTGCAAAGCCGGTCTGACGGCATGCCATAACGTCGCTGTGATCACCAAAGATGTTCAGGGACTGGGTAGCAACGGTACGTGCAGAAACATCGAACACGCAGGGCAGCTGCTCAGCAGCGATCTTGTACATGTTGGGGATCATCAGCAGCAGGCCCTGAGAAGCGGTGAAGGTGGTGGTAACAGCACCTGCACCCAGAGAGCCGTGCACAGCGCCAGCAGCGCCGGCCTCAGATTCCATCTCGACGACCTTGACCTGATTGCCGAAGATGTTCTTCTGGCCAGCTGCGGACCACTGGTCCACAGAGTCAGCCATCGGAGAAGACGGGGTAATGGGGTAGATGGCAGCCACGTCCGTGTAGGCATACGCTACATGGGCGGCAGCGGTATTGCCATCCATAGTTTGCTTTGCTCTAGGCATTTTTCTTCCTCCATTATTCAGAATTTGGTACCTTTTGCGCGGGGCAATATGCCCCACATGGGACCGGAGAACCCCATAAAGGCACTATTGCTTGTATACTATAATAGCAAATTCCGCCCATAAAGTAAACGTAAACCGCTCAACAAACGCACCAAAAATAAAGAAATTTTTTTAGCGCTTTTGTACGTCTTTAGTTCGTTAAAGTGAGCACTGGCGCGGATTTTCCGGTTTTGGCCTGCCTGCTTTGCCAGATCCTGTAATTTTTTTCGCAAAAAGGGGAGGGAACCCTCTCCCTTGTATTTATCACATCTTTATTGACAACAAACCTCATTTTGCCGTAAACTGAAGCCATAGAAAACCGGCGCTGTGCCGGGCAAAGAGGGTAATAAAATGGAGAAGACCGTGCATTACGAAAAAACACTCACCAGCGAGGTGCTCTTCGAGGGCCGGGTGATCACCCTGACAAAAGACACTGCCCTGCTGGAAAACGGCAAGACCGCCGAACGCGAAGTGGTGCATCACCACGGCGGTGCGTGCATCCTGCCCTATTTTGAGGACGGCACCATCTGCATGGTGCGTCAGTTCCGCTACGCCATGCAGCAGGAGCTGTGGGAGCTGCCTGCCGGCAAGCTGGAAAAGGGTGAGGACCCCTTTGAAGCCGCCAAGCGGGAGCTGGGCGAGGAGTGCGGCCTGACCGCGGACAATTATATCTCTCTGGGCCAGTTTTTCCCCACCGTGGGCTATGACACCGAAGTGATCTATACATGGGTCGCTACCGGCCTGCACAAGACCCAGATGCATCTGGATGCCGATGAATTCCTGACCCCTGACCGTGTGCCGCTGGATAAAGCTTATGAGATGGTCATGAGCGGCGAGATCCGGGACGGCAAGACCATTGCCGGTATCCTGAAGCTCAAGGCCCTGATCGCCGAGGGCAGGCTGTGAACATCCTGTACGAAGATGCCGCCCTTGTGGTGCTGGACAAGCCCGCCGGACTTTCCAGCGAAGAGGGTGTGCCCGCAGCCCTGCGGCAGCTGTGGGGCCAGCCGGATGCCTTTGTAGGGGTGGTGCACCGGTTGGACACGGGTGTGTCCGGCCTGATGGTGTTTGCCAGAACGCCCGGGGCTGCGGCCGCACTCAGCCGTCAGATCACCCAGAGCCAGAACGCCTACGCTGTGCAGGATGGCAGGGCCGAAGGAAAGCCGGAAGTACCGCAGTTCATCAAGCGGTATCGGGCCGTCATTGCAGGCGGGCCGGACGAAGCACTGCCCGCCGAAGGCACCCTGCGGGACTGGCTGTTCAAGGACAGCCGCCGGGGCCGGGTATTCCCGGTCAGCCGCCCCCGCAAGGGAGTGCGGGAAGCCGTGCTGGAATACCGCATCGTGAAAACGGCAGGAGAGATGAGCCTTGCTGAGATCACGCTGCACACCGGCCGCACCCATCAGATCCGGGTGCAGTTTGCATCCCGGAAGCATCCGCTGGCCGGAGACGGCAAATACGGAAGCCGCGTAAAAGGCAGCATTGCCCTGCAGAGCTGCGGCCTGCAGTTTTTGCACCCGGAGACCGGAAAGCCCATGGCATTTACGCTGCCGCTGCCGGAGGGTGCGTTCTGGAAACCGTTTGAAGAATAATGCATTTCCATTAGGTGAGAGGTATGGAACAATACAAAACTGATGCTGAGATCTATGCTGTGCTGGAGCGGGAGATCATTGACCTGACCATCCGCCCCGGCTCTTCGCTGAGCGAAAATCCGCTCTGTGCCCGCTTTGGCGCACCGCGCACCCTGATCCGGGTGGTGCTGCAGAAGCTGCAGGAAAACGGGCTGGTAAAGATCGTGCCTTACAAGGGCACCACCGTTACCCGGCTGAACCGCCGCATCGTGGACGAGCTGATCTACGAGCGCACCGCCGTGGAAGCCCGCGTATTGCGGGATTTTTCGCCCCGGTGCACCCCGGAGCAGCGGGCGTTGATCCGCAGGCGGGTGGAAGCCTACGAGGCCCTTGCGGCCATGGAGAGCCCGGATTACAACAAGCTGTACGAAGCCGACCGTGCCCTGCACGGGACATGGTTTGCCGCCATGGATAAAATGTACCTGTGGAGCACCCTGCAGAACGCCCACGCCGACTACAGCCGCTTCCGGATGCTGGACACCATGACCACCGGCGGCCTTGCCGAGGTGATTGCAGACCACCGCAACCTGATGAACGCCATCGAGCGGTGCGACCTTGCCGCCTTTGAACCGTTGGTGGAACGGCACCTGTACGGCGGCATCCGGCGGCTTGGCTCCAAGCTGACCGAGGAATATGCCGATTATTTTGAGCCGGAAAAGTAATTGTTCTATGTGGAACATTTTATAAAACAAAAGGGCACAGCGCATTGCAGCGCCGTGCCCTTTGTTTTATACTGTCTGAATTTCAGAACACCCCGGAAATAAAAATTTCCAGACCTATGCCAATGAGGATGATGCCGCCCAGAATGGATGCCTTGCCGGAGAGCTTGGTGCCAAACTTTTTGCCGATGCGCAGGCCCGCCATGCAGATAAAGAAGGTGACCACCGCAATGATGAGCGATGCCGCAAGTGCCATCAGCCAGCCGTATTCCGAAATGGTGAAGCCCACCGAAAGCGCATCGATGCTGGTGGCGATGCCCTGCATGAGCAGTGCACCCGCACTCAGCTCTGCGGCCTCTTCGGCCTCTTCGCCCTTGATGCCATCCACCAGCATTTTGCCGCCAATATAGCCCAGCAGAGCCAGCGCGATCCACGGGATGAACTTTTCAAACGAAGAGAACAGCTCCACAATGGTGTGCACGCACACCCAGCCCGTCATGGGCATCACGGCCTGAAAAAGGGCAAAGGTGCCCGCGATCCTGCACATGGTTCCCCTGCTCATGCGGGGGTCGTGCAGGCCGTTTGCCATAGACACCGAGAACGCATCCATTGCAAGGCCCACGCCCAGCAGGGCACTGTTGAGGAAAAATACAAAGCTCCATTCCATATTGTCTGCCTCCTGAATCTGACCAGAATATCGGGCAATACAAAACCCGGTCACGGGCGCACATGTACGTCCGAGACCGGGTGATTTTTTTGAAACCAACTCCATGTGCACGGGCGCTGTTCTATGCGCCAAAAACACATGAGTCTCGCAAATGAAAGCAAGCCAGACCGGAACCAACGGTCATCATGTTGACTTGCTGCGCCCTGCAAAAGCGCCTGCTACTCCCCCACGGGTATTTGTGATTGTTTTGCCATTGTAGCATATCTTTGCAGGGAAGTCCAGACAAACCGGCGCGGTTACACGGTATTTTTCCATCGGCGGGCAAAATACCAGTCCTGTGAAATAATAAAACACAGGGTGTTGCCCAGTGCCCTCAGGGTAACAGCATGTTCCTGACGCAAGGCCCGGCGGGCGCAGCGCTCGTACTCCCGCGCCTGCTGCATCCGGGCACTCCGGCGCTCTTCGGCGGTCAGGTGCATTCCCACATCGATCAGGGAGTGCAGCAGTGCCCAGTACAGCTCACACAGCGAGCCCGTGATGCCATGGCGGCGGACGCACTCGAACACGGTATAGTTTGCTTCCACACGGTCGAGATTGCGCAGGGTGACTTTGCTGTTGACGATGCTGCCCGCCACCTTGCGGTAAAGGTACAGCGCATCCGGGATATTCGCGATTCTGTCCGCTTTTTCGTAGGCGTAGGCGATCAGCAGGGTGTCCTCGTTCAGCTTGCCCTCTGCAAAGCGCAGCTGCGCAAAAATGCTGCGGTGGTACAGCTTGTTCCACACCACCATGTAGGGCAGAAGGGTGCTGTGCTCCAACGCCTGCTCCGGGGTCAGCACCTCCCGCCGCACATGCAGATACTGCTCCCGGATGGGGGTCAGGGCTTCGTCCACCTGCCGGTAATTGCACACGGCCATCTGTGCACCGGCCTCCTGCGCCGCATGGTAAAGCTTTGCGCAGAAGTCCGGCGTGATGATGTCGTCTGAATCCACAAAGGCGATCCATTCGCCCTCTGCCGCGTCCAGCCCGGCATTGCGTGCCCCGCTCAGACCACGATTCTTCTGGTGGATGACCCGGATGCGGCTGTCCTTTGCCGCTGCGGCATCGCACAAAGCAGGGCAGCTGTCCGGAGAGCCATCGTCCACCAGGATCAGCTCAAAATCCGTGAAGGTCTGGGCAAGGATGGAAGAGATGCAGGCGCTCAGAAAACGCTCTGTCTTATATACCGGCACGATGATGCTGATCTCCGGCTGTTTTTTATGTTGTTCCTGCACAATAAACTCCTCATTGCTTCAGGTCGTTTTCTGCCGTCTTTCCGCCCTTTTGCGGCATAGATCCAGATAACTGCAGGCCGATGCAGCGCAAACCACTGCCGCCCACAAATTTTTTAGTGTTACGCCGCGGGCTTGTATCAGCCGATGGCGGGCTGTACGCTCATACGCAAAGGCTTCCTTCATCCGGGGGCTTTTGCGCTCTTCCGGTGTCAGGTGCAGCCAGATGTCCCACACGGCAGTCAAAATCGGGCGATAGGCTGCACACAAAGCATCCCGGATGCCGTTTTGGTACAGCACATCAAACAGGCGGTACCATGCTTCCACCCAGTCCAGTGTTTTCAAGGTAGTCTTGCGGTGCATGGCACTGCCGGTAACGATGCGGTAATTGTATAAAAAATCCCATACACCGCAGGCAGAAGCCGCTCTTGCGTAAATGACCGGCATGAGACAGGTATCTTCAAATGCCTTGTTTTCTGGATAGCGCAGATTTTCCAGCAGTTTTCGGCGATAAAGCTTATTCCACGGAACCTGAAAATCCGACACCACCATCCGGCGCAGAACTTCCTCCTGCGGCAAAAACTCGTTCAAAAGGCGATGTTCTCCGCCTGCAAGCGTTTTGCCCGTTTCATCAATGCACTGACTGCTGCAGATTGCAAAATCTGCACCTGTTTCCAGCACTGCCTTATGCATTTTTTCCAGATATTCTGGTGCTACTGTATCATCCGAATCCACAAATGCGATCCAATTTCCCTGTGCTGCATCCAGACCCGCATTGCGGGCTGTGCTTACACCGCCGTTTTGCTTATGGATCACCCGCACGCGGCTGTCCCTTTTTGCTGCTGCATCGCACAGGGCAGGGCAGTTGTCCGGTGAGCCATCATCCACAAGGATCAGTTCAAAATCTGTAAAGGTCTGAGCGAGGATGGAATCAATGCACTCATTCAGATATTTTTCCACCTGATACACTGGCACGATGATGCTGATCTCCGGTCTTCCACTTTCTGTTCTTTCACTCACAGTATTTCTCCCATTCGGAATTCAGTTTTATTTCCGGTACTTGAAGTTGAAGTAGAACTGCGGGTTTGCAATGCAGAGTGCGGTTTCTGCTGCGTTGCGCAGGGTACAGGCCCCCTGTTGACGAACCTCTCTGCCTGCTTTTTTCAAGCACGCTTCCGCCTGCTGAACCCGTTCACTGTTTCTCTGTTTGGGTGGCAGACTTTTTTTGTGTTTCGGAGCATGCGTTTCATCAGTACATACTGCAGGAATGCTGTGTCTTTTTTTCCATACTTGAGTGCACAAGCAAGAAGGCCGTAGTTTGCATCGATCTCATCCAGATTTTTCAAGGTGACCTTTCCATGCATAATGCTTGCCGGATGCAGCCGGTAATGGTACAGTTTTTCCTTTATACAAGCCACAGCTGTTGCATGTTCAATGATTTCCGGTGTGGTAAATGCATCTTCATAGTTTTTGCCCACAGGAAAAACGATTCCTTCCAGCACATCTCTCCGATGCAGTCTTGTTGCTGCCTGAATCAACGGCGTAAGGCGGATGCGGTGTATTGCTTCCTCACGGGAAAGCACTTCTGTACGTAAAGGCTGTTCCTGATAATCACAAAGACTTCCATCCTCTTCCATAAAAACTTCGTTGCAGACTGCAAGTTCAGCACCTGCCTGCTTTGCTGCCCGCAGCATTTTTTCGTAGTAAGTCTTGTCTACAAAGTCATCCGGGTCCACAAAGCCGATCCAATTTCCCTGTGCAGCTGCCAAACCCGCATTGCGAGCTGTGCTTACACCTCCGTTGATTTTATGGATCACCCGCACGCGGCTGTCTTTTTCCGCCGCTGCATCACACAGGGCAGGGCAGTTGTCCGGGGAGCCATCGTCCACCAGAATCAGCTCAAAATCCGTAAAGGTCTGTGCCAGAATGGAATCAATGCATTCGTTCAGGTATTTTTCCACCTTATACACCGGCACGATGATGCTGATCTCCGGGGATTTTTTTGTCTCTGTCATGTTCCTTAAACCACTTTCTGTGTTTATTTTTATTCCTCACACGCTATTTCTATTATACATGGTTTGGATGGATTTGAAAAGAAGCCGCCGTACAGAAATCTCTGCGCGGCGGCTTCTTTCAAATCTTATTGTGTTTTCAAGGTTTACTCTTCGCCCTTATCGTCTGCTTCCGGGGCTTCTGCAGCGGCGGCAGCATCCGCAGCTTCCATGGCGGCAAGCTGCTCTGCGGTGGGTTCGGCATCGGCATCGGAGGTGTCGATCTGCTCGGTCTGGGCCTCGTCGTCGTGGTCGGTGCGGGCAAGTACCATCACCTTATCGTTCTCACCCAAGCGCATCACCCGCACGCCGGAACCGTAGCGGCTCTGCAGCGGGATCTCGTTGGCGTGCAGACGGATGATGATGCCCTCCTGACTGCTCAGCAGCACATCGTCCACGTCGTCCACGATCTTGACCGCAGCCACCTTATCCTTGGCGGCATCGTAGTTGCGGATGCCCTTGCCGCCGCGTGCGGTGATGCGGTAGGTGTCGATGTCCGACCGGCGGCCCTTGCCGTTCTCGGTGACGGTGAGCACCGTGCCGCCCTCGCGGCAGATGCACACGCCCACAACTTCATCGCCCTCGGCCAGACGGATGGCGCGCACGCCGTGGCCGCTGCGGCCCATGGGACGTGCATCGGCTTCGTTGAAGCGGATGGCCTGACCGTTGCGGGTGGCAACGATGAGCATATCGTGGCCGGAGGTCAGGCGGGTCCATGCCAGAGCGTCGCCCTCGTTCAGGGCAATGCCGATCAGGCCGGACTTACGGATGTTAGCATACTGTTCCAGCGGGGTGCGCTTGATGAGGCCCTGCTTCGTGACCATGGTCACAAAGCCGCCCTCGGTGTCGGCTTCCTTCGACTGGCAGATCATGTTGGTGACCTTTTCACCCTCGGCCAGCTGCAGCAGGTTGACGATGTTGCTGCCCTTGCTGGTGCGGCTGCCCTCGGCAATGGTGTAGCCCTTGATGCGGAACAGACGGCCCCTGTCGGTGACAAAGAGCACATAGTCGTGGGTGGAGCCTACGAACATCTCCTGCACGATGTCCTCTTCCTTGCGGGTCATGCCGGAGATGCCGCGTCCACCGCGGCGCTGTGCCTGATAGGTGGCCTTGAGCTGGCGCTTGATATAGCCGGCCTCGGTCAGGGTGTAGACACACTGCTCCTCGGCGATCAGATCCTCGATATCCACCTCACCGGTCACGGACTGGATCTCGGTGCGACGCTCGTCGCCGAAGCGCTTTTTCATTTCCAGCAGCTCTTCCTTGACGATAGCAAGCACACGGGCGTCATCGGCCAGAATGGCCTCCCAGTTCTCGATCTTGGCCTGCAGGCTGGCAAGCTCTTCCTCGATCTTCAGGATCTCAAGGCCCGCCAGACGGCCCAGCTGCAGCTTGACGATGGCATCTGCCTGCGGGTCGTCAAAGCCGAACTGCTCCATGATGGCAGCCTTGGCCTCTGCCATGCCGCCCTTGCAGGCGCGGATGGTGGCGATCAGCTCGTCCACGATGTCGGTGGCCTTCTTCAGACCTTCCAGAATGTGGGCGCGCTCCTTGGCCTTTTTCAGGTCGTACTGGGTGCGGCGGCGCACCACCTCGTCCTGAAATTCCACGTATTTCTGAAGCATCTGCTTCAGGGTGAGGACTTTCGGCACCTTGTGGTCGATGGCCAGCATGATAACGCCCACGGTATCCTGCAGCTGGGTGTACTGGTACAGCTGGTTCAGGATGACCTGTGCATTGGCGTCCTTGCGGATATCCACCACGATGCGCATACCCTTGCGGTTGGTCTCATCGTTCAGGCCGGTGATGCCCTCAATGCGTTTCTCCTTGACAAGGTCGGCCATGTTCTCGATGAGGCGGGCCTTGTTGACCATATATGGAATTTCCGTAATGATGATCTGGGTGCGGCCGTTCTTGGTTTCCTCAATGGTGGCGCGGCCCCGCAGGGTGATCTTGCCCCGGCCGGTGGCGTAGGCGGCGCGGATGCCGCTGCGGCCCATGATGATGCCGGCAGTGGGGAAGTCCGGGCCCTTGATGTATTCCATCAGGCCGGGCAGGTCGATGTCCGGATCGTCGATATAGGCGATGCAGCCGTCAATGACCTCGCTCAGGTTGTGGGGCGGGATGTTGGTGGCCATGCCGACCGCAATGCCCTGACTGCCGTTGACCAGCAGGTTGGGGAAGCGGCAGGGCAGCACGCTGGGCTCCTTCTTGGTCTCGTCAAAGTTGAGGTCCCAGTCGATGGTGTCCTTCTCGATATCGGTCAGCATCTCCACCGCCATGCGGCTCATGCGGGCCTCAGTGTAACGGTAGGCAGCCGGGGGGTCGCCATCCACAGAACCAAAGTTACCCTGACCATCCACCAGCGGATAGCGCAGAGAGAAATCCTGTGCCAGACGGACCATGGCATCGTAGACCGATGCGTCGCCGTGGGGATGGTAGGAGCCCAGCACCGCACCAACGGTGTCGGCGGATTTGCGGTAGGGATGGCTGGGGTCGTTGCCGCGCTCGTGCATGGTGTACAGAATGCGGCGGTGAACAGGCTTCAAACCGTCGCGCACATCGGGCAGGGCGCGGGACACGATGACCGACATGGAGTAGTCCAGGAATGCGGTCTCGATCTCCTTTTTCACATCGCGGATGATCTTTTTGGTTCCGCTGCCCGGTATCATCACATAATCTTCTTCCATTGTTTCCTCCAATTACACGTCCAGCTTTGCGTACTGGGCGTTGGTCTCGATAAAGCGGCGGCGCGGCTCCACCTGATCGCCCATCAAGATGGTAAAGGCTTCGTCGGCCTTTTCTGCATCGTCAATGGTGATCTGCACGATCACGCGGTTATCGGGGTTCATGGTGGTCTCCCACAGCTGTTCGGGGTTCATCTCACCAAGGCCCTTATAGCGGTTCACCTTTGCGCCGGGCATTTCCTGCGAAAGCACGGCCATTTCGGCATCGTTGTAGGCGTACTTGATGGTGTTGCCCTTCTGCACCTTGAACAGAGGCGGCTGGGCCACATACACATGGCCCTGCTCAATGAGCGGGCGCATATAGCGGAAGAAGAAGGTGAGCATCAGGGTGCAGATGTGGGAGCCATCCACATCGGCATCGGCCATGATGAACACTTTATCGTAGCGCAGCTTGGAGATATCGAACTCGTCACCAATGCCGCAGCCCAGTGCCAGCACAACGGGCATCAGCTTGTCGTTGCCGTAAATTTTATCGGCGCGGGCCTTTTCCACGTTCAGCATCTTGCCCCACAGCGGCAGGATGGCCTGAATGGCAGAATCACGGCCCATTTTTGCGGAACCGCCTGCAGAATCACCCTCGACGATGAAGATTTCGGTGCGGCTGGGGTCTTTTTCGCGGCAGTCTGCCAGCTTGCCGGGCATCCGGCTGGTCTCCAATGCGCTCTTGCGGCGCACCAGTTCGCGGGCCTTTTTGGCAGCGGCGCGGGCGCGGGCGGCCTGAGTGGCCTTTTCAAAGATGGCCTTTGCCACGCCGGGGTTCTCCTCAAAGAATTCCATCAGCTTGGAGTAGACCATATTGGAAACAAGGGTGCGGATCTCCGTATTGCCCAGCTTTGCCTTGGTCTGGCCCTCAAACTCCGCCTCCTGCAGCTTGACAGAGATCACGCAGATCAGGCCCTCGCGCACGTCCGCACCGGACAGGTTCTCGTCCTTATCCTTCAGCAGGCCGTGGCTGCGGCCGTAATCGTTGAACACGCGGGTCAGGCTGTTCTTGAAGCCCTCCTCGTGGGTGCCGCCGTCCGGGGTGTTGACGTTGTTGGCAAAGCTCAGCAGCAGCTCGTTGTAGCTGGAATTATACTGCAGTGCGATCTCTGCCATGCCGCGGTCGGTCTGGCCCTTGAGGTAGATCACATTGGGGTGCAGCACGTCCAGCTTGCGCTTCTCGCCCAGATAGGTGACAAAGCTCTTGATGCCGCCCTCGTAGCACATGACCTCGGTGCGGTAGCAGGGTTCACCCTCCTTGCCGTCCTCCAGCACGGGGGTATACATCTCACGCTCGTCGGTCAGAGTGATCTTGACACCGGCGTTCAGGAAGCTTTCTTCCCGCAGGCGCTTTTCCAGCGTGTCGAAGTCGTACACGGTGGTATCCCGGAACATCTCCGGGTCCGGCTTGAAGGTGACCCGGGTGCCGGTAACGCCGTCGGCTACGGTACCGATGCACTTGAGCGGGCCGTCCGGGTCGCCGCGGCGGAAGGTCTGCTCGTACTCGTGGCCGTCGCGGCGCACGTTGACGGTGAGCCACTCGGAGCAGGCGTTGACCACCGAAGCGCCCACGCCGTGCAGGCCGCCGGCCACCTTGTAGCCGGAGTTCTCGCCGCCGAACTTGCCGCCGGCGTGCAGGATGGTGTAGACGACGGTGACGGCGGGCAGGCCGGTGTCGGCCTGAATGTCCACAGGGATGCCGCGGCCGTTATCCGTGACCTGAATGATGTTGTCTTTCAGGATCTTGACCTCGATGTGGTCGCAGTAGCCGGCCAGTGCTTCATCGATGGCGTTGTCCACGATCTCGTAGACCAGATGATGCAGGCCGCGCTCGCCGGTGGAACCGATATACATGCCCGGGCGCTTGCGCACCGCCTCCAGACCCTTCAGGACCTGGATCTCGCTGGCATTATACTCATGGTCGGTAGCGGTTTCGGCATTTGTGCTGGTAATGATTTCTTCTGCCATTTCCTTTCTCCCTTTTGTTCAATGTTTGCTATTTTTATTCGATCTATCGTAAAAGCAGAGCATATTCTCCGCCTGTTGGCTGGTTTACTCGATCATTTTTTCGGCTCTGCGCCGCATGGCAGCAGGCGACAGCTCCGAAAGATACACCGTGTCCACCACGGCCCCGTCTGCCAGAACATAGCTCTGGGGCAGCTCGTCCGAAAGGCTCACCACCGCGCCGTTCTTCTGGGCGTAGTTCAGAAACTCCCGGCCCCGGGGGGTGATGGTGGTGGTTTCCAGATTGAAGATGCCGATAATGTCCCGGTCATTCAGCACGTAGTCACGGCCCAGATGAATATACATACAGTATTTTCCTCATTCTGGCAGTTCATGCATAAAAACGCCGTTTATTCACCGGCAGCCGCATGTACTTTTGCATCATTTCTTCATGCTTTGCTCAGCACACCGCCGTTCATGCGGTACACTTCGCCGTCCGTTTTCAGGAACGCGGTGTCATCGCAGCTGGTCACGAATGTCTGCTTTTCCTTCATGCGGGTGAGCAGATACTGCTTGCGGCCCTCGTCCAGCTCGCTGAGCACATCGTCCAGCAGGAGCACCGGGTGCTCTCCGGTGATCCGGGCAGCGGCAGCCGCTTCGGCCATTTTCAGGCTCAGCACCACGCTGCGCTGCTGTCCCTGACTTGCAAACACCTTTGCGGGCTGGTCGTCCAGCAGCAGCTCTACGTCCTCGCGGTGGATGCCGCACAGGCTCTGCCCGGCGCGCAGCTCTTCGTTCTGGCGCTGCTTCAAAAGTGCGGACAGTCCGCCCGGCTCAAACTGGGCGGCATAGCGCACCGCCATGCGCTCTGCCCCGTGGGAAAGCTCAGCATAGTTGGCGCAGGCCAGCGGTGTGAGCAGGGCCAGATATTCCCGCCGCCGCTTCTGGATAGCCTCGCCCTGTGCGGCAAGCTCCACGTTCAGCACTTCCAGCAGGGCACATTTTTCTGCCCACGGGCGCTCCGTGCCGCCTGCGGAATGACGCAGAAGCGCGTTTTTCTGCTGCAATGCCCGCACATAGCGACGGTAGGTGGCAAGGTAGCCGGGGTACAGCTGGCACAGCGCCGCGTCCAGAAACCGCCGCCGTCCTTCCGGTGCACCTTTTACAAGGCTCAGGTGCCCGGGGTCGAACACCACAGCCGGAAAGCTGCCCGCAAGGCCCGCCGCCCGCTTGGGCGGAGAACCGTTGACCGATGCATACCGGCCGGGGCGCTGTGCATCCGGCGTGCCCACCGTAATGCGCACATTTGCCGGTTCGTCCGGTTCCTGATCCTCCTGCCGGGTGCGCTGGGTGACGGCCTCCAGTACCGCGAATGTTTCTCCGCGGCGCACAAGCTCGGCATCCTTGCCGCCCCGGAAGCTTTTGCCGCCGGTCAGCAGCCAAATGGCCTCCAGCAGGTTCGTTTTGCCCTGACCGTTGTTGCCGCAGATCACGGTCAGCTCCCGGCCCGGTTCCAGCTGCGCTGCCGCAATATTGCGGTAATTCGCAACTTCCAGTGAAAGCAGACGCATTACTGGCCCTGACCCACTTCCACGGTCTGGCCGTCCAGCTCGATCACATCACCGGCACGGCACTTCTTGCCGCGCATGGTGCACACCTCGCCGTTCACCTTCACGGCACCGCCCTGCACCAGCTCCTTGGCTTCGCCGCCGGTCTCGCACAGGCCTGCATATTTCAGCAGGGCATCCAGCTTGATAAATTCCGTATGGATGAGAATTTTCTGCATAATTTCGCCCTCTTAATCGTTCTTGAAGCGCACCGGCAGCACCAGATACAAAAAGTCGTTGCCCTCGGCAGGCAGCACCTTGACCGGGCTCAGAGGGCCGCTGATCTCCATGCGGACCTTCTCGGTGCGGGCGTTGCGCAGCGCATCCAGCAGATAGCGGTTGTTGAAGCCGATCTCCACTTCATCGCCCTCGCAGTCGGCGTTGAACTCGTCCACCACGCGGCCAAGGTTGGTCTGGCAGCGCACCACGACTCTACCCTCTGTAAAGGAGATGCGGAGAGGATTTTTTAAACGCTCTGTAATAATCAGCGAAGCACGCTCGATGGTCTCGATGAATTCCTTGGTGTCGATGGTCACGCGGGTGCGGCTGTCGGCGGGGATCACGTTGCGGTAGTTGAGGAACTCGCCCTCGATCAGACGACTCATGATGGTGTAGCCGCCGGCCATAAAGACCACATAGCGGCGGTTGGCGCTGATGTGCACCGGCTCTTCGTCGTCGTTGGGCAGCAGGTGGGCGACCTCGGTCATGGTCTTGCTGGGCACGATGATGCGGATATCCTTTACCGCCGTCACCGGGCGTTCCACGATAGCCAGACGGTAGCCGTCCAGTGCCACCACAGTCAGCTTGTCGGGCAGGATCTCGAACAGCTCACCGGTGTGGGCGGGCTTTTTCTCGTCCTGACTGACAGCATATAACGTACGATCGATCATATCTTTCAGCACACCGGTCTTGATGGTCAGGGTCTCTTCCGCTCCGGTATTGGGCAGCTCCGGGAAATCGTTGGCCGGCATGGACTGGATCTCGAACTGGACTACGCCGCTCTGGATGGTAGTCTTGCCGTTCTCGGCAGAGAGGATGCTGACCTGACCGGCGGGCATCCGGCTGATCATGCTGCTGAGCAGCTTTGCATTCAGCACTACCTCGCCGGCTTCCTTGACATTGGCTTCGATGGTGGTCACGATGCCCATTTCCAGATCGTAGCCGGTGAGGTTGAGCTGGAAGCCTTCGGCTTTCAGCAGGATGCCTTCCAGCACAGGGATGGCAGAACGCATGGTGACGGCTTTGGACACACCATCGATGGCTGCGCTCAGCAGAACTTTATCACATACGATGTTCAAACTGAATTCTCTCCTTTGTTTTTCGTTTCTGATGTTGTTTTGTGTTTCAAAACAGTTTCAGAACCGGTCTATCTTATTGAACTTGTTGTAGTAACCGTAGTAGGGGGTGGGGAACTTGTGGAAACCCCGAAAAGCCTTGTCGGAATGCGGGGGTTTTGGTTTCCACGGGATTGTGAATGTGTTGTGAATGGATCGTGGAAAGGTTGGAATAGGTCTTTCTTTCCACAGACCATGTGGAGAACGGAGGTTGAATGTTGAAAACTCTGTGGAAAGTGTGGAAAGGTTTGCGTTTTTACCACAAGATATAGGTTCTTTTTCCCCGTTTTGTTCCGTTTTCTCCCCCATATTTTGGGGTTTCACCCATAAATGAGTACGACTTTTGCACGATTTCTGCGGTCAGGCCTTCACGTTCTTGATGATGTCGCTCACGGTCTCGCGCAGGTGCTGGTCGTTCTTCATGTCACGCTCCATGGTCTTGAGGGAGTAGACGATGGTGGAGTGGTCACGGCCGGAGAATTCACGGCCGATCTCTTCCATGCTCATGCCGGTGACCTCGCGCAGGATGTAGATGGCCACGCGGCGGGCAGAGGCAACGTTGGCGTTGCGCTTGGTGCCGCGGATGTCGGCAGGGGAGACGTTGAAGGTGCGGGACACCTCGCCGATGATCTTCTCGATGGTCACGGGCACCGGCTGGGTCTCGTTGAGGATGTCCTTGATGGCATTCTGGGCCACACTGATGACCGGCTGGATGCCCTCCAGCATGTAGTAGGCGTTCAGTTTTTTTACAGCGCCTTCCAGCTGGCGGATGTTGTTCTTCAGGTGGTTGGCAATGAACTCGGCCACATCCTCGGGCAGGTCCAGATGCAAAAGCTCTGCCTTGCGCTTGACGATGGCCACGCGGGTCTCAAAATCCGGCGGCTGCACATCGGCGGTCAGGCCCCACTCAAAGCGGGTGCGCAGACGCTCTTCCAGACTTTTGATCTCCTTGGCCGGGCGGTCGGAGGCAATGACGATCTGCTTGTGGGCATCGTGCAGGGAGTTGAAGGTGTGGAAGAACTCCTCCTGCGTGGACTCCTTGCCGGCGATGAACTGGATATCGTCTACCAGCAGCAGGTCTGCCACGCGGTACTTCATGCGGAAGTCCTCGGTGCTGCCGGCGCGGATGGCGGCGATCAGCTCATTGGTGAACTGCTCGCAGGTAACGTACATGATGACGAAATCGGGGTGGGTGCGCTTGATCTCGGTCTGGATGGCCGTGAGCAGATGGGTCTTGCCAAGGCCGGAGCCGCCGTAGATGAACAGCGGGTTGTATGCGCCGGAGGGATTGGCCGCAACCGCCTGTGCAGCAGCAAACGCAAACTGGTTGGAAGGGCCTTTGATGAAGTTTTCAAATGTGAACTCGTAGTTGCCCTGCGGGGAGGCGGGGTTCGCCTCGTACTGCTGGGCCAGCACCACCTCGTGCGGCGGCGTGCTGGGCACCACCAGCGTGATGTCCACGTCGAAGCCCAGCACGGTCTTGAAGGCTTCCTTGAGCAGGCCAAGGTAGCGGTCCGTCACGATCTTGCAGATGAAGTCGTTGCGCACCGAAAGGGTGATGTGGCTGGAATCCTCAAAGCTGATCGGCTCCAGTCCGTCGATATAGAGATTATAGGTCGGCTCGGCCATCTGCGTTTTGCAGTACGCCTGGGCGGCCTCTAAAACGTCCTTAAAAGAATCCATAAAACATCCACTCCGTTAAAGTTTTCAACAATGCTGCTGATACTAGGTTAGTATACCACAAAAAACGCTGTGCGTCCATATTTCTATAATGTAATTTATAATACATAAGAAAAGCCCCTGCACGGCCGTTGTGGCATGGGCAAAACAGGGCCACAATATCTTGTGGCAAAAGAGTTTTCCACGGCAGAATGGTGAAAAAGTTGAAAATCTTTTCACAAAAAAGTTTGAAGGAAAGCGAAAAAAATGCTTGACAGAACGCCATACTATGCGATATACTGTTGAATTGCAAGCCTGTCCCCAATCTGGGACCACATCAGACCCCATACCGGGGATAAGTTTTTACGGAGGATACAACCATGAAGAGAACTTTTCAGCCCAAGAAGCGTCAGCGCAAGGAAGTTCATGGCTTTCTGACCCGCATGAGCACCAAGAACGGCCGTAAGGTCATCAATGCTCGCCGTGCAAAGGGCCGCAAGAGCCTGACTGTCTGATCCGGCCTTTTATGACGGGATCCGGCGCAGAAATGAATATGCGCACAAAAGACCGCTGATATTGGATTAGCGGTCTTATTTTTTTTTGAAAATTGAAAGAATTTTCGTAAAAATGCCCGCATGGGCTTTCAAAGTCGAAAAATTTTTGATATACTGGCTGAAGAATGCACTCTTCGGGGCGTGTTCTCAGCCACAGAAAGGAGGCGCGGAATCATGCGCTATCGTCCCATCCGCCGCAACAGCGAGTTTGGCAGAGTGTATGCCCGCGGCAAATCCTATGTGAACCCCGGTCTTGTGATGTATGTGCTCAAGACCCGCAGCAAAAAGACCCGCGTGGGTCTGACCGCCACCAAAAAGATCGGCCACGCCGTGCAGCGCAACCGCGCCCGCCGCGTGATGAAGGCGGCCATCGACGAGCATCTGGACTACAACATCGGCGGCTATGATCTGATCTTTGTAGCCCGCGGTATGACCCCGCGGCTGAAGAGCTGGCAGCTGAGCAGCGTTGTGGCAAAGCTGTTTGCACAAGCCGGTCTGCCGGATAAGGCCAAACGGCCGGATGCGCCGCCCCCTGCCACCGTGCCCCCGGCACGCAGGGCACAGGCGGAAAAGCCGGACGCATGAACCGCCTGCAGTACATCTGCCGCCGCGCGCTGTGCGTGCCCATCCGGGCCTACCAGTACACTCTCAGCCCATGGATCGGCCGCAGCTGCCGTTTTACGCCCAGCTGCAGCAACTACACCATGCAGGCCATCATGACCCATGGGTGCGTAAAGGGCATCCTGCTGGGGGCATGGCGCATCGCCCGGTGCAATCCCTTCGGCAAATGGGGCTTTGACCCGGTGCCGGAGCCGGGCCGCTGGCAGAACCCTGCCCGCCGCCTGCAGCCCGCAAAGCTGTTTTCCACACGGCACAAGCAAAAGGTGGAAAAGTAAATATGCTTCTTGTGACGCGGTGCACTGTGGGCAGCGTGTCCTACGATAAAAATAACAAGTCCCGTGCCACAGACGGGGCAGAATGGACAAAGGTATGAACTTCTTTTACATCCTGAGCGGTCCTCTCGGCTATGTCATGGAGTGGATCTACAAGCTGCTCCCGAGCTACGGCTGGGACATCATCATCTTCACGCTGCTCATCAACATCGTCAAGATCCCTCTGCAGCTGAGCCAGCAGAAGAGCATGGCTAAAATGTCGGCCTTCCAGCCCATGATGATGGAGATCCAGACCAAGTACAAGGACAAGCCCGAAAAGCAGCAGGAAGAAATGCTCAAGCTGCAGCAGGACTACGGCTATAACCCCACCGCAGGCTGCGTGCCCATGCTGTTGAACTTCCTTGTCATGTTCGGCGTTATCGGTGTCGTGTACAATCCGCTGGAGCGCATCTTCCACATCAGCGCTGCGGCTCTGACCGCCGCCGGTGAGGCCCTGACCGCCTCCGGCGTCGCCTTTACCGCCATCACCCGCGATACCAACATCATCGCACAGGTGGTTGCTGGCAACGGCGGTGTGCTGGGCTGCTTCAGCGCCGAGCAGATCGCTACCATTACCGAGTTCAGCCAGCACATGAACTTCCTCGGCATCGACCTGACCCGCATCCCCAAACTGGGCCTTTCTCTGGACATCGTGCTGCCGCTGCTGTCGGTCATCACCATGCTCCTGTCCACCCATATCAGCATGAAGGCCAGCGGCCAGCAGATGCAGGGCAGCATGAAGCTGACCATGTATATGATGCCGCTGATGTACCTGTTCTTCTGCTTCACCTATCCTCTGGCATTCTCTCTGTACTACGTCATTTCCAACATCGTGATGACCGTGCAGACTCAGGTCATGCGCAAGGTGTACGACCCCGATAAGATGCGCAAGGAGATCGAAGCGCAGATCGCAGAAAAGAAAAAGCAGGAAAAACGCGGTGTGAAGAACACTACCGTCAAGGTCACCGATCCCAAGACCGGCAAGACCACGGAAAAGAACATTTCTGCCAGCGAGATGAACAAGCGCCGTCTGGAGTATGCCCGCCAGCTGGACGAGGAGCGCTACAAGGACGAGCGTACCGTGCCGCTGAGCGAGCTGAACAAGCAGGATAAAGAATAAGAGGAGGATGAACGGTTATGATCCGTAAGCAGGAAGCGACCGGCAAAACGGTCGATGAAGCCCGCGCAAAAGCCTGCGCTCTGCTGGGCGTGCAGGCCGATGATCTGAATGTCAGCTGCGAAGTGCTGGAAATGCCCCAGAAGACTGGTTTTCTGGGCCTGAAGCTCACCCCGCTAAGGTGTGCGTGAGCGTGGAGGAGCCGGATGCTCCGGCTGCAGCACCCGCTGAGCCTGTTGTTGAGAAAAAGACTCCCGTGCAGGAGGCTGTCAAGGCCGCTCCCGTGGCAGAGGAGCCTGCTGCTGCGGCAGCACAGCCGGAAGCAAAGGCCGAAGAGCCTGCTGCCCCCGCTGCAGAAGCTGCTGCAGAGCAGCCCGCTGCCGAGGAAGAGGAGCCGGAAGTCCCCATCGTGATCGAAGAGAACGCTAAGATCAAGGCTGCTGTGGACTACCTGCGTGAGGTCATTGCCCTGATGGGCGTGGAGAATGTCACCTTCAGCGCTGTGCAGAAGGGCGAAGCTACCATCATCCGTCTGGACGGTGAAAAGCTGGGTGCCCTCATCGGCCGCCGCGGCGAGACCATGGAGAGCCTTTCCTATCTGGCAAGCCTTGTGGCAAACCGTCTGGAGGGCGATTACATCAAGCTGGGTCTGGATGTGGCCGGCTACCGCGATAAGCGCGAGAGCGACCTGACCGCACTGGCACAGCGCATTGGTGCCAAGGTGCGCAAGACCGGCCGCAGCTTTGCCATGGAACCCATGAACCCCTACGAGCGCCGTATCATCCACTCTGCCATCAGCAAGATGGAGGGCGTGCGCAGCGAGAGCAAGGGCGAAGGCCGTGACCGCCGTGTGGTCATCTACTCCACCGCACCCGATGCACAGACCGAGAACACCTATGGCGAACGCCGTCCCCGCGGCGGACGCGGCAATGGCCGTCGTCCCGGCGGCAGCCGCAATGGCGGCTATCGCGGCGGGAACCGTTCTGAGCATGGCGACCACAATGGAAACCGCGGCGGCTACCGTGGCAGCCGCAATGGTGCACCCCGCGGCCCACGGCCTTCCGGCGTGCCGGAGCGCACCTATGCACCCCGTGATGCAGAGAATGCAGCACCGGTAGCACCCAAGCGCACCGAGCGCGTGGACGATTTTGCCGATTTCAGCTTTGGCAAGATCGAGCTGTAATAGCGAAAATATTTTTGAAGCAATAGGACCGGGCAGCCCGCAGGCTGTCCGGTCCTGTGTTTTTGAAGAGAAAAATCAAGAAAAATGATTTTTTCAGCGTCCTCGCCCTCTCAGTCTCGCATTGCTCGACCGCTTATTTCCGCTTTTTGGCTTTGCCATTTTCCCCCAACCGGAGGAAATCTGTCAAAGGCAGAACCCTTGGCAAAACTGGGAGCTTTGCCGTACTGCCAAAGCCTCTCACTTTGGGAGAGGTGGCATTGCGGAGCAATGACGGAGAGGGCAAGGCCGCTGACAATCAAATTTTACCCCGATCTGACACAGAGCTGGTTTCAGCCACGGTCCCATACTGCTATACTGAGCCTGTCAAAAGTCATTCTTCTCAAAATTTGGAGAAACTGCCTGTTTTTTGCCGAAATCTTTCTCTTAAATGGCAATTGTAAAACAATTGGTCAAGGCTTTATACTGTAGTCAAGAGCGTTCTGTTCGTGAAGAACAGACAGAATGATGAAAAGAGAGGTAATCAACTATGGCTCAGAACAAGATCTCCCGCCGCAGCTTCCTGCGTGGTGCAGGGGCATCCGCAACCATCGCAGCCGCCAGCTGCATGGCACCCTCTGCAGCCGCCTGTGACATCAAGTCTCTGTGGAGCATGGATCTGCAGATCCTTGCCACCAGCGATACCCACGGCAAATTCGATCCATGGGACTACGCTGCCAACAAGGCAGATGCTTCCGGCAGTGTGGCCCAGCAGGCGACTGCCATCAAGCAGTGCCGCACCCGGAACACGCTGGTGGTGGATGCAGGCGATACCATTCAGGCCAACTCCGCAGAGCTGTTCCTGAACGATGACCTGCATCCCATGATCGCTGCCATGAATGCCATCGGCTATGATATCTGGACCACTGGCAACCATGAGTACAACTACGGCATGGATGTGCTGAAAAAGGTCATGGGACAGCAGAAGGCCAAGGTGCTCACTGGCAACGTTTACGCACCGGACGGCACCCCGCTGGCCGACGGCTACACCATCATCAAGAAGGGCACTGTCAAGATCGGTGTCATTGGCATGGTCACCCCCAACATCATCCGCTGGGATGCCAAGAATCTGGAGGGCTGGAAGGTCACCAACCCTGTGGACGAGAGCCGCAAGATCATTGATAAGATCAAGGATCAGGTGGATGTTCTGATCGGCGTCATGCACATGGATACCGAGAACGAGTACGGTGTCTATGGCTCCGGCGTCACCGATCTGGCAAATGCCTGCCCGGAGTTTGATGTGATCGTGGGCGGCCACGGCCACAGGAGCATCCCCAACATGATGATCAACAACGTGCTGGTGGTGGAGAACAAGAACGCCGGTGCCACCCTGTCCGAGATCCACGTCTATCTGGAGCGCCAGCTGGACGGTAAGTGGAAGGTCGTGAACCGCACCTCTGAAAACCTGCAGATCAAGGAGTACGAGCCCGATCCGGAGCTGACCGCTCTGCTGGCCTCCTACGACACCCGCGCCAAGGAAGACGCTGTTACCCCCATTGGCGAGCTGAAGGGCGGCGATCTGGCCCCCGAAAACGAGATCGACTGCCTGCCGCAGGCCATGGTGCAGGATACCGCGCTGCTGGACTTCATCAACGAAGTGCAGATGTACTACACCGGTGCGCAGGTCTCTGCTACCGCCCTGACCTCCATGACCTCCCAGATGCGCGCGGGCACCATCCGCAAGTGCGATATGGCCAGCATCTACACCTACCAGAACACCCTGTACAAGCTGCAGATGACCGGCGAGCAGCTGCGCCGCTTCATGGAGTGGTCTGCTGCCTTCTTCAAGACATGGAAGCCGGATGAAGTGACCATCGCCTTTGACCCCTCGGTGCGCTACTACCTGTATGATGCTTTTGAGGGTGTCAACTACGAGCTGGACGTCTCCAAGGAGCCGGGCCACCGCATCAAGAACCTCAAGTGGCCGAACGGCAAGGCCGTGAAGGACACCGACACCTTTGTGGTGGCAGTGAACAACTACCGCGCCACCACCCAGCTGCTGACGGCTGCGGACATCTTCCTGCCGGGCGAAGAGCTGCCCAAGCTGCTGGAGATCGATGTGCGTGGCGACGTGGGCGGCATCCGCGAGCTGCTGGGCGAGTACATCCGCACCGTGAAGGGCGGCACCATTGAGCCGCACGTGAACAACAACTGGAAGATCGTGGGCAACAACTGGAAGGCTGCCGATCACCAGAAGGCTGTGCAGCTGCTGCGCGAGGGCAAGCTGGCCCTGAATGAGAATGCCGATGCACGCACGCTGCCTGGCAAGGCCATCACCACGGCGGATATCGCCAAGTTCTAAAAAACAGTTTCTTGTAAAAAGGGGCTTTCCGTGTTGGGACGGAAAGCCCCTTTTTTGTGTGAGAAACGGGCGGATTTTCAACCGTTTCCCGGGAATTGGTTGAAAAAACAGTACCATTCCGCAGCATTTCGTGGTACAATGAAACTGTATTGGTCTCGCTGCTGTGGGCAGATGGGAGCAAGCGGCCAGACCGGGCGCGGAAAGGAAGCCAGAAAAAACCATGCAGGAAACGACCATTGCAGCCATTGCAACAGCACCGGGCGCAGGCGGCATTGCCGTCGTGCGGCTCTCCGGTGCGGAGAGCTATCCCATAGCAGCCCGGGTGTTCCGCCCGGCCAACGCCGCAAAAAAGGTGGAGAATGCCAAAGGCTACACCGCCATGTACGGCACATTCCGGGAAGGGGACGAAGCCTTTGATGAGGGGGTGGCCCTGTTTTTCCGCGCGCCCCACAGCTATACCGGCGAGGACGTGGTGGAGCTTTCCTGCCATGGCGGCAGCGCCGTGGCCCGCCGTCTGGTGGAAGCCTGTCTTGCTGCCGGTGCTCAGCCTGCCGCGCCCGGCGAGTACACCCGCCGCGCGTTCCTGAACGGCAAGCTGGGTCTGACGCAGGCCGAAGCGGTGATGGATCTGATCTCGGCGGATGGCCGTCAGGGTGCCGCGCTGGCCAATGCCGCGCTGGGCGGTGCGCTGGCAAAGAAGATCAGTGCCCAGAAGGAAGCGCTTACCGCCATTCAGGCTCACCTTGCCGCATGGGTGGATTTTCCCGAAGAGGATGTACCGGAGCTGGACGGTGACCATCTGCACCGCGTACTGAGTGGGGTAAAGGCAGAGCTGGACGAGTTGATCCATAATTATCAGGCGGATACCGTCCTGCGCGAAGGTGTGGACTGCGCCATTGTGGGCAGACCAAATGCGGGCAAATCCACACTGCTCAACCTGCTGGCCGGGTTCGACAGGGCCATCGTCACGCCGGTGGCTGGCACCACCCGTGACGTGGTGGAGCAGGCGGTACAGCTGGGGGATATCCAGCTGAATCTGTTCGATACCGCCGGTCTGCGGGAGACGGAGGACGCCATTGAAGCCGAGGGCATCCGCCGCAGCTGGAAAAAGCTGGAGGAGGCAGGCCTGATTTTGGCTGTGTTCGATGGCTCTGAGCCGCCCACGCGGGAAGATCTGGCGCTTGCACAGCGCTGTGAGGGTCGTCCAGCCATTGCACTTATCAACAAAGAGGATAAACCAACACAATTTGACGCAGAGTTGATAGCGCCCTGCTTTGCCATGGTGCTGCCGGTGTGCTGTCAGGAAGAGGAGAGCCGCAAGGTGATCTCCGCTGCGGTGGCCCGCCTGCTGGGTACCAGCCAGATCGACCCCCATGCCGCCAGTCTGTCCGGCCAGCGTCAGCTTTTCGCCGCACTGCGTGCGCGGGACGCTGTGGCCGGTGCACTGGATGCTGCCGCAGGCGGCTTTGGGCTGGATGCCGTTTCCGTCTGTGTGGACGACGCACTGGCCGCCCTGTGCGACCTGACCGGTGAGAACGCCTCGGAAGCTGTGATCGAACAGGTGTTTGAACGTTTCTGCGTGGGAAAATAAGAGGAAAACCAAGGAAAAGTATATGAACCACTTAGGAGATTATGACGTTATCGTCATCGGTGCCGGTCATGCCGGCATCGAGGCAGCTCACGCCGCCGCAACGCTGGGCGCGAGAACGGCCGTGTTTACCATGAGTCTGGATGCCATTGGCAACATGCCCTGCAACCCCAGCATTGGCGGCACGGCAAAAGGCACGCTGGTACGTGAATTGGATGCGCTTGGCGGCGTGATGGGCCTTGCTGCAGATGCCACCTATCTGCAGAGCCGGATGCTCAACAAGGGCAAAGGCCCGGCGGTGCACGCCCTGCGTGTGCAGACCGACCGCAAGCGCTACCATGAATATATGAAGCATGCATTGGAACTCACGCCCGGCCTTGCCATCCATCAGGCCGAGGTGGTGAGCATTGAGACCGAGAATGGCCGTGTGAAGGGCGTTGTGACCCAGCTGAACGGGGAATACAGCGCCAAATGCGTGGTCATTGCCACCGGCACGAACCTTGGCGGCAAAATTTTTGTGGGCGATGCGTGGTACGCCTCCGGCCCGGACGGGATGCACGCCGCTAACGCCCTGACCGACAGCCTGAAGGCTGCCGGGCTGCCGCTGCGCCGGTTCAAGACCGGCACCCCTGCCCGGGTGCACCGCCGCAGCATCGATTTTTCCAAGCTGGAATGCCAGCCCGGCGATCCGGACAATGAGCTGCAGCCCTTCAGCTTTATGACCGATACCCCCATGCACAACAAGGTGGAGTGCTGGATCGCCTATACCAACCCCGAGACCCACAGGATCATTCTGGATAACATCCAGCGCAGCCCGCTCTATGGCGGCATGATCGAGGGTGTTGGCCCGCGCTACTGCCCCTCCATTGAGGATAAGGTGGTGCGCTTTGCGGGCAAGGACCGGCACCCCCATCTTTGTGGAGCCCCTGCGGCGAGAACACCGAGGAAATGTATCTGCAGGGTGCGTCCAGCAGCCTGCCTGAGGATGTGCAGAACGCCTTTTACCGGAGCATTCAGGGGTTTGAACACATTGAGATCATGCGCCCGGCCTACGCCATCGAGTATGACTGCGTAGATCCGACCAGCCTGGAAGCCACGCTGGAGAGCAAGGTGGTGCGGGGCCTGTATGGCGCGGGCCAGTTCAACGGCACCTCCGGCTACGAGGAAGCTGCCGCGCAGGGTCTGCTGGCAGGTCTGAACGCCGCCCGCAGTGCAAAAGGGGAGAGTCAGCTGATCCTGGAGCGTCAGACCAGCTATCTGGGCACGCTGGTGGATGACCTTGTCACCAAGGGTGTCATGGACCCCTACCGCATGATGACCAGCCGGAGCGAGTACCGCCTGACTCTGCGGCAGGACAACGCCGATCAGCGGCTGACCCCCATTGGCCGGGAGTACGGTCTGGTGCAGGATGACCGCTGGGAAAAATACCAGCACACTCAGAGCATTCTGGAAGCAGAGCGCCGCCGCCTGCACGAGACCCATCTGCGCACCGTTGACCTGCGCGCTGCCATGGAAGCAGCAGGGCTGACCCCTGCCGCGGAGGGCGGCATTGCCGAAGAGCTGCTCCGCCGCCCCGAGATCAGCTACCCGCTGTTGGCGGGTGTGATCGGCTGGGGTGAGGGCATCACCCCCATGCTGGCCGAGCGGCTGGAGACCGAGATCAAGTACGCTGGTTACATTGCAAGGCAGGATCGGATGATCCGTGACGTGGCCCGCCACGAAAAGACCCTGATCCCCGCAGATTTTGAGTATGCTGACCTGACCGGCCTGACGCTGGAGGCCCGTGAGAAGCTGACCCGCATCCGCCCGAAGAATCTGGGGCAGGCGGGCCGCATTCCCGGCGTGTCGCCCTCCGATGTGGCGCAGTTGAGCATTGCTTTAACAGTGAGAGAGAAAACCTGATGCACTGACGGAGAGGTTGGACGAAGGAGGGCAGAACCTCTGTACAACCTCTCAGCCGCCTGCGGCGACAGCTCCCCTGATGGGGGAGCCATTGATAAAAAGAGAAAAGAATTGCCTAAAACGAAAAGGGACAGATAAATGATCGACAAGAACAGATTAGAGCAAAAATGTTCCATGTGGAACATTGCGCTGACCGGGGACCAGCTGGACCAGCTGGATGCCTTTGCGCAGATCCTGGTGGACTATAACCAGAAGGTCAACCTGACCGCCATCACTGACCCGGAGGGCATTGAGGACAAGCACTTCCTCGACAGCCTGCTGTTTGCCAGCCAGCCCGAGGTGGCAGGGAAGATGGTGGACGTGGGTGCCGGTGCCGGATTCCCGGGCATCGTGACAAAGATCTACAAGCCCGAGTTGGAGCTGACCCTGATGGAGCCCACCGGCAAGCGGGTGGAGTTCTTGAAATATGCCTGCGCTCAGCTGGGCCTGACCGGGGTGGAGTTTGCCAAGGAACGCGCCGAGGAAGCCGCCGCAAGGCATGGCGGGAGCAGTTTGATCTGGCCTCTGCCCGTGCGGTGGCGGCGCTGCCCATGCTGGCCGAGTACTGCCTGCCGCTGGTCAAGGTGGGTGGCAGCTTCCTTGCCATGAAGGGATCTTCCGGCGAGGAGGAACTGGCCGCTGCCCGCGGTGCCATCCGGAAGCTGGGCGGCGAGTATAAGGAGACCCGCACCCTGCATCTGCCGGGCGGCGATACCCGCACCCTCATCCTCTGCAAAAAGATTTCGCAAACTCCGACAGCCTACCCCAGAAACGGTGGAAAGATCGCAAAGTCTCCGCTGAAATAACGCAAAAACCGCAAGATAAATGCCAAGCCCTGCCGAACGATTCTTCTGGCAGGGCTTTTTGATTTCTGGTACACTGGAACTGCAATGAGTGAGTTTTCCACCGTTTCCCGGGAAACAGTGAAAAACTGCGTCACATTTCAGCGAAAGGGGAAAGAATCATGTTTGAATGGAAGAAATCTGCCGGAAAGATCTACACCCTGCCTGTGGAAAGCATCCGTCCCTCGCCGTTTCAGGCTCGGACTGTCTTTGATGAAAAGGAGCTGGCGGGGCTGGCTCAGAGCATCCGGGAAAACGGCCTGTTACAGCCCATCTCGGTGCGGAAGGTCGAGGGTGGTTACGAGCTGGTGGCAGGGGAGCGGCGGCTCCGCGCCTGCAAGCTGGCCAGGATGGAGACAATTCCGGCCATCCTCTGCGACTGCGGCGACCAGCGGACTGCGGCGCTGGGTCTGCTGGAAAACATCCAGAGGGAAGATCTGAACCCCTTTGAGCAGGCACAGGGGCTGCGGGATGTGATCGCCCTTTGGGACTGCACTCAGGCCGAGGCGGCCAAGCGGCTGGGCATGGCACAGCCCACCCTTGCCAACAAGCTGCGGCTGCTGCAGCTGACCACCGACCAAAGGCAGTTCGTGCTGGACAATGGCCTGACCGAGCGCCACGCCCGGGCTGTCCTGCGCCTGCCCGAGAACCGGCGGAGCGAAGCCCTCATCACCATTGCCAAGCGGCGGATGAATGCCCGGCAGACTGACCTGTACATTGAGCAGGTGCTCAATGCCGCCGCCCCGGGCAGACACCGCATCTCCATGGTCAAGGATGTGCGCATCTTTGTCAACACCATCGACCATGCCATCCGGCTGATGACGGACAACGGTGTGCCTGCCACGGCCCACAGGGAAGAGCGGGACGGCTATATCGAATACACGGTGCGCATCCCAACCGCAGCTGCGCAAAGATAAAACGCATCGCAATTTTCACAAAAAATGCAATTCCACAGGGTTTTTACGCAAAATAATCAGGAAACAGGTTCAAAAAGCCGCGCTGATGTGCTATACTAGTCTTTAAAGGGGCTTTGCTGGCGGGAAAACAGCGGGGCCCGGCCTCGAATGTTCCACGTGGAACAAATAATTTTCCCGGGAGGAAACAAAGAGCGTGGCTAAAATCGTTGCAATTGCAAACCAAAAAGGCGGCGTGGGCAAGACCACCACGGCCGTGAACCTTTCGTCCTGCGTTGCGGCTCTGGGCAAAAAGACGCTCATCGTCGATCTGGACCCGCAGGGCAATACCACCACCGGTTACGGCATTCCCAAGCGGAGTGTCGATGTGGGTACTTATGAGCTGCTGATCGGTGAGGCGGAGGCAAGGGATGCCATCCGCAAGACCGAGTTCCGCACTGATGTCATCGGTTCCAACACCCGGCTGGCGGGTGCGGGTCTGGAAATGATCGATCTGCCGGGCCGCGAAAGCCGCCTGCGCAAGGCGCTGGCCTCGGTGCAGAAGGACTACGACTTCATCTTTGTGGACTGCCCGCCCAGCCTGGATCTGCTCACCCTGAACGGTCTGTGCGCCTGCGACAGCGTGCTTATCCCCATCCAGTGTGAGTATTACGCACTGGAGGGCCTGTCGGAGCTCATCAGCACCCTCAAGACCATCCGCAAGAAGTACAACCCCTATCTGGACATCGAGGGCGTGGTGTTCACCATGTTCTCCGGGCGGTTCAATCTGACGCTGCAGGTGGTGGATCAGGTCAAAAAGTATTTTGGCACCAAGGTCTACAAGACCACCATCCCGCGCACCATCCGGATCTCGGAAGCGCCCAGCTACGGCCAGCCCATCAATTTCTATGAGCCCAAGGGCAAGGGCAGCGAGGCCTATATGGATCTCGCCATTGAGTTCGTAAAGAACAACCGCCCGCATGAACCGGCACGCCGCCGCACAAAAGGGAACAGTGCCCCCGCCGAGCAGAAAAGCGCACTGGAACAAGTGAAGCAGGGGGAAGCGTAACCTATGGCAAAAAAAGAGGAGGACTGGGCCGGGGCCTGGAAAGTCTGTTTGAGGACACAGCCCCCAGCTTTGAGTCCGATAACCGGATCGAGACACTGCCCCTGCGGGAGATCGAGCCGGACCCGGCCCAGCCCCGCAAGACCTTTGATGAGGAAACGCTGGCAGAGCTGGCGGCCAGCATCTCAGAGCACGGTTTGCTGCAGCCCATCGCGGTGCGGCCCCACGGGGTGGACCGCTATCTCATCGTGGCCGGTGAGCGCCGCTGGCGTGCCTGCCGGATGGCGGGCCTGACCGAGGCACCCGTCATTGTGAAGGATGTCACGGATGAGCAGGCCATGGAGCTGGCGCTGGTGGAAAACCTTCAGCGCGAGGATCTGGACCCGGTGGAAGAAGCACTGGGCATCCGGGAGCTGATGACCCGCTGTGACCTGACCCAGGAGCAGGCTGCCCGCAAGCTGGGCAAGAGCCGCAGCGCACTGGCCAACAGCCTGCGTCTGCTCAACCTGCCCGAAACGGTGCTGGAGCTGCTGAAGGGCGGTTTCCTCACCACCGGCCACGCAAAGGTGGTGCTGGGTCTGCCCACTCCGGAGCTGCAGGAGCAGGCGGCACAGATCATTGCCGACCATGAGCTGAACGTCCGGCAGGCAGAGGCCCTGTGCAAAAAGCTGGCCAAGCCCCCCAAAGAGCCTGTGGAGCCTGCCCCGCGCGGCACCCTGCCTGTGGAGGTGGAGGAGAGCCTGAAGCAGGCGCTGGGCAGTGAGGTCAATGTGGCCTACCACGACGGCAAGGGCAAGCTGACCGTCACTTCTACTCGGATGAACAGCTGAAGGCTTTTGCAAACTTATTAGGGCAATATCAGGTTGAGGATTAAACCTCTCCGTCATTGTTGTTGCCTGGTAGAGAGGCCCTGGCAGCCGATGGAAGCTTTTCGATACGCCGCCAGCCCGACTGAGAGGTTGTACGAAGGCGAGCCTGGCCGAGAAGAAAAACATAGCGATCCAAGGCGGCACGCCG
>ENA-OQJB01000107-OQJB01000107.1-human-gut-metagenome-genome-assembly--contig:-NODE-107-length-49322-cov-3.752515_pt1 | contig 49322 bp, 44 predicted proteins | sample MGYA00242599_ERZ504765 | MGnify/ENA primary metagenome ERZ504765 (study PRJEB26092, sample SAMD00036354) | human gut metagenome | host: Homo sapiens | study: EMG produced TPA metagenomics assembly of...
ACTCCGGCCGCAGCCAGACCGACCTGCCGGAGGACTGCGCCGCCATCCGCGAGATCACCCGCGAGGTGGTGCGCACCATGGCCGAGGACCAGCGGCGTGCACACCCCCACTGCTCCGACGAAACGCTTACTCTGCCGGATCTGGTAGGCTGGGATGATCTTGACGGAAGCAGTCATTGAGTCAACAAGCAAAAGCACCTGCAATTGGTTTTGCAAGTGCTTTGTTTTTGCATGATTTTTCAGCTTTCAGAGGAACTATCGTCCGAAAACAGCCCCGGGATGCCGCACAGGGCTGCGATGCCCACCAGCGTGAACACGATGCGCGACCAGATGGATGCGCTGCCGCCCAGCAGCCAGCCCACAAAATCGAACTGGAACAGCCCCACAAGGCCCCAGTTGATGCCGCCCACGATCATTAAGATCAGACAGATTTTATAAAAGGTCTGCACAAAAAAGACCTCCTTCCTTTGCGGGCAGTATGCCCCGTAGGAAGGAGGTCTATGCATTTTTATCGGCTCACCCGTGCGCCGCCGCGGTCAGGCTGCGCCACGTACACCTGCTTCCAGCGCCGCTTTGCGGCCTGTGCAGCAGCCTGTGCGGCCCCTTCGTCCCGGAATACGCCGAACACCGCCGCACCGCTGCCGGTCATCAGGGCGGTGACAGCGCCATGCTCCCGCAGCAGGGCCTTGATGGCCCCGGTATCCTTTGCTCCGCTGCACTCTTCCAGCGCATTGCCGGCGGCGGCACAAAGGGCATCCAGATCTCCGGCACGGATAGCGGCTTCCTGCGCTCCGCAGTCCGGGTGGATGCTGCTGCCCACCCGGTCGTAGGCCGCAAAGGCCTCCGGGGTGGAAACGCCGTAGTCCGGCATCACCACCGTGAACCAGCACTCCGGCACCGGCGGCAGCGCCTTGAGAAAATCGCCCACACCCTGCACCCGGCAGGTGCCGCCCATCAGGGCAAAGGGCACATCCGCACCGATCTTTGCGCCCAGCGCGCACAGCTCACTCATGGAAAGGTACGCACCGTACAGCTCGTTCATGCCCACCAGAACAGCGGCAGCATCGGCACTGCCGCCCGCCATGCCCGCCCGCACCGGGGTATTTTTATAGATTGTGATGTCCACGCCCGCCAGAAGGCCGGTGTAGTCAAAAAAGGCCAGCGCTGCCTTGATGGCAGTATTTTTGTTATTGGGGGCCACCAGACTGCCCGGCAGACGCAGGTTCAGGTAGGGGCTGCGGCGCAGCACCACCCGCTCGTACAGGGTGATGGCCTGCATGGTCATGTCCAGATCATGGTAGCCGCTCGGCAGAAGGCCCACCACGTCCAGCGCCAGATTGAGCTTTGCGGGGGCCAGAACGGTCACGCAGTTCAGCCTTGCCATTTGTTCCTCCTCAGATGCCGTGATAGATGCCGTTTTCCTGCAGGAATTCCCGGATGCGCCGGAGCGCTTCCTTCAGATGCTCCACGCTGTAGGCGTAGGAAATGCGGGCGTAGCCTTCGCCGGAAGCGCCAAAGGCGTCGCCGGGGATGATGGCCACATGCTTCTGTTCCAGCAGCTTCGTGCAGAAATCCTGACTGCTCATGCCCGTGCTCTTGATGCAGGGGAAGGCGTAGAACGCACCGCGCGGCTCAAAGCAGGTCAGGCCCATATCGTTAAAGGACTTCACCACAAGGCGGCGGCGCATATTGTACTCGTCGCGCATGCGGTCGATCTCGCCGTCGCACTCCTTCAGGGCAGTGATGGCGGCGTACTGGCTGGTGGTGGGAGCGCTCATGATGGCGCTCTGGTGGATCTTGGTCATGATCCGGATGATGGGTGCCGGGCCGCAGGCATAGCCCAGACGCCAGCCGGTCATGGCGTAAGTCTTGGAGAAGCCGTTCACCACGATGGTGCGCTCGGCCATGCCGGGCAGGGTGGCAATGGAAACATGAGGCCGCAGGCCATAGTTCAGCTCTGCATAAATTTCATCGGAGAGCACCATCACGTTGGTACCGCGCAGCACCTCAGCTACAGCTTCCAGATCCTCGCGCTCCATCACCGCACCGGTGGGGTTGTTGGGGAACGGCATGATGAGCAGCTTTGTCTTGGGGGTGATGGCTGCTTTCAGCGCATCGGCACGCAGGCGGAACTCATCCTCCTGACGGCAGGCCACATGCACCGGCACACCGCCGGACAGGGTGGTGATGGGCTCGTAGCACACAAAGCAGGGCTCCGGGATGATGACCTCGTCCCCGGGCTGCACCAGCGTGCGGATGCACATATCAATGGCTTCGCTGCCGCCCACCGTGATGAGCACCTCGTGCAGCGGGTCGTAGTGCAGGCCCATGCGGCGCTCCAGATACTTTGCCACCTCGGCGCGCAGCTCCTTCAGGCCTGCGTTGGAGGTGTAGCGGGTGCGGCCATGCTCCAGACTCTCGATGCCGGCTTCGCGCACAGCCCATGGCGTTTTAAAGTCCGGCTCGCCCACGCCCAGACTGATGCACTCGGGCATTTCGGCAGCCAGATCGAAAAATTTGCGGATGCCGGAGGGGCGCATGGCCTCAGCGGCAGGCGCGATCAGTTTATCGTAGTCCATCACAGCACCGTGCACTCTCTTTCATCGATTTCTTCGTCCTGATACAGGCGGCCCTCCTTTTTATAGGTGCGCAGCACAAAATGGGTGGCGGTGGACAGCACATCGTCCAGCGGAGAAAGGCGCTTTGCCACGAACAGGGCGATCTCCTGGAAGGTCTGGCCCTTGATCACCAGCTGCAGGTCGTAGCCGCCGCTCATCAGCAGCACGCTCTCCACCTCGTCAAAGGCGGCAATGGTGGCTGCGATCTCGTCAAAGCCGCGGCTCTTCTTGGGGCTGACGTTCAGCTCGATGACGGCCTCCACACGGTTGACCCCGGCCTTTTCCCAGTCCACAAGGGTCTTGTAGCCCTTGATGATGCCCTGCGCCCGGGCCAGATCGATCATGGCCGCCACCTCGGCGGGGGATTTATTCAGCATCGTGGCGATATCCTCAATGGGCAGCCGCGCATTGTCTTCCAGGATCTTCAAAAGCTGTTCCATAGTATTTTGCTCCTTCTCAGCCCGTAATCGGGAAATAAATTATTTATAAGTATAGCACAAGCTGTAAAAGATTGCATCCAAATTTTTGGGATAGAATGTCTTTTTCCCTTCGTGTCTGTTCTTTTTTACAAAAAGTGTGTTCAAATTTTGCCAAATCTGCTATACTGGAAGAGTAAGAGTGTGCCGGAACGCTTGCGGCACCGTTCATCAAAAGGAAAACGAGGGTGGAAACGATGAAAGCATTCATTACCGTCATTGGTCACGATACCGTGGGCGTTGTTGCCAAGGTCGCTGGTCTGTGCACCGAACTGAATATCAATATCGAGGACGTGACCCAGAGCATCCTGCAGGGCATGTTCGCCATGATCATGCTGGTGGATATCAGTAACTGCAATGTGAGCCACGAAGAGCTGCACAAGCGCACCGACGCGCTGGCTGCCGAGATGGGCATGCAGATCAATGTTACCCGTCAGGAAGTTTTTGATGCCATGCACACCATCTGATGGAGGGAGTACACAGCTATGAGTATGTTTAATACCGGTGACATTCTCGAGACCATCGAGATGTTCACTCAGGACAATCTGGACGTGCGCACCGTCACCATGGGCATCAGCCTGCTGGACTGCATCGACCCAGACCCGAAGAAGGCGTGCGAGAACATCTATAACAAGATCACCACCAAGGCCGCAAACCTTGTGCCCACGGTGGAGCATATCAGTGCCGAGTACGGTATTCCCATCATCAACAAACGCATCAGTGTCACACCCATCGCCATGCTGCTGGGTGCCTGCCCGGATGCCGACCCTGTGGAGTTTGCAAAAACTCTGGATGCCGCCGGTAAAAAGGTGGGTGTAAACTTTGTGGGCGGCTACAGTGCTCTGGTGCACAAGGGCTTTTCTGCCGGTGACCGCCGCCTGATCGAGTCCATTCCCCGCGCACTGGCCGAGACCGACATCGTGTGCAGCTCGGTGAACATCGGTGCCACCAAGGCAGGACTGAACATGGACGCCGTCAAGCTCATGGGCGAGGCCGTCAAGAAGGCCAGTGAGCTGACGGCTGATCGTCAGTGCATCGGTGCCGCAAAGCTGGTGGTGTTCTGCAACGCACCGGAGGACAACCCCTTCATGGCCGGTGCATTCCACGGCCCCGGCGAGCCGGATTGTGAGATTCACGTGGGCGTTTCCGGTCCCGGCGCTGTGCGCGCTGCACTGGCCCGCCTGCCCAAGGATGCCCCCATCGACGAGGTGGCAGAGCTGGTCAAGCGCACCGCCTTCAAGATCACCCGCGTGGGCCAGCTGGTGGCCAATCTGGCTTCTCAGGCACTGGGTGTGCCCGCCGGTATCATCGACCTGTCGCTGGCACCTACCCCCGCCATCGGCGACAGTGTGGCCAATATTCTGGAAGAGATGGGCCTTGAGACCTGCGGCTGCTGCGGCACCACCGCCTGTCTGGCCCTGCTGAACGATGCCGTGAAGAAGGGCGGCGTGATGGCCTCCAACCACGTGGGCGGTCTGTCTGGTGCCTTCATCCCGGTCAGCGAGGATGCCGGCATGATCCACGCCGCCGAGACCGGATGCCTGACCATTGAAAAGCTGGAAGCCATGACCGCCGTCTGCTCGGTGGGCATCGATATGGTCATCATCCCGGGCGACACCACCCCGGCTGTCATCAGCGCCCTGATCGCTGACGAAGCCGCCATCGGCATGGTGAACAGCAAGACCACCGCCGTGCGCGTCATTCCCGCCATTGGCCGCAAGGCTGGCGAGGTGCTGGACTTTGGCGGTCTGCTGGGCTATGGCCCCATCATGGCCGTGAACCAGCACGACCCGTCCGTGTTCATCAACCGCGGCGGCCGCCTGCCTGCCCCCATGCAGTCGCTGAAGAACTAAGAGAATAAATCCACTCCAACAGGCCCATCCTCTGGATAACATTTCCAGAAGAAGGGTCTGTTTTTATGTTATCCAGAATGCTTACACGTTCTCAGATGGTTCTGCTCTGCCTTGGCCTGTTTCTCGCCCTTGCTCTGTGTGGCGCATGGCAGGCATTTGCATGGGGCCGCACCCAGCTGGACACCGGGGCGCTGGTGTGCGCCGACACCCTGCGCCTGCACATCCGGGCTGAGAGCGATTCCATTGCCAGCCAGAGCGCAAAGCTCCATGTGCGGGATGCCGTGCTTGCCTATCTGGACACCGCCTGCCCGGCACAGAGCAAACCGGAAGCGATCGCCTGGGCGGCGCAGCATCTATTTGAGCTGCAGCTCACGGCTCGGCACGCGCTGGCACAGCTGAACATCCGCACTCCGGTGCGGGTGCAGCTGGTGAACATGTACTTCGACACCCGGCGCTACGCTTCGGGCACTCTTCCCGCCGGGCGGTACGACGCTTTGCGCATCGATCTCGGTGCCGGAAAAGGCCGCAACTGGTGGTGCGTGCTCTACCCGGGCCTGTGCCGCTCTGCCTGCGGCAGCTATGCCCGGCCCGCCGAAAACGACCTTGTGTGCGGGGAGTACATCCTCCGGCTCCGGCTGGTGGAATGGGTGCAGCAGCGCACCGCCCGCCGGGAGGATGTGGTGCTTGTGGGGTAACGCCCGGCGCTTTCGCCGCATAGCATGTGGCGAAAGGAGCGTGTGATCATTATGGCGATCCCTGCTTATTATTCCCTGCTCCAGCGCGGCTCCTCCGGGCCGGACGTAGCTCTTGTGCAGATCTGGCTCAACGGTGTACGCGATGCCTGCACATGGTACGGCGAGCTGAAGGCCGATGGAAAATTCGGCATTTCCACCGAGAACGCCGTGAAGGAGTTCCAACTGAAAAACAAGATGAATGTGGACGGCAAGGTGGGCGCGAACACATGGAACGTGCTCTACACCCGCTACACGGCCAAGCACGGCCTGCATGTGCCCTACCCCGGCATTGCCCTGCGCAGCGGCTCTTCCGGCGGCACGGTGCGTCTGGTGCAGCAGAAGCTCAATTCGCTGGGTGAACGGCTGACCGCCGACGGCAGGTTCGGCGCGGCAACGGCAGCGGCTGTGCAGCGGTTCCAGCGCCGCAACGGCCTTACCGCCGACGGCGCGGTCGGCGAAGAAACGTGGGAGAAGATGTTCTGATTTAAGGGAAGCGAACTCCTTCAGTCACGGCTTGCGCCGTGCCAGCTCCCTCAAAGAGGGAGCCTCTGGCAAAACCGGAAGCTTTTCCGCACTGCCAAAGGCCCCATCCCCGAGGGGGCTGGCATCGCGCAGCGATGACTGGGGGAGTTTTCCTTGCCCCCACCCCCGCCCTGCTGTATAATAAAGAAAACTCTGAAAAGGCGGTGTTTCCGTTTGCGTTTTCTGCATCTTTCCGACCTGCATCTGGGCAAGCGGGTGTGCGAGTTCTCCATGCTGGACGACCAGCGGTACATTCTGGAACAGATCCTTTCCCTGCTGGACAGCACACCCGTGGACGGTGTGCTGCTGGCGGGCGACCTCTACGATAAACCCGTTCCCCCTGCCGAAGCCGTGCGCCTGCTGGACTGGTTTTTGACCCAGCTGGCTGAGCGGCAGCTGCCGGTGTTCGCCATCAGCGGCAACCACGACTCCGCCGACCGCATCGCCTTCGGCTCTGCTCTGCTGCAAAGCAGCCGGGTGTACGTCAGCCCGGTGTTCTCCGGTGCGCCGGTGCCCATCCCCCTCACCGACGAATACGGCACGCTGGACGTGTACCTTCTGCCCTTCCTCAAGCCCGCCATGGTGCGGCATGTCTGGCCGGACGAGCCTGTGGAGAGCTACAACGATGCCCTTGCCTGCGTGCTGCGCCACTGCCCGCCGGACCCGGCCCACCGCAGCGTGCTGGTGGCCCATCAGTTCGTGGCCGGTGCTGCCTGCTGCGAGAGCGAGGAAGTCTCGGTGGGCGGTGTGGACAGCGTGGATGCCAGCCTGTTCGATGCCTTTGACTACGTGGCGCTGGGCCACCTGCACAGCCCCCAGAAGGTGGGCCGCGATGCCGTGCGCTATTGCGGCACCCCGCTGAAATACTCCTTTTCGGAAGCAGACCAGCACAAAAGCGCCACCTTTGTGGAGTTCGGTCTCAAGGGCGAAGTTTCCATCACCACCGCGCCGCTTACTCCGAAGCACGATCTGCGGGAAGTGCGCGGCAGCTACATGGAGCTGACCGATCGCCGCAATTACGACGGCACTGCGGTGGACGACTACCTGCACATTACCCTGACCGATGAGCAGGACGTGCCGGACGCGCTGGCCCGCCTGCGGGTGATCTACCCGAACCTGATGCGGCTGGACTACGATAATCTCCGCACCCGGGAAGATCAGGAGATCACCGCACCGGAGCGCGCCGAGAGCATCACCCCGCTGGAGCACTTCTCGGCATTCTACCAGCTGCAGAACAATCAGCCGCTGACGGCGGAGCAGGCGGCATTCTGCCAGCAGCTCATTGAGGAGATCTGGAAGGAGGACGAGGACGCATGAGACCGCTGAAGCTCACTCTTTCGGCCTTTGGCCCCTATGCCGCCGAGACGGTTCTGGAACTGGCAAAGCTGGGCAGGGGCGGCTTATACCTTGTCACCGGCGATACCGGCGCAGGCAAGACCACCCTGTTCGATGCCATTACATATGCGCTGTACGATCATTCCAGCGGCGGCGTGCGCGAGGGTACCATGCTGCGCTGCAAATATGCTGATCTTAAAACGCCCACCTTTGTGGAGCTGGAATTTGAGGTGAACGGCCAGCGCTATACCGTACGCCGCAACCCGGAGTACCAGCGCCCCAAAAACCGCGGCGAGGGCATGACCACCGAGAAAGCGGATGCCACCCTCACCTATTCCGATGGCCGTCCGCCGGTGACCAAAGCCAAGGATGTGACTGCCGCCGTGCAGGAGATCATCGGGCTGGACTACAGCCAGTTCTGCCAGATCGCCATGATCGCGCAGGGTCAGTTCACAAAGCTGCTCAACGCTTCCACCGAGGAGCGCAGCCGCATTTTCCGCAAGCTGTTCCGCACCCAGCGCTATGCCCGGCTGCAAGAGCGCCTGCAGGCCGAAAGCGCCGCCCTCAGCCAGCAGCGCACCACCCAGAATGCAAAGCTGGACAGTCTGCTCTCCGGCATCCGGTTTTCTCCCGACGACCCGGATGCCGATGCCCTTGCCGCACTGAACGCCCAGACCGAGCCGGAGACGGCCCTTGCCCTGCTGGAAGGTCTGCTGGCCCGCCAGCAGGCCGCGCAGGAGACCGTTGCTGCTGCCCTCAAGGACACCGAAGCCAAGCTGGACGAAGTACAACGTCAGCTGGGTGCCGCCCAGCAGGCCCGACAGCTGGCCGCACAGCTGGCCGCAAAGCAGGCAGAGCTTACCGCTGCCCTGCCTGTGCTGGAAGCTGCCCGTGCCGAGAGCGCCCGCCACGCAGGCGATGCCGCCCAGCTGGATGTTCTTGCCGGACAGGTGACGCAGGCACAGACGGCCCTTGCCGCCTACGATGAGCTGGATGCCCTGTGCCATCAGCAGCAGGCCGCGCGGGATGCTGCCCAGCTGGCCGCTGCCAAGGCCAAAGCGAAACGCACCCAGCTGGCCGCACTGGACACAGCGCTGGCCGCTGCTGAAAAGGAGCTGACCGCGCTGGAAGATGCTCCCACCCGACTGCTGGCCTTGCAGAACCGGGAAAAGGAGCTGGCCCAGCGCAGCACCGCCCTTACCACCCTGAACCAGCGGCTTGCCGCCTGCCAGCAGCAGGCACAAAAGGCCCACCGTGCGCAGGATGCCTACCGCACTGCCGCCGAAGCCAAGGAGCAGACCCATGCCCGGCGGGATGCGCTGGACAAAGCCTTTCTGGACGCACAGGCCGGACTGCTGGCGCAGGCGCTGGCCGAGGGTTCGCCCTGCCCCGTGTGCGGCAGCGTCCACCACCCGGCAAAGGCCCAACTGCCCCACACAGCCCCCACGCAGGCGCAGGTGGATGCCGCCAAGCAGGAAGCCGAAAAGGCCGATGCACTGGCCCAGACTGCCAGCACTGCCGCACAGAGCGCCCTTGCCGCAGCCGACGAAGCCCGCCGCTCCCTGCGCCGGGATGCTGAGAGCCTATTGCCAGAGCGCTTCACTTCCCCGGATGGGACGGTACAGCTGACCTTCAAGGGGATGAACGCTGTCCTGACGGAAGAAGCCTGTGCCCTGCACGCAGCACAGGCCGAGTGTGTCGCCGCGCTTCGGCAGGCCGAAGCAGACTGCGCCCGCCGCACCGCATTGGAGGCCGACCGTCAGGCAAAAAGCCGCCAGCGCCCGGCACTGGAACAGGCCGCCGCTGAAGCTGACAGCACCGCCGCCGCGCAGAATGCCAGCGCCGATGCGCTGGAACAGCAGGCCGCTGCCGCTCGTGCAGCCCTGCCCTACCCGCAGCGGGCCGAGGCACAGACCGCGCTGAATGCATTGGAAGCCAGCCGCACCGCCCTGCGCACCGGCATGGAGCAGGCTCAGCATTCCCTCAAACAGGCAGAGCAGGCCTATGCCGCTGCCAAAGCCGCTGTGGATGCCCTGCAGACCCAGCAAGCCACTGCCGAAACCACCGGGCCTGCCCAACCGCTGGAATTTTTACAGGCAGAACAGGCCCGCCTTGCCGCCGCCCGCACTGCCCTGCGGGAGCAGGTCCAGCAGCTGGCCGCACAGCGGCTGCCCAACCGTGCAGCCGCTGAAAAATACCGCACCGCTGCCGAAGCGCGCACTCAGCTTGAACAGCGCTGGCAGTGGGTGAGTGCTCTTGCCGCCACGGCGGGCGGCACCTTGACCAGCAAACAGAAGATCAAATTGGAAGCCTATATCCAGATGAACTATCTGGACCGCATCCTGCGCCACGCCAACACCCGCCTGATGCAGATGACCGCCGGGCAGTACGAGCTGGAGCGCATTGGTGCCGAGAACCAGCGCAGCCAGTCCGGCTTGGACCTTGGCATCATCGACCACTACAACGGCACCCGCCGCAGCGTCAAGACCCTTTCCGGCGGCGAAAGCTTCAAGGCATCGCTGGCGCTGGCACTGGGCCTTTCGGACGAAGTACAGAGCGCGGCAGGCGGCATCCGTCTGGACACGCTCTTCCTCGACGAGGGCTTCGGCAGTCTGGATGACGAATCGCTGGAACAGGCCATGCGCGTACTTGCAGGGCTGACCGAGGGCGACCGGCTGGTGGGCATCATCTCCCACGTAGGTGCTCTGAAAGACCGCATCGACCGACAGGTGGTGGTGCGCAAAGCCCGCACCGGCGGCTCTACCGTAGAATTGATCGTGTGAAACACCGCAGGCCTCTTTATAAGTTACATCTTTCCGGGGCATCCTATGGGCGGAGGTGATTTTCCAATGAGCTTGACACCCTTTATCCGCCACGAGCTGGAACACCAGCCCGGCACTGCCGCCGCACCGGAAAACAGCTGCACCCGCTGCAGCCCGCCGCTAGGCAAGGAGCCGGATATCCTGCTGCCAGGCGACCCCGCTGCCCCCGGCACACAGGTGCCGCCGCAGATCGAAACGCCGGGCCAGACCCCGCACCCGGACACAAACAGCGCCCCGCAGGGTGTGCCCATGACCAACGGCACCCCGGCCGCCTGTTACCAGAAGAACGCCCGGGAATTTTTGGCCGGGGATGTGCAGACCAGCGTGATGGCCCACTATGCACCCGGACTGTTCAGCACAGACCAGCACACCCATTCCTGCCATCCGGCCCCGGACGAGGATGCTTCTCAGGTGCTGAGCCTTGTGGACTGGCGTGAGGATGCACCTTACGGCTAACAAAAATTTTTCAAATTATTTTTGCTCTACCTGTTGAAATCTGCGTCCGCTTCCCTTATTATGGTAGCAAACAAAGATAAAGGCAGGTTTTGCATCATGGCAGAGATCAAATATGAAGTTGTTCAGCGCATTGCAGTTCTCTCGGAGCGTCCCCGCGGCTGGGAGCGTCAGCTGAACCTCATCAGCTGGAACGACGGCGAACCCAAGTACGACATCCGCGACTGGTCCCCGGACGGCACCCGCATGGGCAAGGGCATTTCCCTGAGCCACGACGAAATGGCCATCCTCAAGGGCCTTCTGGACGATCTGGAGCTGTAAGCATGGGCGGCCGCGAAGAGTTTTTGCAGATCTGGCAGCAGCACATCACCCGCCCCGGCAGCGAAAAGCTGCTGGACTGGCTGGACCATAAGACGGATTTCTTTACGGCACCGGCCTCCACCCGGTTCCACGGTGCGTGTGAGGGCGGGCTGTGTATGCACAGCCTGAACGTCTATCACGCGCTGCACGACACCTTTTTTGCCGAGGGCGACAGCGAGGAGACCTTTGCCATCTGTGCACTGCTGCACGATCTGTGCAAGGCCAACTACTACAAGCCCGGCACCCGCAACGTGAAAAACGAAGCCACCGGCCAGTGGGAAAAGGTGCCCAGCTACAGCGTGGAGGATCTGTTCCCCTACGGCCACGGCGAAAAGAGCGTGTTCCTCATCGAGCGGTTCATGAAACTGCACATCGAGGAAGCCGTTGCCATCCGCTGGCACATGGGCGGCTTTGACGATGCGGCCCGGGGCGGCTGCTTTGCCATCTCGGAAGCCTACGACAAGTATCCCCTTGCCGTCAAGCTGCACATCGCTGATCTGGAAGCCACCTATCTGATGGAGCACCGCACCAGCGCTGTGCGCTGAAAAAACAAAAATACCCGGACAGGCACAGCAGTGCGATACTGCAGCCTGTCCGGGCTTTGTTTTGTTAATTTTTGCGCTCGGCCTTATTCTGGTACATTTTTCATCTGCCTGACGGATGGCCTCGGTGAGTGGATGCACACCGCACACACCGCCAACACTGGCCGAAAGCTCCAGCTCCGGGTAGCCTTCCACTCTGGCACTGGCCGCAGCCTCCCGCACGCGCTGTATCACATGTTCCCCGGGCCGGATGTGCGGCACCAGCAGCAGGAATTCATCGCCGCCATAGCGCACCAGCACATCGGTCTGGCGCAGGTTGCTCAGGATGGACTGTGCCACGCTCTGCAGGGCCTTATCGCCCACCAGATGGCCGAACCGGTCGTTGACCTCCTTGAAGTGATCCACGTCGATCATCACTACGCCTTCCACCTGTTCGCTCTCCGCAAGGAAGCACTCGAAGTACTGGCGGGAGTATGCCCCGGTCAGCGAATCCACAAAGGCACTGCGGTCAAAGTTGGAGCCGCGGTCCAGCAGCATCCGGCGGCCGCCCATATCCAGCCAGCGTCCGTCCGAAAGCTTGGACACCATTTCCAGCACGCAGCCGCGTCCGCCCACTTCCACATACTTTGCCATGACAAAATAAGCCTGATCGTCCTTGAACTCGATCTTGTTCAGGGATTCCTTGCGGGCAAGGGCCTTACTGGAAATGCAGTTTTCGCACCGGCCCGATTTGTTCCACACCATGTGGCAGGTGCCGGGCATCTCGGTCAGCCGGCCATCCTTGCCCAGGCTCAGCACCTTGGTGCTTTCCGGGTCCACCAGACGCACGATGTCAAAAATGCCCTTCAGGCGTTCCAGCAGTGCTTCCGGCTGGTCGCTGTTCACATCGCCCAGCATCAGCTCCTGCAGGCGGGCATGGTCATCTGTGATCTGGCCCACCACGCTTACGCAGTGGCGCACACCGGCGCGGCTCCACATGGTGTGCATCACCAGCCGGTGCAGCCGGTATTCCTGATCCACCGCGATCAGCACCAAGAATGCGGCATCCGGCTCTTCCGGCGTTGCGGCTGCAATGGCATCCAGCAGCTTGCGGCGGTCCTTGCCGGAGAGAAATGTCAGGCCCATGCCCTTATCAAAGTCCAGCTTCTGGGTTCGGTTGACCGGGTCCTCGTAGCGGTTCACCACAGTCACGCTGCCGCTGAGTATATCGTAATCGAACTGAATACCGCCGCGCTGCTCGGCATAAAAAGCGGTGCGCTCCCGTTCCAGATCCAGCAGGCGCTGGGCACGATCCTCACGGGGCAGAGCTTCGCGGTGCAGGATCTCCTCCGAAAGGCGACGGGTCTCGTGGCGGAAACCGCGGTCATACTCCGAGCGCTGCAGCTCTGTGCGCAACAACTCCGAGGATTCTTTCAGGCATTCCATCAGCAGCGGATTGAAGCTGCCGCACTCGCCGTGCAGGATCATGTCAACGGCCTTTTCGTGGCTGTAGGACTGCTTATAACAGCGCTCGCTGGTCAGTGCGTCGTACACATCGGCCAGTGCCACCACCTGTGCTGCAATGGGGATCTCGTCGCCCTTGAGCCTGTCCGGGTAGCCGCCGCCGTCCCACCGCTCGTGGTGCCAGCGGCAGATAGCGTGTGCCACCTTTACCAGCGGTTCGTCCTGCCCGATGGCAAGCCCCTTCAGGATCCTGGCACCCTCGGTGGTGTGGGTCTTGATGGTGGCGTACTCTTCCTCGGTCAGGCGGCCGGGCTTGTTCAGGATTTCTTCCGGGATCATGATTTTGCCGATATCGTGCAGCGCCGATGCTGTGCTGATCAGCGAGATATCACTCTCATCCAGCTGGTAGCGGTCCGTCTTCTGCGCCAGCTGATGCAGGAGCAGGCCGGTCAGGGTGCGGATGTGCAGCACATGCTGGCCGCTCTCGCTGTTGCGGAACTCCACCACATGGCTCAGAATGTTGATCATCAGCACACCGTTGTGCTCTTTTTCGTATACCTGATCGGTCACAAGGCGGGTAAGGCGCTTCTGCTTTGCGTAAAGCATGAGCGCATTCTTCACCCGGCGCAGCACCATGACCCGCTCGAACGGGCGGCGGATGTAATCGGCCACGCCCATATCATAGGCGCGCTCGACGCTTCGGGTGTCCTCTGCCGCGCTGATCACAATGACCGGGATTTCCTCCTGCCATGCATAGCACTGCATCACCCGCAGCACATCAAAGCCGTCCATTTCCGGCATGATCAGGTCCAGCAGCACCAGCGCGATATCGGTGCGTCTGCGCAGAATTTCGATCGCGCGCAGGCCGTTCTCGGCTTCCAGATATTCGTAGCCCTCACCCAGAATCTCCTTGAGCATGGCGCGGTTGATTTCCGAGTCATCCACGATCAGTATTTTCTGTTTTGGTTCCATCTCAACCGTTCCTCGCTCCTGTACTTCCGGCCGCAGGGTCTTCCGTTTCCTACCGGACCACAAAAAAGCTGCTGCAACAGCTTTGCGCTTTGCAGCAGCTTTTCATTTCACTCATATCTGCTTTTTTTGCAGGTCATCCAGCTTTCCGTCATGCGCCCATCATATCGTCGAACCAGTTCATCAGCTCCACCGAGAGGTGCTCCAATCTGGTCTGGGGCTTCCAGTCCGGCTGAGCAGGCTGCGGAGCCTCCGGCCCGGGCTGTTCGGCCTCCGGCTCCGGCCGCGGACTCTGCGCTGCCGATGGTTCCGGCTGCGGGGGCGTATGCGCCGCAACCGGCACAGGCCGCACAGCTTCCGCATGGCGGGCCAGCTCCTGACGCAGCTGCTCTGCATGAGCGCCCGCGCACTCAGCCTCCTGCCGCGCCTGCTCACAGGCCGCTTCCAGCTGGGCATTTTCCTGCCGCAGCGCGGCCATCTGCCGTTCACAGGCAAACAGACGGGTCTGATAGCGCAAAATTTCCGCACTGGCCGCTGCCAGCTTTCGGTTCATCTGCTCCAGCTGGGCACACACCGCCTTGGGCGGCTCTGCCGGAGCCTTTGCCGCGGCAGACTGGGCACAGCGCTGCCGCGAACCATTGTTCTGCTGCCTGCCCTGCGCCATGGTGTCCCTCCGATCCATCCGATACGCCTGATCCGCTTATGACGGCCAGCCTTTTATCTGCGCTTGTTCAGCATGGCCATCAGCTGGTCGTAATAGCCATTATCGCTGTTGTCCTCTTCCACGGGCTTTTCAGCAGTGGGTGCCGGTGCAGCGCCGCCTGCGGCAGAAGCTGCCGGGCTTGCAGTCTCGCTGCTGAACACAGCAGACGGAGTGGACTGTGCGCCGCCCATTGCATTGCTGATGCTGCTGCGCAGGTCGCTTGCGCTCTTGTTGTCAAAACCGGTAGCAACCACGGTCACACGCATCTCGTCCGAGAGGTTCTCGTCGAACGCAGTACCCCAGATGATGTTTGCATCGGGATGTGCGCTCTGGGTAATGAGACCTGCTGCGGTCTCCACATCCTCCAGACCGATGTCCGGGCTGGAAGTGATGTTGATGATCACGCCGTGTGCACCGGCAATGCTGGTCTCCAGCAGCGGAGAAGAAATAGCAGCCTTTGCGGCGTTCTCGGCCTTGCCTGCGCCCTTGGCGCTGCCCACGCCCATGTGTGCGTAGCCGGCATCCTTCATGATGGAGCGCACGTCGGCGAAGTCCAGGTTGATGAAGGCAGGCACATTGATCAGAGCGGAAATGGACTCAACGCCCTGACGCAGCACGTTATCGGCTGCCTGGAAGGCATTCATCAGGGTGATCTTTTCCTGGCTGATCATCTTCAGGCGCTCATTGGGAATGACGATCAGACTGTCCACATGCATGAGCAGGTTTGCAATGCCCTGCTCTGCCAGACCCATCTTGCGCTTGCCCTCAAAGGAGAAGGGCTTGGTGACGATGCCAACGGTCAGGATGCCCAGATCATGTGCCACCTCGGCCACAACGGGTGCTGCACCGGTGCCGGTTCCGCCGCCCATACCGGCAGTGATAAACACCATCTGGGAACCCTTGAGCGCATTTGCGATCTCGTCCTTGCTCTCTTCAGCGGCGCGCTGGCCGATCTCGGGGTCTGCACCGGCACCGCGGCCCTTGGTCAGCTTGGAACCCAGCTGCACCTTGGTGGCAGCGTGGTTCTTGGCCAGAGCCTGCTGGTCGGTGTTCATTGCGATAAATTCGACGCCCTGCAGGCCGTCGCTGACCATGCGGTTGACAGCGTTGCCGCCGCCGCCGCCCACGCCGATCACCTTGATCGTCGTAACGTTTTCGTCCATTTCTTCATCGAGCATGAGTGCCATAACTTTGTCCTCCATCGGATTTTATCGTAAAACTGCGCATAGCGCACAGAAATTATCTGCTTACACTTATATAACTGTATCGTATCATCTTTTTGCCCTGAATGCAAGTCAATTTTGCTTTTTGAAGGTGTTTTTTCTCGCTGGCGCTTTCCCGCGGCATTTCCCGCTCAATTTGGGCACCAAGTTCCGCCAGCATCTGTGCAAAACCGGCATATCCGCGGTCGATGTAACCGGTGTCGGTAATGCGGCTCCGTCCCCTTGCCGCCAGCGCGGCCACCACCAGTGCCGCGCCTCCGCGCAGGTCCGCAGCCCGTGCACACGCGCCCTGCAGCTGCCGCACCGGCCGGATGTCCAGTGTGCGTCCCTGCACCTGCACAGCGGCTCCAAAAGCCGCAAAACCCTCTGCACAGCCGAATCTCCGCTCAAACACCACATCCTCGATGCTGCTGGCGCTGTCGGCGGCAAGCATGGCAGCAGCAAGCAGCGGCGCTGCGTCTGTTGCCAGTGCCGGGTATACCCCGGTAAACACTCTGCCCGCGCCGTGCAGCGCGCCCAGCCGGGTAATGACCGCACTTTCCGGCCCTGTTTCTATCCTGCAGCCCATTTGTGCCAGAATTTCCAGCAGCGGTGCATAGGTCTCCGGCCTGCAGCCGGTCAGTTCCACCCGACCTCCTGCCGCCGCGCAGGCACAGGCAAGGGTGGATGCCACGATGCGGTCGGCCATGGGCGCAAAGCTGCAGCTATACAGCATTCGTCTGCCCTGCACCCGGATGGTGCTGGTGCCCGCGCCCTGTACACAGCCGCCGCAGCGGTTCAGGAATGCTGCCAGATCGCTGATCTCCGGTTCTCGTGCGGCCCCGCGCAGGACCGTCTCGCCCTGCGCCGCAGCTGCTGCCAGAAGCAGGGTCTCGGTAGCACCCACGCTGGGGAACCCAAGTGTGATGTCCGCACCGTGCAGTCCGGCAGGCGCTGTCAGGATCAGCCTTGCCCCCTCCTCCCGGCAGTGCACGCCCATCTGCGCAAGGCCGGAAAGGTGCAGGTCCACCGGCCTTGCACCAATGCGGCACCCGCCGGGCAGCACCGTTTCCACCCGGCCAAGCCGCGCCAGAAGCGGTGCGCAGAACAAAATGGATGCCCGCATCCGCGCGGCGGCTTCCGGCGCAAGGCGGCAGGTGGAAGGCACGCCCTGCACCGTGATGTCGCTGCCCTGCCAGCGGGCCGTGCAGCCCGCACCCTGCAAAAGCTCCACGCTGGTGTCCACATCCGCAAGATGCGGCACCTGCAGAAAACGCACCGTGCCATTGCACAAAAGGGCCGCTGCCAGCAGCGGCAGCACGCTGTTTTTGGCTGCCGGGATGTGTACTGTGCCGTTCAGCGGCATGCCGCCTGTGATGATAAGATCTCCGCCCATGCAAAAAGCCCCCGTTCCGCAAAAGATACCTCATGCTATGCGGCGCGAAGGCTTTTTGTTTATTTTGTCTGCAGTTGTGTCATTTGTTTGTCCGGTTATTTGTAGCTGCGTCGGCAGCGGATGCTGTCGTTTTATGGCAGGGAACGCCCGGTTTTATGTCTCCCCGCGGGACACCGACAGCACGATGCCCATTTCGCCCAGCAGCATCATCAGACTGGTGCCGCCGGAGGAAAAAAACGGCAGGCTGATGCCGGTATTGGGGATGGTGTTGGTGACTACCGCCATATTCAGCACTGCCTGCAGGGCCACCTGCACCACAAAGCCCACTACCAGCAGCGCACCGAACCGATCCGGTGCATGCGCCGCCAGCGTGATGCCCCGCCACAGCAGCAGTGCAAACAGCAGGATCACCGCGCAGGCTCCCACAAAGCCAAGCTCCTCGCACAGGATGGAAAAGATGAAGTCGTTCTGCGGTTCGGGCACGAACAGGTGCTTCTGGCGGCTGCTGCCAAGGCCAAGGCCCGCCGCACCCCCGGAGCCGATGGCATACAGGCTCTGGATGGTCTGGTGGCCGTCGCCCAGCGGGTCGGCAAAGGGGTCCAGCCATGAGCTGAGACGGCTGGCCGCGTAGGGCACAAGGTCCGGCATAATGATGATGGCAGCTCCAATGGCCGCTGCACCGCCCGCCCCGGCCAGCACGAACCACTTGAGGCCGGTGCCGCCCACGAACATGAGCACCGCGCCGATGCCCAAAATAAGCACGGTGCCGGAGAGGTGCGGTTCCAGCAGCATGAGCACCGCCACCGCTCCCAGCACCAGTGCAAAGGGCAGCACCCCCACCGCAAAGCTGCCCATGCGGTCGTGGTTGAGCGCAATGATATGCGCAAACACCAGCACCACCGCAAATTTGGCGATCTCGCTGGGCTGCAGTGTGCCCAGGCCCGGCAGCACCAGCCAGCGCTTGCAGCCGTTGTACTCCGGCATGAACAGCACCGCCGTCAGCAACACCATTGAAAGCGCCAGCAGCGGCCATGCCAGCTTGTGGTAAATATGGTAGTCCACCCGGCTTGCCACCCACATGGCCCCGATGCCCAGCGCAGCATACAGCAGCTGCGGCCGCAGGTAGGCAAAAGCATCGCCCCGCCGGTACAGCGCCACTGCACTGCTGGCACTGCCCAGCATTACAAGGCCAAAGCCCACCAGCGTGAGCACCAGCACCAGAAACGGCAGGTCCATGGCCGGCAGATGCCGCAGCGGCAGGCCGCGCTTTGCATGGGCAGCAGCTTTGTGCATCCGTATCACCTCCGTTCCTTTATTGTACGCGGCGGCGGTGCCGGTTAGTCATAGACCCGGCGCACCGGCGCATACACTTGCCCAGAGAAGGAGGTGCCTGCCATGCCAAAACCGGAGCCGCGCCCCTTGCGCACCCTGCCGGAACGGGCATTCCATGCCCGGGCACGGCTGGTGGCCGCGTTGATGTGCTGCGTCTGCTTTGCGGGGCTTGCCGCGCGGCTGGCGTATCTGCAGCTGTTTTCAGGCGACTGGTATGCGAGCCGTGCCCTCGGCCAGCAATTGCGCGATACTGTGGTGCCTGCCGACCGGGGCCGTATCTACAGCGCCGACGGTGTACTGCTTGCCGCCAACAGCAGCTGCTGGACATTGCGGGCCTCCCCGCGCGAGATGCCGGAGGAAAAGCTCAGCCTTGCCGCGCAAGGCCTTGCGGAAATATTGGAGCTGGACGAAGCGAAGCTGCTGGAAAAATTCAGTGACCGCACCTCCAACGACTGCCTTTTGCGCTACCGCGTGGAGCGCGACACCGCCGACCGCGTGCGGGATTTTTGTGAAGAGAACGGCATCACCGGCATCCGCATCAATCAGGACTCCAAGCGCTGGTACCCGGAGGGGGAATTTCTGGCCAGCGTGCTGGGCTTTACCAATGTAGACAACGCCGGTGTGAGCGGGCTGGAGCTGAAATATAACGATGTGCTCACCGGGCAGAATGGTGTGGTGCTCACCGCCGTCAACGCTTGGGGCTACACACTGGAGCAGAGCTACGAGACCGAAAAAGTGCCCTTGGAAGGCAGCGGCCTGCGGCTGACTGTCGATGCCAACATCCAGCATTACCTTGAAAACGCGCTGGATTATGCGGTCAAGGAGCATCATGTGGCGGCGCGCGCCGTGGGCATCGTGATGGACGTGAACACCGGGGCCGTGCTGGCCATGTCCACCACGCCTGCCTACGACCCGAACCAGCCGCGCGTGATCTACGATGCAGCCGCCCGCAAGGCCGTGGATGCCCTTACCGGCAGCGAGCGCGCTGCCGCCCTGCAGCTGGCCCAGCAGACCCAGTGGCGCAACAAGGCCGTCAGCGACCTGTACGAGCCGGGCAGCGTGTTCAAGCTCATCACCTGCGCCGCCGCGCTGGATGCCGGGGCTGTGAGCAAAAACTCCACCTTTTACTGCGGCGAGTCCATCTCGGTGGCGGGCACACGGTTCCACTGCGCCAACCACAAGCGCCACGGCAGCCAGACCGTGACCCAGGCGCTGGAAAATTCCTGCAACCAGAGCTTTATCCAGATCGGCGCGCGGCTGGGCAAGGAAGCCTTCTGCGATTACTTTGCCGCTTTCGGCCTGCGGGAGCCAACCGGGGTCGATCTGCCCGCCGAACCCAAAAAGAGTCTGTACTACACCGCCGACCGCATGGGGCCGGTGGAGCTGGCCTCCTGCGCCTTCGGCCAGAGCAGCAAGATCTCCTATATGGAAATGGCCGCAGCCGTGTGCGCTGTGGTGAACGGCGGCAGGCTGATGCAGCCTTATCTTGTCAGCGATATCCTGAACCCGGACGGCAGCATTCTGCAGCACACAGAGCCGGTGTGCAGGCGGCAGGTGATCAAACCGGAAACTTCTGAAACCATGCGTGAGATGATGGAAGCCGTGGTGCTCTACGGCGGCGGGCGCAATGCCCGCATCCAAGGCTACCGGGTGGGCGGCAAGAGCGGCACCAGCCAGAAGCTGGACAGCGCCGACGAAAAAGCCCGTATTGCCAGCTTTGTGGCCGTGGCTCCCATCGACGACCCGCAGTTTTTGTGTCTGGTGTGCTTGGACGAACCCCACAGCTGGACGACTGCCGGCGGCAGCCTTTCAGCCCCGGTGTGCGCCGAGGTTCTGGAACAGACGCTGGTGTACAAGGGCGTGCCCCGCGCCGTGGAACCGGAAACCGATACCGATCCCGCCCAGACCGCTGCCGACCTGCCCGCCGACGGTGACAGCTTTGACGGTGCGTAAGCAAAAAACGGCCCCGGAAAGGTCTTCCGACTTTCCCGGGGCTGCAATGTTTTTTTGTTTAATTCTGCTGCGGCTGCTCGCGGAAGACGATCTCGCCGGTCTCGCTGTTCATGGATTCCACAATGGCAAGGCTCTCCAGCTGGATGCCCTTGCTGCGGATGAGCTCGCCGCCCTGCTGGAAGCCCTTTTCCACAGCAATGCCGATGCCCTCCACTGTGGCACCGGCCTCCTGGGCCAGATCCAGCAGGCCCATCAGGGCACAGCCGTTGGCAAGGAAATCGTCAATGATCAGCACATGGTCTTCCGGGGTGAGGAACTTTTTGGAGACGATCACATTGTAGATCTTTTTGTGGGTGAAGGACTGGATCTTGGTTTCGTAGTTGTTGTAGTCCAGATTGATGCTCATGGACTTTTTGGCAAATACCACCGGCACGTTGAACTCGCTGGCCACGATGGCTGCAATGCCAATGCCGCTGGCCTCGATGGTGAGCACCTTGTTGATGGGCTTGCCTGCAAACAGGCGCTTCCACTCCTTTGCCATCTCCCGGAACAGCGGAATGTCCATCTGGTGGTTGATAAAGCTATCCACCTTGAGCACATTGCCCTCGCGTACGATACCATCTTTGCGAATACGATCTTCCAGCATCTTCATAGTGCAGCAGTTCCTCCAACCTGATCTTTTCCATGCCCATGCGTTTGCAGCGCATATTTCTCTTTTTATTTCACTTAGTATACCGGATGCTCTTTCCTTTGGCAAGAGGTTTTCTTGATAAATTTATAGGTTTTCCGCTCTTGTACTTTTTACAGATTCGAGTATACTGTAGTTAATATAAGGTGTGTCCGGCATCTGTGCACCGGCACACAGGAGGGGAGAGCATATATGAAAACGGGTCTTGTGCTGGAAGGCGGTGCCATGCGCGGCATGTTTACCGCCGGTGTTCTGGATGTATTGATGGAGCATGGCATCGTGCTGGATGGTGCCATTGGCGTTTCGGCCGGTGCGGTGTTCGGCTGCAACTACAAGTCCCATCAGATCGGCCGTGTGATCCGCTACAACACCCAGTATTGCAACGATAAGCGCTACGCAAGCTTCGGCAACCTGCTGCGCACCGGCAACCTGTACAGTGAGCAGTTCTGCTACCACACCGTGCCGGAAAAGCTGGATGTGTTCGACGCAAAGGCATTTGCAGAGAACCCCATGGACTTTTTGTGGTGTGCACCGATGTGCGTACCGGCGACCCCATCTATCACAAGTGCCGCACCGGCGATGCCGAGGATATCCAGTGGATGCAGGCATCCGCTTCCATGCCGCTGGCGGCCAAGATCGTAAAGATCGGCCATTATCAGCTGCTGGACGGCGGCATTGCCGATTCCATCCCCGTGCGGTTCTTCGAGTCCATCGGCTACAAACGCAACCTCATTGTGCTGACCCAGCCCAAGGGCTTTGTGAAAAAGAAGAACAAGATGCTGCCCGCCATCCGGGCACGCTACCTGCGCTACCCCGCTTTCGTGGAAGCCGTTGCCGACCGTCACGAACGCTACAACGAAACGCTGGATCACATTGCCATGCTGGAGCAGACCGGCAAGGCGTTCGTCATCCGCCCGCCCATCCCGCTGGAGATCGGCTCCATGGAGCGCGATCCGGTTCAGCTGCGCCGCGTCTACGAGACCGGCCGTGCCGTTGCCGAAATTCAGGTGGATAAGATCGCCGCCTTTGTGAACGAATCCAAAGCTGCAGCGGAAGAGTAACGGCGGCACAAACAGATATCCTGCATGTACATAGTCCCCACGGGGAAGCAGCTCTTTTGATCGAAGCGCAGGTGCGCAGCCAGAAGGTCTGCATGTGATGTTTTCGCGGCATCACGAAAATGTCAACGTCAACAAAATTATGGTATAGCAGCAGCCCCGGTGAACCTGACGGTCCATCGGGGCTGTTTTTGCGCCGTCTTCAACGACATCGCCGCAGCTGTTCGAATCCACCTGCCCAGTGAGTCTGGCTTTGCAGCAAAACAAAAACCTCAGCGTACTTTCATACGTTGAGGTTTTTTGGTGGAGCAAAGCAACCTAAATCCGAACCATTGCCCTCTGGGGCATCTTTGGCGGCGATTTCATCGAAAGTGATGGTTTTTGTGCCGTCTTTGTAGTTGAATGTAATCAAAACTTTTTCATCATAAAGATAAACGGCGTTCACGAACGTGTTGATAAGCGTCTCCCGGTGGCTTTTCACGTTCGGGTCGAGCTTGCGGAACCGGGTCAGCCAGAAACGAACCTGATTTTCGCTTAACCGTGGCCGAGCGATTTTTTCTTCGGCAATCCGAACCTCAAGTTCTTTCTGCTGGGCTTCCAGCTTTTCCAAACGTAATTTGGTGGAGTTGGTCAGCACACCCGCCTGGATAGCATTCAGCATATTCTCGATGCCGTTCTCCACCTCGCGCATCTGCTTTTCCAGCAAAGGGAGAGTGGTGTTTTCCTGATCCTGCAACTCCATCACTTCCGCAACGATGGCATCAATCACGGCATCGTCCTGAATCAGCTTCATGGTTTCAGCTATGACCAAATCTTCCAGCCATTCCTTACGGACGGTCTTTTTCTTGCAGGTCTTGAAACGCTTTGCGGTGGCGCACTTATAATAATGATGAACGACCTTGTTTCTACCCGTACCGCACTCGCCGAACATCATCGCGCCGCACATTCCGCAGAACAGCTTGGTGGTGAGCAAGTAATCGTCCTCGGCCTTGTGACGGGCAGGAGCACGGCTGTTCTTCTTGATTTTTTGCTGCACTTCTTCAAACAAGTCCTTGTCCACAATGGCCGGGATGCTGTCGGGCATCACAATGTCCTTGAAGTGGTTTTCACCGATGTACCGTTTGTTCGTCAGCAGCTTCTGAACACTGTTGTAGGTGAACTTCTGGTTGCGGTTGGTGGTCACGCCACTGTCGTTCAGCCAGTTCATCAGTTCCTTCATGGTCGCACCATCGTTGTACCGCTGAAAGGCTTCTACCACAAAGGGAGCTTTCAGCGGGTCGATCTGGAAGAACTTTTCCTCGTCCACCTTGAAGCCAATGGGAATCGTGCCGCCGTTGTACTTCCCCTTCAGAACATTCTCGGTCATGCCGCGCACAACTTTTTCAGAAAGTTCTGCCGAGTAGTATTCAGCCATGCCGGTGAGCATACTCTTGACCATGATACCCGCAGGGCTGTCAGAGATAGGCTCCGTGGCAGATACCAGCTTGACATGATTTCGTTCCAGCAGATACTCATAGTGTGCCGAATCATAACGGTTTCGGGCAAAACGGTCGAGTTTCCAGACCAGCACGATATCAAACAGCCGCTTTTCGCTGTCCTTGATCATCTGCTGGAAATCCGGGCGGTTGTCGGTTTTGGCGGAAAGGGCACGGTCAATATAGTGCTTGATGACCGTGATGCCATTCTTTTCGGCGTAGGCGGTGCATTCCCGAATCTGCCCTTCGATGGATTCCTCGCGCTGGTTATCGCTGGAATAGCGAGCGTAAATCACGGCAGTCATGCAAACACCCCTTTCATTTCATTCTCCGCAGGCGGCGCACAAGGTCGGATGCACTGTACAGCACCCGCGCCACCGACACGGCATCCTCGCCCACGATGTAGAACACCGAGTAGTTATCCACCAGCATCTGCCGCAGCCCTTGGGTGCGCTCCGGCTCGCTTTCCACCAGCGCACAGCGTTCCGGCAGGATGTTCAACGACTGGATGGCTTCAGCAATGCGGTTATACTGCCCCATGGCCGTATCAGGCTCCAACAGACGGTCGGCAATGTAGCCGTAAATCTGCTCCATATCGCTGAGGGCTGCATGAGAAATTTTCACGTCATACTGCTTCATCTGTGCTGTTCCCTGAACTGTGCGAATGCGCTTGCAGCATCCACGGTATCACCGTTCTGAATCTCCTTAATGCCCACCTGCAAGGCTGCATGAAGCTGGTCATCGGTCATAGTGTCAGCGTTCAGAGCCGCAGGAGCCTTCGGCAGGGACAGCGAGAACGGAATGCCGCCCGTCAGCGTGATTTGGCGCAGATACATATCAATGGCAGTCGCCATCGGGATGCCAAGCTGCTTCAGCACATCTTCGGCCTGCTGCTTGACAGTGGGGTTGACACGAAGGTTGAGTGTCATTCGTTTTTCCATGGTTATCACCTCGGTATTTATTGTAACGTTATTTTACGTTGCATGTCAATCGAGCGCGACGTCGCAATTGAAATTCTCTATATTGCACAATATATTCGTCGCTAAATTGTTTAAAGCGCAGAATATTCATTCGTTAGAATAAATCTTTGGAGTACGCCCAGTTTGTGCTGGGTGGTGAGATTGAGCATTATCTCTTACTCAGCTGTGACCATGGCAGATTTAGAGGATTGACCTTTAATTAGAATATACAGATAAAACCGACAGCCATCTACTTGCGACTTGCAAATAGATGGCTGTCTATTATTAACTACGCATTTTAACAATGATTTTCTTTTTCTAACAATCATTCCGATAATAAACGAAAGTAGGAAAACGAGTAGCCAAATCAAAACTCCCGTAGTGTGCCTTGAGCTGCCATACTTTTCCTATATACATATCCGGCGTGATTTTTGTGGCGTTTATTTTGATAATAAAATCGCCCAACACTTGTCCGATCAAAATTCCTGTCCAGTTTCCAGCTGTTGTGATAAGAGCTGCTCTATACATTTCCAGAAAACAGAAAGTAACAGATGCAACCCATAAACACAAATAATAATGGGCTGCTGTCCATTCAAACAAGTAGACTTCATGAAACACTGTTTGAGAAAGAAGATAGCACACCACATATGCTAAAAATACGATCAGCAAAAATCCGAGACAAGTTTTCTTTTTTGATGCTGTGTTCTTCATACGGCTTTTGAATCCTATTCCAATGTGTACCGCCATCTTTGCGTTTCATTATAAAACAGCTTGGCTGCTTACTTCGATACTATTTCGACAGTTGGCATCTTGCCTTCCAATCCGAGTTCGTCATCTTCTGCAACTCTATAATTGGTAACATTTATTGAATACATATAATCTGAAATATTTGGATTTTCTTCATCGTCTGGAAGTTCAACTTCAAAAGTCTCAAACTCAAACACATAAGCTGTTCCTTCAATAAGTTCACCAGTTAAGTCTTTCTGGAAATGAAGCAAAAATGGTCTGTCCTGAAAGAAGTGAACAACCGCAACCGTTTTTCCCGGCAGTGCATAGTAATCGGGCAAGATCTGCTCAACAGTGGCCGTAAAAGAACCCGAAAACCGTGCAAAATGTTTTTCATTTCCGGTTGCTTGCTCTTCTCCGTCATGATACCCGGCCTCGTAGCCAGCGGTATAGCCTTCTTCGTATTCTGCATTGTGCTCATCTGAACTTTGAGCATTATTTCCACAGCCAATCAATGTAAGTACCAGCGCAAGGCAAAGAACTATTATAGCCTTCTTTTTCATACGGTTTCCTCCTTCCATGTTTTTCTTCACATTTATCGGACTTTTCCACAGTTTTTGCAAAAACGTTCAGAAGAAGCATTTAATGTTCCGCAGTCCGGGCAATACCATCTTCCGTCTGGCATCGGTTCAACAGGCGAGGGCGTTTGGTGTGCTTTTGCTGGAGTTTGAACGGGTGATGCAGTAAACAGCGGCGCAATATTCACATCTCTACGGCCAACACCAGCGAGACTTCTAAAATCCCACGATTTAACTTCTTGTGCCAATGTCCGTTTTGGTTCAATATACTGACCGCACCGTTGGCAATATCGAACACCCAACTTGTTTTCATAACCACAATTTTTACAAGTCATCAAAGCTCCCTCCTTGCTTTTTGTTTAGATAACGAAATTTAAGCCTGATTTATTTCGTTTGTCCACAAAATTTTTCAAAATCGTATAGCTGCACATAAATTTCCAAAAAACTTGTAGCACAATCACGATTTTTCTTTTCATTTAGATAAACCACCACGGCAGTTCCAGCCACAGGTTATCCATGGCCTGTTCCTCCGTCTTTTTGGCGCGGCCTTTTGTCAGGTGAAAGTATATCGCTGTGCCGATCAGCGGATGTTCCTCACCATCGGTGAAGCCATAGCGGTACAACAGATAGGTCTGCTCCCGTTGGGTCAGCCGTTTCAGGCCATCGTACAGTTCCCGGCGCGATTCCTGTTCTTCCATAATAGTCTGCGGCTGCATGGCGTAGGGGTCGGCTATGGCTTCGATGCGCCGCAGTTGTTCCTCTCCCGGCAGAACATCGTCCAGCGAAACGCGCTGGTAGCAGATACCGTCCTTGTTCTCCGTTACCATCCGCTGCTCAAAAGCGGCAAAGGCATCCCGCACCATGTCCATCATGGCGTTGCGGATGGCAGGAGCCGCATAGGTCAGGAACTTCATGCCGCGCGCTGCGTCAAACTTCTGCGCAGCTTTCCACAAGCCCAACCTGCCCGCCTGTTTCAAATCGTCCGTGTCAAGGTTCAGGCCGGACTGTGCCAGATTCATGCTGCGGAAAAGGTCATTTGCCACCTTGCCAATAAAGGACTTGTTGTTGTCGATCAGGCTGTCCAGTGCGGCGGCATCGCCTTTCTGTGCCAGCGCACAAAGCCGTTCATTCGTCTGCTTCATGGGCGTTTTCCTGCTCTGCGGCAGACTGCAAGATTCCCAGCAGACCGTTCCGCAGCTGTTCCAGTGCTTCCGGCGTAGCTCCTTCCATGCCCGAAACGCTGTCCAGCATGGCATCCGTCAACTGCTCTGCCGTAATCGTTGGGTGCTGCACATCCTGCCCTTTGGTCAATTCGGTGAACATCTTCTCTGCCACTTTCTTGCTCATGGCTTCCTGTTCGGCGTAATGGCTCCCGATACCCTTTTTGATTTCCTTGACCGTTGCCATGAAGTACGTCTCAATATCATCAAGGTCGCCTTGGTACACCGGCTTTCTCCGAAGGCTGATGTCCTTTGCGGCTTTGGCTGCTTCCGGGGTCTTGACCTTTGTGCGCAGCAGGGTGCTCAATGTCGTGAGCATGGCATTCTGTGCTGCGATACCAGACGCAAAAGTATCATCAAAATACTGCGCTATGCGGTAAGTAAGCTCTGCAAAGCGGGCGTTTTCCAACAGCAGGTTGACCACCTCTGCATTGACACGCCCTGTGTAGAGGTTCTTTGCGGCTTCTACGGACAGGCCAAGTTCGGCAATGTCGTAATTTTTGCGGTCGGGGATGTTGGTTTCTCCCAGCAGGAAATCCGTGGACACGTTGAACAGCCTTGCGATTTTCAGCACCTGTTCGTGGGTCAGCGTTCCCTTTGCACCGCTGATGAAGCGGCTGATGGTGCTTTTAGAGCAGCCGATCCTCCTTGGCAAGCTCCGGTTGGCTGATATTGTGCTCTTTCATCAAGTCCGCAAGACGGACATTGGATGGTGCAGGCAGATACTCTTGTGCCATGTGGTCGGCCCTCCTTTTTGAGCTTTTTCCTCATTATAATACGCTCTGCCGTTTTGTTCAATATGCGGTTACCTCTCCGCCCTTGCTGTTGCAGCCCTGCAACCAGTAAGGGCTTTTTTCTTTTCCGTTGCAGTTCTGCCGCTTTTTTGCTCTTTCTGCAAAATTCCCCGTATATTCAGGCAGGAAGCAAAAAACACCAGAGTTCCCACTTTGGGGTACTCTGGTGCAGCACATAACATCTACCGGCCCGGTGGCCGCAGGGTGCGGGGTTTTGTAGGCATCGAGCCGCTTGTCCACCCCTGTCCGTAAAAAGTGCAATTTTTTCACGGAAGAAGTTCGTACAACCTGTACGGTCTGTACTTGTACGCACCTGTACGGCGTGTTTTGGTAAAATCAAGCGTTTTATCGTCTGTATTTTGTTCATTTGTATGCCGTACGAACCGTACAGGTTATTTGAACTCCGCACGCGATTTTTGCAGATGCGTACGGAGAAATCAAGTTCGCATTGTGCGAACTTGATTGTAACTCTCCCGCAGGAGACGTTCCCCCTCGGAGAGTCCTCGAAGAGCCCACTACACTTTGCAGCCCATAGGGATGAAAGTGTTATAGTGGGTTATTACACTTCCGAAGAAGTGCATCTTCGTTCCCCGTCACCTCTCGATGAACCTTGAAAGGAGGGATGCCCTTTGGCAAGAAACGATGGCATCGACCGCACAAGCGTCCGAAATCTCGCCGTTTCGGACAAGGCCGTTGGCAACACCCAGCAGCACAATGAGCGTGAAAAGGACAGCTATCAAAACCCCGACATTCTTCCCCACCGCGCCGAATGGAACGTTCATTTCAAGAAACCCACTGCCAGCTACACCGACCTGTTCGCCCGGATGGAGGCCAGCGGCACCATTTCCACCCGTGGTCTGAAATCAGATGCCACCCACTACTGCGAGCTTGTCTTTGAAGTCAACTCAGCCTATTTTGACAATCACGGTGGCTACAAGTTCGCCAAGCAGTTCTATGAGGATGCCTACAAAGCCGCTGTCCAGATCGTAGGCGGTGAGCAGTATATCCTCTCGGCAGTCATGCACGCCGATGAGATCAACCGCGCCATGACCGAAGCATTAGGTCGGGAGGTCTACCACTACCATCTTCATGTGGTCTATGTGCCTGTGGTGGAAAAGCAAATCCTCTGGTCGAAACGCTGCAAGGACAAGGCACTGGTCGGCACCGTCAAGGAGACTGTCATGCAGGTCAGCCGGAGCAAGAAGTGGGCATCCAAGCCCCTGCTGGACGATGCTGGAGAGCCCGTCCTGCAAAAGAACGGCAAACCAGTCCTGAAGAAGTCGTACAGCATCCTGCAAGACGATTTCTTCAACTATATGCACAATGCCGGGTACACCGATGTAGAGCGCGGCGAGCGCGGCAGCACCGAAGAACACCTGACCGTCACCCAGTTCAAAGTCCAGCGGGAGCAGGAACGGCTGGACACCCTGACCGCTCAAGCCGACCAAAAGGCGCAGTCGCTTGCCAAAACCAGTCAGACCCTCTCCAAAAAGGAGAAGGAACTTGCCGCTGTGCAGAAAAAGGCCACGCTCACGAAAGAAGCCCTCATTCATGCGCGCGATCTGGATTATATCGGCAAGCGCACCTTTCTCGGTAACTACTCGCTGACCGAAGAAGAATTTTCCAAGCTGAAAAAACAGGCCGACCACGGCTATATGATGGACGTGGAGAACCGCCGCTTGAAAGAAGAACTTTCCACCGCCAAGAAGGAAGCTGCTCATTGGGGTCAAAAGTATCATGAACTCTGGTATGAAGTGAAGCCCTATCTGGACGCGCTCCACCGTGCGCCCGAACTGGTGCGCGGCTTTCTGGAAAAGATTCTTGCCCCCAAGCAGGAGCGCACCATGAATGTGCCGCAGCGAAACCGCAAGCGTGGGCAGGATATGGAACTTTGATTTTCGGAGGATACTATTTGAATAAAAAGAAGAAGTCAAACAAATCCGGCTACCCGGATGAAGCAATCAAAACCCTTGCACGTTGCTTTTATCCCTCCATGGTTGAGTTTTTCAACAGTGAGGAAGGCCAGCGTGAATACGAGGAGTGGCTGAAAGAACAGCAGACTCTGAACGCCACACCCATCGCAGCATAAAAACAGCAGGACGCTCCCGGAGAAGGGAACGCCCTGCCTTACATATTAGCCAGCAGCAAATAGTGCAAGATTATCGCTATCGTTACGTTTGCTCCAAGGAACCACCTTTACATCATAATTAGCAAAAGCTTCCTCTACTCCACGAGCTACATTGTTTTGGTCATTGAGAATTACAATCAGTTGGCTACTTTTGTTTCGAATCGCCTTAGTATCATTCCACGCAAATAAAATGTTGCCAACGCTAGATTTGTTAGGATTGTTTACAGCCTGGCACAACCGCTCGGGTTGTTTTTTTGTTCGTTGGAATAGAAAATCATAGCTATGCGTAAATCCCGATGTCCCTGTAAATTGAACATTATCAGTATAAAAGATATCTCTGGTATCGAAAAACATCTGTATATCTTCCGTAAATAACGATGCTGTTTTTGATTTTGATAGTGCAAACATATCATCAATCCTGAGAATTGCCTGAATAAACAAGTGTTTCTTTCGAGCAAACTCTTGAATTGGAGCTTTAGCCGTTAATTCATCTCCCTTGCATTCAACGCCAAACTGAGCCAAAACCCTCTGAAAGTACTCTTTTCTATGCGGAGTGAACTGAAATCCCGTTGCTTTTAGTCCATTTATTGTTGCAGAATCGTCTGAAAAAGAATATCATTTCCAACCTGACGAACATAAATCTGCAAATAGTCATTTGCATTATCCAAGTACGGAGTTGTAATCTCATAATACTCGCCGATTTTGGAAAAAGAAATTTCATTTTTTAGCCATTGTGCATAATCATCAATCAATTTTTGAATATTCAAGATTATTCCTCCTTTCCTCATTAGAACTCAATCTGCTGATTTATTGTAGGTGTCTCAACAATATTAAAACGCTTCAAAAATGTCAATGTATTCTTGACAAAATCATCTGATGTTATATCAGTCGCTTCATATGCCATTGAACGACCATACTTTTCTGTGTAGACATGCCAATGGCTTCCAGCAATTTTCTTTCCATCCGGATTTAAATGAATTCCTCCCGGATTTAGGTGTAGCTCTAAAAGCATAACTCCGTTTACTTTTATTCGAGCACTCATATTAATTTTTGTAGCTTGAATCTTACCGCGAAAAATTGATACAACAAACGTATCACGCCTGTTTTCACCAATAGCTTCAAATTCCACCTTTTTCCCGGAAGGAGGAAAGTTCAATTCGTCCGTCAAAAGATGCTTAAGCATTTCAAGCATCTCCTGAGCTTCAGCGTCCGTAATCAGTCCACGTCCCATTGAACTCACCTCCTCTATAATAGCATTCTACCATTCTTTCTATCAGTTTTCAATATGAGATGTTCCCATGTCAGGGAGTTTTGTATCTTCCACGAGAGCCTTCATTCTCTGATCCGAAGAAAACGAAAAATCCGAGCCCTTCTCCAATCGGAAACAGGTTCGGATTTTTCTTGTTTGGTGGGCGCGGGTGGATTCGAACCACCGAAGCTGAAAGCAGCAGATTTACAGTCTGTCCCCATTGGCCACTCGGGAACACGCCCATATTCAGTTTTTGCAGTCCATGGATTGCCTGTATATATTACCACCCGGATGGTAGTTTGTCAACATCTTTTGCGGAATTTTTGGATTTTTGTGCCGAAAGCAAAAGTACAAAAGCAAAAGCCGCCCAGAAATCAACGTTCCTGAGCGGCTTTTTGGAGCTGGTGACAGGAGTTGAACCTGCAACCCACTGATTACAAATCAGTTGCGCTGCCATTGCGCCACACCAGCATGGACCAAGCGGTCTTTTGATAGAATACCAAAAAACGCGCGGCTTGTCAATATCTTCTTGGCGCGCAAAAAACAACCCATTCCCCAAACAGTATACTATACCGTTTAACAAATGAGGTGCCATTGCCATCAGTTCATGCTTTCGTCTGCTTTTAGCATTCTTTTCTGTTGTATCACATTTTGATACCCGTAATTTTCAACGCAATACATCGATAATAAAATCGAACCATTCGATTCTATTATCATAAAAACCCCACAGGAACCGCGGACGGCTCCTGTGGGGTTCAAAGTCTGTTGTATTCTTTTTTGAGCAGCGGGCTGCTTCAGCGGGCAAGGGCCTGCTGGATCTTTGCAAAATCCTCCAGTGTGAGGGCTTCCGGGCGGATGCGGGCATCAAAACCGGCGGCTTCAATGGCGGCTGTCACCGCGTCCTTGGGCATTCCCAGGCCGCTGGCAATGGCGTTTGCAGCCGTTTTGCGGCGCTGTCCGAAGGCGGCACGCACCAGCGCAAAATAGCCTTCTTCGTCCTCCACCTGCACAGCGGGCTGCGGACGGATCTCCATGCGCACCACGGCACTGGTCACCTTGGGGGCCGGGTAAAAACTGCCGGGCGCAGCGGTGAACATCATTTTGGAGGTGGCATAGTAGCTCACCGCGCAGCTGATGGCGCTGGATGCACGAGTGCCGGGCGCAGCAGCCAGACGGTCGGCAGCTTCCTTCTGTACCATGACGGTCAGGCTTTCAATGGGCAGGCGGTCGCCCAGCAGCTTCATGACGATGGGACTGGTGATGTAGTAGGGCAGGTTGGCGCACACAGCCACCGGCATACCGGGGAACTCTTCCGCAATAAGAGCCTTCAGGTCAACTTTCAGTACATCCTGTAATATCAGTTTAAAATTGTCCACTCCAGCCATCGTTTCGGCCAGCAGCGGCGGCAGGCGTTCGTCCACTTCAATGGACACCACCTTGGCGGCGCGCTTTGCCAGTTCCCGGGTCAGCACACCGATGCCGGGGCCGATCTCAATGACACCATAGCGCTTATCCACGCCGCTGGCATCCACGATCTTGGGCGGCAGACCCGGGTTGATGATAAAGTTCTGTCCAAAACCCTTGGAAAGTGCAAAATCGTATTTTTCACACAGGGCGCGGATCACCGAAAGGTCGGTCAGTTCGGGCATAGATTCCATCCTTTTTCATAGTACGATTTGAATGCCCTCCGCGTCGCTTTGGGCATATTCAGCGGAAATATTATTATAATATGGCAACCCAGCCAGACCTGCGGGTCTGGCTGGGTTGCATTTTCACGAGAAGGGATCAATACGGCAAACAGCACCGCAATAAACCGGGTTCCTTTTTACAAGAAGAAGCCCATGCAGCATTTCTGCCGGTTTTACCCTTATTCTGCGCTGGATGCTGCTTCGCCGCCGGCTTCTGCTTCGGTGGAGGAAGCCGTTTCCTCAGAGGAAGCGTTCTCCGGCTCAGTGGCAACGCTGTCGGCTTCTTCGGAAGCAGCAGCCGAAGAAGCTGCTTCGTTGACACCGCCCAGAGTCGTGGTACCGCTCAGCTGCTGTGCTGCGCTGACCGCACGCTGGATCTGCGGGTCATCCTCGGGGGTATAATCGTAGAAATTCGTGTTCTCTTCGGCACTGAGGGCACGCTCCACATCCACGCTCAGGCCGGTGCCATCAAAGCAGGAGCCGTCGCCGCAGATGAGCTTTGCCACCGTGATGCTCACGGCGCTGCCATCCGAAAGGCGCTGCGGGCTGCTCTGGATGGTTCCCTTGCCCATGGTGGTGGTGCCCACCAGACGTGCGCCGTTCATGGTGCGCAGGCTGGCAGCAAACAGCTCTGCTGCGCTGGCAGTGTTGCCGTTGACCAGACAGACGATGGGCAGCTCCACCTTGCTCTCATCGTCGCTGCTGCCAATGATGGTGCGGTTTCCGTTCTTATCCTCGGCATAGGCCACAGTGCCTTCCGGGGCGATCAGGTCGATGCAGCTGATGGCATCATCCAACACGCCGCCGCCGTTATCTCGCAGGTCGAACACAAGGCTCTGGGCACCGCTGGTAGTGAGAGACCGGATGGCATAGTCCAGCTCGCTGGGCGTGCTGCCGTCGAACTGGCGGATCTTGATGTAACCCACGCTGTCCAGCATCTGGTAGTCCACGGTGGTGCTGGTGTAGCCGGAGTGGGTCAGGTCCGTCGTCCGGGAAGCAGCCTTGCTGTCGAGCCATGTAACATTGACGATGGTGCCGGCTTCGCCCTGCAGGCGGGACTGCACGGCATCCACCCCAGAAAGGCTCTTCACATCGGTGCCGTCAATAGCAGTGATGTAATCGCCCACCACGATACCGGCTTCCTGCGCAGGCGAGTCCTCATACACCCTGGTCACTCTGGCATAGCCGGTCTGGTCCATGCCAAGCTCCACGCCAATGCCCATCACCTTGCCGCTCTGCTGGTTCATCAGCTCGGTGTAAGCGTTGGCGGTGTAGTAACGGGCGTACTTGTCGCCGGTGCCCAGCAGGTAGCCTGCGGTCAGGCGGTCGTACAGCACCGTTTCATCAATGGTGTAGTAGTCGTTGCTGCGCACATAGCGGTCCACCTCGGCCACTTTGTTGTACATGCTCTCCTTTTCCTTCACGCTGCTCACCGTGCTGTCAAACAGACGCATGGCAATGAGCATGGTAATGGAAAAGGTCACGGTCATGGCAAGGATCACAATGGTGACAGCCATGCCCACAGAGATCTTACCGGTTCATGCCTTGCTCCCTCCTGTCAGAACAGCAGCATCATCAGCACACTGCCCAGCAGCGAGAGTGCAAACACGCCTGCCAGCAAAAGGCAGCCGATGCGCAGCAAACGCTTATGTTTTTGTTCGTTCATAGAATACCAGACTCCTTATAAATACACTCAGTTGTGCGGGAACGGGATATAACCGCGCGGATTGACCGCATTGGCCTTGGAGCCGCCCTTCCAGACCTCCAGATGCAGGTGGTTGCCGGTAGAGTTGCCGGTAGAGCCAACGTAGCCGATCAACTCGCCCTGCTTGACATACTTGCCTGCGCTGGTGGCGACGACCTCATGTGGCCGTACAGGGTGCTGTAGGCGTTGCCGTCCGACATGCTGCCGTGATAGATGATGACGTAGTTGCCATAGCCGCCGCTGGACCAGCCTGCCACCTGCACATAGCCACTGGCGGCTGCATAGATAGGCGTACCGCCCGGGGCCGCCAGATCAATGCCGGCATGCAGCCTGTTGACACCGGACACCGGATTCTTACGCCAGCCGTACTCGCTGGAAACGCGGGTATAGCTCTTCAGCGGGCAGGCAAAGCCGGTAAAGCTCAGCTGCGGCTTGCTGGATGCAGCCGCCGCGATCAACTTCTGGATCTCTTTCTTGACGGCCTCATAGTTCAGCTCGTCCGATTCAATAGCGGCCTGTGCCGTCTGCTGGGCCTTCTGGGCATCCTGTGCAGAAAGCTGCGCCGCAGAAATGCTGCTGTTCAGCTCGCTCTGCTTTGCCTTCATCTGGTAGTTCTGGGTATCCAGCTCCGCCTTCTGGCTCTGCAGTTCCTTGCGCTGGGCCTCCAGCTCCACCTTGTCCGCTTCCAGTTCGGACTTAGCCGCCTTCATGTTGTCCATGATCTCGGTATCTTTGATGGAGATATCCTGCATGACCTCGTTGAAGGTGAGCAGCTCATACAGGTCGTTCACTGCGCTCAGCATGGCCACGCTGCCGCCGTCGCGCAGCTCCTGCATGGCAGCCATGTGCTTTTTAAAATCGCCCCACTGGCTGTCGATCTCGGCTTGCTTCTGGGTGATCTCGCCTTCCTTGGCGGTAATCTTCTGCTCGGTCTGGCCAATGTTATTCTGCACAGCAGCGATCTGGGTGCTCAGCACGCTGATCTGATCCTGAATGACCCCCACGCGCTCCTTCAGTTCACTTTCCAGCGCTTTTGCAGCAACTTCCTTTTTCTTTGCGTCCGAAAGCTCCTTCTTGTGCTGGTCGATGGATTTGGAAAGGCTGTTCAGCTTGTTCTGCAGGCTGGCCATGCTGGTGGCTGCCGTGGCCGGCTGGAAGCTGACGCTTGCCGCAAGGCATACCGCCGCCAGGCACAAACTCACGCCGCGCAGCAGCTTGCTGCGGGCAGGCTCCGGCCGTGCATGGCGCGGCGTATGGCCGGGCATCTGCAGCCGGAAGGGCTTTGCATGAAGTGCTTTTTTCATGTGCGGCTCCTTTCGATCACACGTTCAGGTGCTTGCGGATGGAGAACATACTGCCCAGACCACCCACAACGGCACCGCCGATGAGGCTGTACGGGATGATAGTGGACCAGACGGCGCTCACCGGCACCAGTGCCTGACCCATGATCATTTCCCACACGCCGCCCAGACCGTCGGAGGCCTGCACCATGTAGGAGTAGCCGCCCAGACTGATTGCTGCAGTGAGCACGCCGGAGATCAGGCCCATGGCCAGACCTTCCACAACGAAGGGCAGAGTGACCAAGCCGTTGGTGGCACCCACGTACTTCATGATCTCAATTTCGCGGCGGCGCGCAAACACGCTCAGGCGGATGGTGCTGCCCACCGTGATGATGCTGACGACCATCAGCACCAGCACGATGCCGCGGCCCACTTTGGTAACAGAGCGCTGCACCTGCACAAAGACGTTGGTCATTTCCACCGGGGCGGTAACGCTGTACACGCCCTGAATGGCCTGCATCTGCTTGCTCATGCTCTCCATCTGGCTCAGATCCGCGATGGAAACGCGGTAGTTGGCCTTGAAGGGGTTGTCATTTTCAAACTCGTCCCACAGGGAGGAGTAATCTTCCATGTAATTGCGGTAGGTGTTCAGCACGTCCTGCTTGGAGACGAACTGCACATTGGTCACGCCGGGCATTGCCGCCAGCTTTTCGCCCACGGCCTGCGCAGTGGCATCATCACACTCCGGGTCCAGATAGACCACGGTCTCGTTCTGGCTGCCCAGATAGTTCACCATGCTGTCCACGTTCACCTCGGCAAGACTTGCAAAGGTGTTCAGGGTCATACAGACACTGAGGGACAGGATGCACACAAAGGTCATGGCCCAGTGCTTGCCCAGATTGCGGATACCGCGCCGGACCAGAAAAAAGAAGGTAGAAGGTCTCATCATACGGTGGCCACCTCCTTTTCTGCGGTGTCAGCAGGTTCCAGCTCGGTCTCGAACAGGCGTTCTTTGCGCTCTGCGCGTGCGCGGATGGCTTCCTTGTCGGCAGGCACATCCGAAATGATGCGGCCCTTTTTCAGGGTGACGACGCGCTGGTGGAACTGGCGCACCAGCTCGTGCTCATGGGTAACGACCACCACGGTGATGCCCGTTTCGCTTACCCGCTCCAGCAGCTCCATCATTTCCAGGCTCAATTCCGGGTCGATGTTGCCGGTGGGCTCGTCTGCAATGACCAGCTTGGGGCCGTGGGCAAGGGCGCGGGCCACAGCCACGCGCTGCTGTTCACCGCCGGAAAGGGTGTCCGGATAGGCCTTGGCCTTATCCTCCAGATGCACCAGCTCCAGCATGTACTCCACACGGTCGCTGATCTCCCGGCTCTTGACGTTGGTCACATGCATGGCAAAGGCGATGTTCTCGTACACAGTCATGGTGGGGATCAGCCGGAAATCCTGAAAGATAATGCCCATCTGACGGCGCAGATACGGCACCTGATGGCGGTGCAGGCTGGCAACATCCTTGCCCAGCACGGTCACCTTGCCCTCACTGGGCAGCTCTTCGCGCAGCAGCAGCTTGAGCAGGGTGGATTTGCCTGCGCCGGAATGGCCCAGCAAAAACACGAACTCGCCGTCGTCCACATGGAGATTGATATCGTCCAGTGCCAGCGGTCCGCCCCGTTTATATTCCTTGGAAACGTGTTCTAAATCGATCATAGGGTAATATTAGCTCCTGACATTAGAATCTGTTTTCACAGCAAAAAGAACCGGCCAGCATCGGTTTCGAGCGGCCGGTTCTGCACTGCAGGCAGAGCCTGCAGCTTATTAGTATTTGGCCGGATTGTTGGACAGGTACTTCTTGACCATCAGTGCTACCTTAAAGACGATAGCATCGTCGAACTCACGCAGATCCAGGCCAGTCAGCTTTTTGATCTTTTCCAGACGATACACCAGCGTGTTGCGGTGCACAAACAGGCCGCGGCTGGTTTCAGACACATTCAGGTTATTCTCGAAGAAGCGCTGGATGGTGAACAGGGTCTCCTGATCCAGGCTTTCGATGCTGCCCTGCTTGAACACCTCGCGCAGGAACATCTCGCACACGGTGGTGGGCAGCTGATAGATCAGGCGTGCAATGCCCAGATTATCGTAGCGGATGATCTGCTTTTCGGTGTCGAACACCTTGCTCACTTCCATGGCGATCTGTGCTTCCTTAAAGGAGGTAGCCAGATCCTTCACGTTGGAGATGGGGGTGCCGATGCCCACCACAGCCTTGATGTAATGCTCGCCGGACAGGGTATCCACAATGCTGGCAGCCAGCTTTTCCATATCGGTGCGGTCGATGCCCTTGCGGATCTCCTTGACCAGCACGGTATCCGTCTCGCTGATATTGAACACAAAGTCCTTCTGCTTGTCGGGGAACAGGCTGCTGACCACATCGTAGGCGGAGATATCGCCGCCGCTGGTAACACGCACGATGAACACCACGCGGGAAACATCGGTGGCAAAGTGCAGCTCACGGGCCTTGGCATAGATATCGCCGGGCAGGATGTTATCCAGCACCACATTCTTGATAAAGTTGGACTTATCAAACTTTTCGTCGTGGTACTGCTTGATGCTCTGCAGGCTGATGGACAGCATAGCGGCAAACTGACCAGCCGTCTCGTCCACGCCTTCCACGAATACTGCATAATCGTTATGCTTGGCGCTGGAGAACTGCTGATAGGTGTAGCCATCGCGCACAAAGCGGTCGCCTGCGGTCAGACGCTCCGCCATGAAACCCTCGCGCACCTCGCCGATCAGGTTCAGTTCCGAGCAGGAAATAACAGCGCCGGTCTCATCCACCACGCCGACCACCCGGTTGATCGCGTCTTTCATCTGGTAGATCACGCTTTGAAATACTCTATTGGCCATAATGGATACCCCTTTTCCTCGTTTGTGCAAACCGCAGCGGCAGCCGGTCGTGATTTTTAACAATTTAGCTGCATTACATTTTATATTTTACACAAAAGAATTTACTTTTGCAACATATTTCAACAAAAAGATAGTTTTTCTTGTGAATATTATCTTCAGGGGCCATTCTGAACCAAAAAGTGCCTTTTTGCGTGGTTCTGCCCCCTATTCTACCGGAAAAATGTGTTGCTTTTTTGAAATTCGGGTGAAAAGCCGACCCTGTCAGCTGGAAATTTTTGACACTTCTTCGGCAGAAAGCTCCCGCCACTGGCCCGGTGCAAGGGCCGGGTCGAGTGCAAGGCCGCCGATGGCATCCCGGTGCAGGCCGTTCACACCTGCGCCGTACACGCCGAACATCCGCTTGATCTGGTGATAGACGCCCTGCTTGAGCACCACCCGCACGGTCAGGCCGTCGGCCGAAAGGGCCGTCACCTCCGCAGGCGAAAGTGCTGTGCCGTCGGCAAGGGTCACGCCCGCCGCAAAGCCGGTGCGCATCTGCTCGGTCAGCGGCGTGTCCAACACCACGGTGTAGGTCTTGGAGACGTGGCGCTTTGGAGCAAGGATGTCGTGGGCAAAGGTGCCGTCATCGGTCAGCAGCACAAAGCCGGTGCTGGTCTTGTCCAGCCTTCCCGCCGGGAACAGCTGCCGCCGCGGGTAGGCGTCCCCCACCAGATCGACCACGGTGGTGTCGCGCTTGTCGGTGGAAGCGCTCACCACGCCCTCGGGCTTGTTGAGCATCAGGTACACAAACTGCTGGTAATTCAGGGCTTTGCCGTCCACGGCCACCGTATCGGTTTCCCTGAGCTGGGTGTCTCCCTTTTTGCAGACAGCACCGTTCACCTGCACCCGCCCTTTGGAAAGCAGCGCCTTAGCTTCGCTGCGGGTGCACTGGGCCGTCTCGGCTAAGTATTTATCCAATCGCATACGCGGTTCTCCTTTTACATAGGTTTGGAGTTTTAGTGTAACATGATAAAATGATTTGCGCAAGAGAACTCCTTCCGTCATCGCTGCGCAATGCCACCTTCCTTTATTAGGGAGGCTTTGGCCGTACGGTAAACTCTTCCTCTTCGTCAGAGGCTCCCTCTTTGAGAAAGACTTCCCCCGGTCGGGGGAAGATGTCACCGAAAGGTAACAAAAAGGGGAACGGCTGACGCACGAAGTTCAGCTGAAGGAGTTTTTCTTTCCGGTCCTTTTCGTGAAAAAGCAAGAAGGAGAAGCCCGCAGGCTTCTCCTTCTTGCAAAACAAACTGTAACTTCCGCTGTTTATGCTCAGAGCGTAAGCGGAGAGCATTTAAAATCAAACACTCAAAGATGCGTGCTGCTCCACGGCATCGGGGTTGGCATCGAAGATGGGCTTGAGCACATTGGCGATGAACTCCTCCACCTGCTGCGGTGCACGGCCCACAAAGTTCTCCGGCACAAGGCCCGCCACGATCTCCTCGCGGGTCAGGCCAAAGGCGGGGTCGGCAGCAATGCGGTCCACCATGTCGTTGGGCAGGCCCTCTTCCTTGACCTGCTTGCCGGCGGCAATGGCGTGCTGGCGCAGGCGCTCGTGGAGCTCCTGACGGTTGCCGCCCTTTTCCACAGCCTGCATCATAATGTTCTCGCTGGCCATGAAGGGCAGCTCTGCCATCAGGCGGCTGCGCACTACCTTGGGATAGACCACGATGCCGTCGGTGACATTGAGCATGATGTTCAGGATGGCATCGGCAGCCAGGAAGCCCTCGGCCATGGCAACACGCTTGTTGGCGCTGTCGTCCAGAGTGCGCTCAAACCACTGGGTGCCGGTGGTGAAACTGGGGTTCAGCACATCCACCATCAGGTAGCGGCTCAGGGCGCAGATGCGCTCACACCGCATGGGGTTGCGCTTGTAAGGCATGGCGGAGGAACCGATCTGGTTCTTTTCAAACGGCTCTTCCATCTCCTTGAAGTTAGCCAGCAGACGCAGGTCGGTGGCAAACTTCATGCAGCTCTGGCCAATGCCGGCAAGGGCGTTCAGGATGAAGGCATCCACCTTGCGGCTGTAGGTCTGGCCGGACACGGGGATGACCGCTTCGGGCGCAAAGCCCATCTCCTTGGCGATGGAAGCATCCACGGCGCGGATCTTATCGGCATCGCCCTTGAACAGCTCCATAAAGGAAGCCTGCGTGCCGGTGGTACCCTTGACACCGCGCAGCTGCAGAACAGCAAGACGGTGGTCGATCTCCTGCAGGTCCATCACCAGCTCGTTGGCCCACAGGGTGGCGCGCTTGCCCACAGTGGTGGGCTGAGCGGGCTGGCAGTGAGTGTAGGCCATGCAGGGCATGTCCTTGTATTCCTCGGCGAAGCGGCCCAGCTTTGCCAACACACCGATCAGCTTTTTGCGCACCAGCTCCAGACCCTGACGCATCACGATGATGTCGGTGTTGTCGCCCACATAGCAGCTGGTGGCACCCAGATGGATGATGCCGGCCGCCTTGGGGCACTGCTGGCCGTAGGCGTACACATGGCTCATCACGTCGTGGCGCACCAGCTTTTCGCGCTCGATGGCCACTTCATAGTTGATATCGTCCACATGGGCTTCCAGCTCAGCCACCATATCGGGGGTGATGTTGGTCAGGCCCTGCTCCATTTCGGCCCGGGCCAGCGCCACCCACAGGCGGCGCCATGTGCGGAACTTGTTATCGTCGGAGAAGATATACTGCATCTCGTCCGAGGAATAGCGGGTGGAAAAGGGGCTGATATAACGATCATGCTGAGACATTGATTGTTTCCTCCTGAAAGTGACTCCCCCAGTCGCCTTCCGGCGACAGCCCCCTCGGGGAGGGGGCCTTTCAGCCTCCCTCTCCGAGGGGGGTGGCATCGCATCAGCGATGACGGAAGGAGTTTTTCTCTATTCTACCATCAAATCTTGAAATAGTCCACGCCGCCCTCAAAGATCGGCTGATATTTGTCACCGGTAACGTTCTTGTACAGGTACTCGCCGCTGCGCTCCGAGTGGCCCATCTTGCCGAACACACGACCATCCGGGCTGGTGATGCCTTCGATCGCCAGCACAGAGCCGTTGGGGTTATAGCGCTGGTCCATGGTGGGGTTGCCCTCGATGTCCACATACTGGGTGGCAATCTGGCCATTCTTCATGAGGGTGTCCAGCACCTCCTGCGGAGCCACGAAGCGGCCCTCGCCGTGGCTGATGGCAACGGTGAACTGTTCGCCCACCTCGCACTTGGAGAGCCACGGGCTGCCGGTGGATGCAATGCGGGTGCGCACCAGCATGCTCTGGTGGCGGCCGATGGTGTTGAAGGTCAGGGTGGGATCGTAAGCGGTGATGGGGCGGATATCGCCGTAGGGGACCAGACCCAGCTTGATGAGAGCCTGGAAGCCGTTGCAGATGCCCAGCATCAGGCCGTCGCGCTGCTGCAGCAGACGGCGCACTGCCTCGGTGACTTCCGGGTTGCGGAAGAAGGAGGCAATAAACTTTGCACTGCCGTCCGGCTCGTCGCCGCCGGAGAAGCCGCCGGGCAGCATGACGATCTGGCTGTTATCGATGGCCTTGACCAGTGCCTTGCAGCTCTCGGCCACGTCGGCAGGGGTCAGGTTGCGGATGACCAGGATCTCCGGGTCGGCACCGGCGCGGGCAAAGGCCTTGGCGGTGTCGTACTCGCAGTTGGTGCCCGGGAACACCGGAATGATGACCTTGGGCTTTGCCACACCGATCTTGGGTGCGGCGGGTGCGGTCAGCTTGCCGTTGATCTTTTCCACGGTGGGGCCTGCCTTGCGGTAGGGATACACCGGCTCCAGCTTGCCTTCCCAGATCTCCTGCAACTGGGCCATATCCAGCTTTTCGCCGCAGGCTTCAAAGACGTATTCCTTGGTGGTCTCGCCCAGGATCTCACCGGCGGGAGAATCGGACACCATTTCCAGAACGATGGAGCCATACATGGGCTGGAACATCTCATGGGTGGTCTTATCCGCACGCATCTTGAAGCCGATGTGGTTGCCAAGGCCCATCTTGAACAGAGCCTCGGCAATGCCGCCGTAGCCCACAGAGCAGGCGGATGCCACCATGCCCTCTTCGATCATGTCCTCCACGATCTTGTAGTTGGCCTTCAGGGAGAAGAAGTTGGGGCAGCCGGTTTCCGGGTCAATGATGGGCCGGATGAGCACCACCGTGCTCTCCGGCTTCTTGAATTCGGTGGAGACCACCTTGTTTGCCTTGCCGATGGCGGTTGCAAAGGAGACCAGCGTGGGAGGCACATCCAGCTTTTCAAAGGAGCCGGACATGCTGTCCTTGCCGCCGATGGATGCAATGCCCAGACCCATCTGAGCATCCAGTGCACCCAGCAGAGCGGCCAGCGGCTTGCCCCAGCGCTCCGGGGCGGTGCCCAGACGCTCGAAATATTCCTGGAAGGTGAGGTAAGCATCCTCATAGCGGAAGCCGGAGGCCACCAGCTTGGTAACGCTCTCGATGACAGCCATCTGAGCGCCCTTGTACTGGTCTGCGCTCATCAGGAAGGGGTTGAAGCCCCATGCCATGCCGGAGCAGGTGCTGGTCTCGCCGTCCACCGGCAGCTTTGCCACCATGGCGTTCTGCGGGGTCAGCTGATAGGCACCGCCAAAGGGCATGAGCACGGTGGCAGCACCAATGGTGGAGTCGAACCGCTCAGACAGGCCCTTCTTGCTGCAGACGTTCAAATCGCCCACCATGTTCTTCATCTTCTGGCTGAAGGTCAGGCCCTCCCACTGGGGCTGCCAGACCGTGGCCTTTTCCACATGGACCTTCTGGTGCTTCTCGGCACCGTTGGAGTTCAGGAACTCGCGGCTGATGTTCACGATGGACATGCCGTTCCACACCATGTTCAGGCGGGGCTCAGCCGTCACCTTTGCCACCGGAGTGGCCTCAAGGTTCTCTTCGTTGGCGAGAGCAATGAACTTGTCCACGTCCTCGGGGGCCAGCGCCACAGCCATGCGCTCCTGGCTCTCGCTGATGGCCAGCTCGGTGCCGTCCAGACCCTCGTACTTCTTGGTGACCTTGTTCAGGTCGATGTACAGGCCGTCGGCCAGCTCACCGATGGCAACGGACACACCGCCTGCACCAAAGTCGTTGCAGCGCTTGATCATCCTGCAGGCATCCTCGCGGCGGAACAGGCGCTGCAGCTTGCGCTCGATGGGAGCGTTGCCCTTCTGCACCTCGGCACCGCAGTGCTCAAGGCTGTCCAGCTTGTGGGCCTTGGAAGAACCAGTAGCACCGCCCACACCATCACGGCCGGTGCGGCCGCCCAGCAGAACGATGACATCGCCGGGGGCGGGGCACTCGCGGCGGACGTGGGAAGCGGGAGTAGCGCCTACAACGGCGCCGATTTCCATGCGCTTTGCCACATAGCCGGGATGATAGATCTCGTCCACCTGACCGGTAGCAAGGCCGATCTGGTTGCCGTAGGAGGAATAGCCTGCGGCAGCAGTGGTCACCAGCTTGCGCTGGGGCAGCTTGCCGGGCAACGTCTCACTGACCGGCTTGAGCGGATCGCCTGCGCCGGTAACGCGCATGGCCTGATAGACGTAGCTGCGGCCGGACAGCGGGTCACGGATGGCACCGCCGATGCAGGTAGCTGCACCGCCGAAGGGCTCGATCTCGGTGGGGTGGTTGTGGGTCTCGTTCTTGAACAGGAACAGCCAGTCCTCGTCCTTGCCGTTCACATCGCACTTGATCTTGACGGTGCAGGCGTTGATCTCGTCGGACTCGTCCAGATTTTTCAGGATGCCCTGCTTCTTCAGCTCCTTGGCACCGATTGTGGCAAGGTCCATCATGCAGCGGGGCTTGTTCTCGCGGCCCAGATCGGCGCGCATGGCCATGTAGCGGTCAAAGGCCTTCTGCACCACGGCATCGTCGATCTGCACATCGTCCAGAATGGTGCCGAAGGTGGTGTGGCGGCAGTGATCGGACCAGTAAGTGTCGATCATCTTGATCTCGGTGATGGTGGGGTCGCGGTGCTCCGAGCGGAAATACTTCTGGCAGAACTCGATATCGCCAAGATCCATGGCAAGGCCGTTGTCCGCAATGAACTTTTTCAGCTGCTCTTCGTCCAGCTGGTTGAAGCCCTCCAGAACCTTGACCGGGGCGGGCACGGGGTACTCCATTTTCAGAGTCTGCTTGGTGTCCAGCGAAGCCTCGCGGGCCTCCACCGGGTTGATGACGTATTTCTTGATCTCGGCCACCTGCTCGTCGGTCAGGGTGCCTTCCAGCAGATAGACGCGGGCAGAGCGCACCAGCGGGCGCTCGCCCTGACTGATGAGCTGGATGCACTCAGCAGCGGAGTCTGCGCGCTGGTCGAACTGGCCGGGCAGATACTCCACTGCAAAGGACACGCCGTCGCTGGCGGGCAGCTCGGCATAGGTGTTATCCACCGGCGGCTCACTGAACACGGTGTTTGCACACTGGTTGAACAGTTCTTCGTCGATGCCTTCCACATCGTAGCGGTTCAGCAGACGCAGACCGGTAAGCGACTGGATGCCCAGCAGGCTGGTCAGCTCATTTTTCAGGCCGGTGGCTTCCACATCAAAGCCGGGCTTTTTTCCACATAAATACGATAGACCATTGGGTAGGTTCCCCCTTATGATTCTAAAATTTATCTAGCGTCCTCGCCTCTCCGTCAGCGCTCACGCGCTGCCACCTCCCCCAAACGTGGGAGCCCTTGGCAGTCCACGCAAAGTTCCCGGTTTTGCCAAGGGCTCTCCCTTTGGGAGAGCTGGACGCGAAGCGGCCTGAGAGGGCGAGCCATTTATTCCTTCTCTGCCAGTGCCTTCAGGGCGCGCAGGCCGATATCGCTGCGCTTGTGCAGCTTTTCAAAGCTGATCTTCTCTGCCGCCTCATAGGCATGGCTCAGCGCATTGGTCAGCCGCGGGCCGGTGGCGGTGACACCCAGCACACGGCCGCCGGCCGTGACAAGGGTGCCGTCCTCGGTGATGGCGGTGCCAGAGTGGTAGACCGTCACATTCTCCTCGCCGGGCAGCTGGCCGTCCACAAGGCCGGTGATGGGCTTGCCCTTCTCGTAAGCCACCGGGTAGCCGCCGGAAGCCAGAATGACGCAGGCGGCAGCACCGTCCGAGAACTTGACCTCCTCGTTTTCCAGCGTGCCGTTGGTGCAGGCCTGCATGATGTGCAGCAGGTCGCCTTCCAGCAGGGGCAGCACCACCTGCGTTTCGGGGTCACCAAAGCGGCAGTTGTACTCGATGACCTTCGGGCCGTCCGGGGTGAGCATCAGGCCGAAGTAGAGGCAGCCCTTGAAGGGGCAGCCCTCGGCGTTCATGGCCTTGATGGTGGGCAGGAAAATTTTCTCCATGCACTCAGCGGCCACTTCCGGGGTGTAGTAGGGGTTGGGAGCAATGGTGCCCATGCCGCCGGTGTTCAGGCCGGTGTCGTGGTCGTTGGCACGCTTGTGGTCCATGCTGGACACCATGGGCTTGACCACCTTGCCGTCCGTAAAGCTCAGCACACTGACCTCGGGGCCGGTGAGGAATTCCTCCACCACCACATGGTTGCCGGATGCGCCGAATTTCTTATCCAGCATGATCTCCTTCACGCCGTCCGCAGCCTGCTGCTCGTTTTCGCAGATCAGCACGCCCTTGCCCAGTGCCAGACCGTCGGCCTTGATGACCACCGGGTACTTGCCCTCGGCCTTGATGTACTCCATGACCTTGGCGGGGTCGTCAAAGGTCTCGTACTTTGCGGTGGGGATGCCGTATTTCTTCATCAGGTCCTTGGAGAACACCTTGGAGGCCTCGATGCGGGCAGCGGCCTTATCCGGGCCAAAGGCCGGGATGCCCACTGCTGCCAGCGCATCCACCATGCCCAGAGCCAGCGGGTCGTCCTGCGCCACCACAACGTAATCGAACTTTTCTTCTACGGCAAAGCCCACCATGGTGTCCACATCGGTAGACTTGATGTTTTTGCATTTTGCGTCATAGCTGATGCCGCCGTTGCCGGGTGCGCACCAGATCTCGCCGCAGTCAGGGCTCTTTTTCAGTGCCTTGATGATGGCGTGCTCGCGGCCGCCGCCGCCCACTACCAGAATTTTTTTGCTCATTTTTACACCTTCTCTTAGTGATGGAACAGCCGCAGGCCGCAGAAGGCCATTGCAATGCCGTACTGTTGCAGGTGTCAATGACCTGCTGGTCGCGGATGGAGCCGCCGGGCTGCACGATGGCGGTCACGCCGGAGCGGCGGGCACGCTCGATGTTGTCGCCGAAGGGGAAGAAGGCATCCGAGCCAAGGCACACGCCGGTCACTTTGCTCAGATATTCCTTCTTTTCCTCAGCGGTCAGCGGGGCGGGCTGCTCGGTAAAGGTCTCGGCCCACACATCGTCGCCAATCACATCCTCGGGCGTATCGCCGATGTAAACATCAATGGCGTTGTCACGGTTGGGCTTTGCCACATCGTCGCGGAAGGGCAGGTTGAGCACCTTATCCATGTGGCGCAGCTGCCAGTTGTCGGCCTTCTGGCCTGCCAGACGGGTGCAGTGGATGCGGCTCTGCTGGCCTGCGCCCACGCCGATGGTCTGGCCGTGGTAGGTGTAGCACACGCTGTTGGACTGAGTATACTTCAGGGTGATGAGTGCAATGACCAGATCACGCTTCTGCTCCTCGGTCACGTCCTTGTTCTCAGTGACCCAGTTGTTCAGCATGGTGTCGGCGTTGATGACCAGCTCGTTGCGGCCCTGCTCAAAGGTGATGCCGTACACCTGCTTGTGCTCGATGGGAGCGGGCTTGTAGGCCGGGTCGATGGCGACCACATTGTAGTTACCCTTTTTCTTGCCGGACAGGATAGCCAGTGCCTCCGGCTCGTAGCCCGGGGCGATGATGCCGTCGGACACCTCGTGCTGGATCAGCTTTGCGGTGGGCACATCGCAGATGTCCGAAAGGGCGATCCAGTCGCCAAAGGAGGACATGCGGTCCGCACCGCGTGCACGGGCGTAGGCATTTGCCAGCGGCGACAGCTCCATATCCGGGGCAATGTGGTACATCTTGCGTTCCACATCGGTGAGCGGCAGGCCCAGAGCTGCGCCTGCCGGGGAAACGTGCTTGAAGGAAGCTGCTGCGGGCAGACCACAGGCAGCTTTCAGCTCCTTGACCAGCTGGATGGAGTTGAGCGCGTCCAGAAAATTGATGTAGCCGGGCTTGCCGTTCAGCACAGTGACCGGCAGGTCAGAGCCATCTTCCATATAAATGCGGCTGGGCTTCTGGTTGGGGTTGCAGCCGTACTTCAGTGCCAGTTCGTTCATTGGTGCATCCTCCTTATTTCTCTATTGTTTTAGTCCTGTTTTTCCTCTGCGTCAAGCTTTTTGAGCAGTTCCAGCTCTTCGGGCAGCAGCTCCGGCTCTTCGGGGTCGTCCAGATCGCTGCACACGGCATCGTACTTGTTAAAGATCATGTCGCCGGTCTCGCCGGAGTCCAGATCAATGACCCGGGCAAACAGGCTCACCTTGTTGTCCGGGTTCAGGCTGCTCCACAGACCCTGTGCAAAATCGCCGATGGTGCGGGGGCAGGCAAAGCGCAACGGCTCACCCTCAAAGCTGGGGATGGGATTTCCGTTGTGCTTGTAGGTGCTGATGAAATGGCCCTCGCCTGCAACGGGCTGCGGGTAATCAAAGAAATAGCGCTGCACGCTGTCGCCATTGCCGTCCGCAGACTTGAGAATGCTCATCTGATAGCTGCCGTCGGCGTACACCACAGCGGAGATGCGGGGGGTGTAGTTGGGGCCGTCCGGCTCAAAGGTGCGGGTGCGCAGGGCATCGGCAAAGCTCTTGCCCTGACTCATCAGGTCATAAATGGTATCGGTCTGGTCGCCGTTGGTCACGATATGGGTCTTGCCCAGCGTCAGCACCGGATTGTAAATAATGAGGCTGGGGTCCTCCAGCTTTGCGGGGTCCGCTGCGATGGTGCAGATGCCGCCGCGCTCGGGCACGGGGTCAAACACGCGGTTGCGGCTGTTCTCGCTGCGGCCCATGATAAAGTAGCCAATGAACATCTGGCGGCCATCCGGAGCCATTGCCACAGCAATGCCGCGGCCGGGATACTCGTTGGATGCCAGATACTCGTTCAGGTTGATCTTTTCCATGTCAAATTCTCCTATTACGGAA
>ENA-OQJB01000109-OQJB01000109.1-human-gut-metagenome-genome-assembly--contig:-NODE-109-length-49212-cov-4.615361_pt1 | contig 49212 bp, 60 predicted proteins | sample MGYA00242599_ERZ504765 | MGnify/ENA primary metagenome ERZ504765 (study PRJEB26092, sample SAMD00036354) | human gut metagenome | host: Homo sapiens | study: EMG produced TPA metagenomics assembly of...
CCCGTTCGGGAGGAGGTGGCTATTGCGCAGACAAGTGACGGAGAGGGTGAGGCTGCTGAAATCGGAGGTACAGCTTTATGGCTACAACCAATGATATTTACGCTGAGATGCAGCGCTATGCGCCGCTGGAACTGGCAGAGAGCTGGGATAACCCCGGCCTGCTGGTGGACTGCGGCTGCGGGGTGTCCCGGGTGCTGGTAACGCTGGACATCACCCCCGAGGTGGTGGAGGAGGCTGCGGCCGGGGACTGCGAGCTCATCGTGTCCCACCACCCGGTCATCTTCAGCCCGCTGAAAAAGCTGACCCCCCGGGACGTGCCCTTTCAGCTGATGCAAAAGGGCATCTCTGCCATCTGTATGCACACCAATCTGGATGCCGCCGAGGGCGGCGTGAACGAAGTGCTGGCAGGCATCTTTGACATGAAGAATATGGAAACCTTTGCCGAGGGCTGCGGCCGTGTGGGAGCCATTGAAGAAATCGCGGTTCCGGAGCTTGCCCGCAAGGCACAGCAGGAGCTTGCTGCGCGCTGCAACGCGCCCGCTGTCGGCCCGGCGGTGCAGGTGAAGTTTGTGGATGCGGGTAAGCCGGTGAAGCGGCTGGCGGTCATCAGCGGTGCGGGCGGAAGCCTGTTTGCAGATGCCATTGCTATGGGCGCGGACTGCCTGCTGACCGGTGAAGCCAACCACCACCACGCCATCGATGCCAAGCGGCTGGGCCTTTCGCTCATTGCGGCGGGCCACTATGCCACCGAATTTCCGGTGACTGCCGCCGTGGCTGCAAAGCTGCGCGCCGCCCTGCCGGAGCTGGAAGTGCTGGTGAGCACTGAAAACCGGGATCCGTATACGTATTTGTAAGGAAAAGCCGCTGCTTTTTCTTGCGGCGATTTTCCGGCTGAGATGAAGATTGCCGCTGCAAGCCTCTTCTGTGAAAGAGTAATTCGGCAAAGCCCGCAGGCTTTGCCGAATTACAAATACAAATAAAAATTCCGCTGATTATGGCCAAAGCGAATGCGGCGGCCATTTAAAATCGTTAAATGAGGTAAACACTATGGCATTGGATGCCGCGACACTGGCCCTTACGGCAGCAGAGCTCAAAGCAATGCTGACCGACGCCAAGATCGCAAAACTATTTGAACCCACCCGTGATGAGCTGGTGCTCACCCTGCGTACCCGCACGGATACCTATGCGCTGCTGCTTTCGGCCCGCAGCGGTTCCGCCCGCGTGTGCCTGACCGAAGAAAGCTTTGAAAACCCGGAAACGCCGCCCTCCTTCTGTATGCTGATGCGCAAGCATCTCACCGGCGGCAGGCTGCTGGACGTGCACATGGAGCCGGGCGACCGCATCGTCTATTTTGATTTCCAGTGCACCAACGAGATGGGCGACCTTGTGCGCAACACCCTGTGTGCCGAGCTGATGGGCCGCTACTCCAATCTGGTTCTGGTGCAGAACGGCAAGATCATTGACGCACTCAAGCGCGTGGATTTTGAGGACAGCGATGTGCGCCAGCTGCTGCCGGGCCTGCCCTACACCACGCCGCCCAAGCCCGCAAGACCGGACTTCCTGCTGGTGAGCAGTGCGTCCATCGTGGCAGCAGCCTGCCAGAGAGATCTGCCGGTGGCAGATGCCCTCAACAAGACCGTGGCCGGTGTTGGCCCGGTGGTCTGCCGCGAAGCTGCATGGCGTGCCTTTGACGGCGAACATCTGCCCGCCAATGAGCTGACCGAGGAACAGAAGCGCAAGCTTATGGCCGCCATCGACGAGCTGAAGGAAGAGCACGCAACCGGCGGTACGCCCTGCAGCGTCACCGACCCCAGCGGCAAGCCCATCGAGTATACCTTCTTCCGCCCGCAGCAGTACGGCGAAAAATATATTATAAAGGAGTGGCCCTCCTTCAACGCCATGCTGGAGGGCTACTACGCTGAGAAGGACCGCGCGGAACGCCTGCGCACCAAAAGCAAGGAGCTGCACAAGGCAGTGCACAATATGTACGAGCGCGCTGTGCGCAAGCAGGCCGCCCGTCAGGAAGAGCTTGCTGCCAGCGGCAAGAGCGAAAAGCTGCGGCTGTACGGCGAGCTGCTCTCGGCCAACCTCTATCTGGCCCAGAAGGGCATGAAGAGCATCACCGTGCCCAACTGGTACGACGAGGGCAAAGAGGTGACCATCCCGCTGGACCTGCGGTTCACCCCCAGCCAGAACGCTCAGAACTTCTTCAAGAACTATAAAAAGAAGCAGACCGCCGCTCGGATGCTGGTGGATCTGCTGGCAGAGGGTGAAAAGGAGATCGCCTATCTGGAAACGGTGCTCTACGAGGTGGAGTCCGCTTCCGGTGAAGCGGCCCTCAACGAGATCCGGGCAGAGCTGAAGAGTCAGGGCTACCTGAAATACTACAAGCAGCGGGATAAGCGCCAGAAGCCTGCAGACTTCCTGCGGTTCACTTCCACCGATGGCTTTGAGATCCTGGTAGGCCGCAACAACGCCCAGAACGACAAGCTCACCCTGCACACCGCCCGGGGCAAAGACCTGTGGTTCCATGTGCAGAAGGCCCCCGGCAGCCACGTTGTGGTCATGAGCCGGGGCGAGGAGATCCCGGACACCACCAAGCAGGAAGCCGCGGAGCTGGCAGTCATCTACTCCAGCACCTACAAGGCGGGCACCGGTGCCAAGGTGGCGGTGGACACCACCGAGGTGAAAAACATCTGGAAAGCCAGTGGTGCCAAACCCGGCATGGTGCTGTACGAGGTGTACACCACGGTCTACATCACGCCCCGGGATGGGCTGGCGGAACAGCTGAAAAAGAGATAAAAAACGAACTCCTTCAGGCGCTTACGCGCCAGCTCCCTCACGGAGGGAGCCCTTGACAGTACGGAAAAGTTTCCCTCTTTGCCAAGGGCTCTCCCTTTGGGAGAGCTGTCACGAAGTGACTGAGAGGGTGAGGCCGCTTCCCCTTGTATAATAGGTATAATCCGCAGCAAAACCGTCCATACTACCTCTGCAAAAGCGGGGCAGGGGAGTTTTCCACCGGCAGAAAAGCCTGCGGATTGTGCATCTTGCACAGAAAATGCGCTCTTTGACAAAACGGAGAAAATAAAAAGAAAATTCGTTCTTTTTTCTAAAAAACACTTGCCAAATGCACGAAGGTGTGATAGAATAACTCTCGGCTGCAAAGGGCTTGTGCGATACAAGTCGTGCAGGCCAGCGATATGCGTAGATGCGGGAGGTTGTCATCCGGCGATAGCTGCGATGGGTTATTTCCGCGGAGTATGTCCGATCTTAGAACCGGGCGAAAGAATTACTGACAGCGATGGAATACGTTCCCTCGGCAGAGAAGTTACTCCTCTGCGAAACGGGCGGAACCAATGTTCGGATTTGATTTGCTAATATGTTTCCGGGAGAACTGCCATGCGGTTCACCGGTTTTTATAGTGCCAAATCGAGGAACACCCGGAACTGTGTAGAGCAATTTATCGGCTCGCCTAGGGCAAAATCAATTTTTTCAGGAGGCGTAAGCAATGGCAGTCAAAGAGAAAATCAGAATCCGTCTGCAGAGCTATGATGCTCAGCTGATCGATGCCGCAGCAGAGAAGATCGTGGAGACCGCAAAGCACACCGGTGCACGCGTGTCCGGCCCCATCCCCCTGCCCACCGATCGTGAGATCGTTACCGTTCTGCGCGCTACCCACAAGTACAAGGATAGCCGCGAGCAGTTCGAGAGCCGCACTCATAAGCGTCTGATCGACATTCTGAAGCCGTCCAACAAGACGGTCGAGGCTCTGATGAGCCTCCAGCTCCCCGCTGGCGTGGACATCGAGATCAAGCTGTAACAGCTGATCCAAGCGATGCTCCTCGTTTCCCGAGGGGTCATGTTGGCGGTGACGTGCGCCGCCAACCAATAACCTTTACAGGAGGAAAAGAAAATGGTTAAAGGCATTATCGGCAAGAAAGTCGGTATGACCCAGCTGTTCGACGCGAACGGCAAGGTCGTTCCCGTCACCGTCATCGAGGCTGGTCCCTGCACCGTCGTGCAGAAGAAGACCGTCGAGAGCGATGGCTACCAGGCTGTTCAGCTGGGCTTCGGCGAGGTTTCCGCCAAGAAGGTCAACAAGGCAGCTGCAGGCCACTTCAAGAAGGCAAACGTTGCCCCCAAGAAGACCCTGCGCGAGTTCCGTCTGGAAGATGTTTCCGCAATGAACGTTGGCGACGTGCTGAAGGCTGATGTCTTCGCAGAGGGCGACAAGGTGGACGTTGTGGGCGTTTCCAAGGGCAAGGGCTACCAGGGCGTTATCAAGCGCTACGGTCAGCACCGTCTGCGTGAGAGCCACGGCACCGGTCCTGTTGCTCGTCATGCAGGTTCTAACGGTTCCACTTCTACCCCTGCTCGCGTGTTCCCCGGCAAGCGCCTGCCCGGCCACATGGGCTTTGTGCGCGTCACCGTGCAGAACCTGACTGTTGTCAAGGTTGACACCGAGAACAATCTGATCGCTGTCAAGGGTGCGGTCCCCGGTTCCAAGGGCACCATCATCACTCTGGCCAACAGCGTGAAGGCGTAAGGAGGAAAGCTACAATGGCAAAGTTTAACGTAGTCGATATGAACGGTCAGCATGTTAGCGAGATCGAGCTTTCCGACGCCGTGTTCGGTATCACCCCGAACGAGAAGGCTGTCCACATTGCTGTGGTGAACTTCCTGGCCAACCAGCGTCAGGGCACCCAGAACACCAAGATCCGCATGGAAGTTTCCGGCGGCGGCAAGAAGCCCTGGCGTCAGAAGGGCACCGGCCACGCTCGTCAGGGTTCCATCCGTGCACCGCAGTGGACTCACGGCGGCGTCGCTCTGGGCCCCAAGCCCCGCAGCTACAACTACCACATCAACAACAAGGTCAAGCGCCTGGCTCTGCTGAGCGTGTTGTCCGACAAGGCTGCCAATGGCAACATGGTCGTTGTTGACAAGTTCGCTTGCGATGAGTACAAGACCAAGACCGTGGTTGCAATGCTGAACGCTGTTGGTGCCGGCAAGAAGAACCTGCTGGTCAACGAGACTGTCGATGCAAAGTTCGTCAAGAGCGCTGGCAACATTGCCGGTGTGAAGACCACCTTCGCAGGCAGCGTGAACACCTACGATGTGCTGAATGCCGACAAGCTGATCATCAGCGTCGACGCAGCTAAGAAGCTCGAGGAGGTGCTTGGCTAATGAAAACCGCACATGATATCATCCTGAAGCCGGTCATTACCGAGAACTCCATGGCTGGCATCGCTGACAAGAAGTACACCTTCAAGGTCGCTACCGATGCTACCAAGGTCGAGATCGCTCAGGCCGTTGAGGTCCTGTTCCCGGGCGCTAAGGTCGCAAAGGTCAACACCATCTCTGTGCGCGGCCGTTTCCGCCGCCAGGGCATGCACGCCGGTTACACCGCTGCATCCAAGAAGGCTATCGTGACCCTGACCAAGGACTCCAAGGAGATCGAGTTCTTCAACAGCATGGTCTAAGCCGAACCCGCCGAGGGTTCCTCTATGGGGATATGACCCCGATAATAATTCATAAGATAAACAAAGGAGAATAGCACTATGGCTATCAAGAAGTATGGCCCCACTACTCCGGGCCGCCGCGGCATGACCGTCACGGATTACAGCGTCCTGTCTAAGGTCGCTCCCGAGCGCAGCCTGCTGGAGCCCATGAAGAAGCACAGCGGCCGCAACAACACCGGCCGCATCACCGTCCGTCATCAGGGCGGCGGCAACCGCACCAAGTATCGTGTCATCGACTTCAAGCGTCAGAAGACCGATATGCCCGCTACCGTCAAGACTCTCGAGTACGATCCGAACCGCAGCGCATTCATCGCTCTGGTCGAGTACACCGATGGCGTCAAGAGCTACATCATTGCTCCCGATGGCCTGAAGGTGGGCGATGTGGTCATCAGCAGCAAGTCTGCCGATATCAAGCCCGGCAACTGCCTGCCCTTCGAGAACATCCCCGTCGGTACCATCATCCACAACATCGAGCTGTATCCCGGCCGCGGCGCTCAGCTGGTTCGTTCCGCTGGCAACATGGCTCAGCTGATGGCTAAGGAGAATGGCTACGCTCTGGTTCGTCTGCCCTCCGGTGAGATGCGCAACGTGCCCGTGAACTGCACTGCAGTCATCGGTCAGGTTTCCAACATCGACCACGAGAACGTCAACCTGGGCAAGGCTGGCCGCAAGCGCCACATGGGCGTGCGTCCCGGCAGCCGTGGTACCGTCATGAACCCCTGCGACCATCCCCACGGTGGTGGCGAGGGCCGCGCACCTGTTGGTCACTCCGGTCCTATGACTCCCTGGGGCAAGCCCGCTCTGGGTCTCAAGACTCGCAAGCATCATAAGCGCTCCGATAAGCTGATCGTGAAGCGTGCAGGTAAGTAAGAGAGGAGTTTAAGACAATGGGTAGAAGCATTAAAAAAGGACCTTTCGTCCAGGCTGCTCTTATGAAGCACGTTGAAGCGATGAACGCTTCCGGCAAGAAGCAGGTCATCAAGACCTGGAGCCGCGCCTCCACGATCTTCCCCGAATTCGTTGGTCACACCTTTGCCGTCCACGACGGCCGCAAGCATGTGCCTGTGTATGTGACTGAGGACATGGTTGGCCACAAGCTGGGTGAGTTCGTTCCCACCCGTACCTTCAAGGGCCACACTGGTAATTCTAAGTAATAGAGGGAGGAACACAACATGGAAGCTCGGGCAATTCTTCGTTATGCCCGCATTAGTCCTCGTAAGGTGTCTATCGTTATGGACCTGATCCGTAACAAGCCCCTGGACGAAGCGCTGGCAATCCTGCAGTACACCCCGAAGGCAGCTTGTGAGCCCCTTCTGAAGCTGGTGAAGTCTGCAGCCGCTAATGCGGAAAACAACTTCAATATGGACAAGAACAACCTCTACGTCGCCGAGTGCTACGTCTGCCCCGGCCCGACGCTGAAGCGCATGATGCCTCGTGCACAGGGCCGCGGTTACCGCATCCTGAAGCGCACCAGCCACATGACCGTTGTTCTGAAAGAGAAAGAGTAAGGAGGGAAAACAATGGGCCAGAAAGTAAATCCGCACGGCATTCGTGTCGGCGTTATTAAAGACTGGGACAGCCGCTGGTTTGCCTCCAAGAAGGATTTCAGCGATAACCTCGTCGAGGACCACAAGATCCGCACTGAGCTGAAGGCTCAGCTGAAGGATGCTGGTGTGCCCAAGATCGAGATCGAGCGTACTGTGGACCCGTCCACTTCCGCTCCTCGCGTAACTGTCAATATCTACTGCGCTAAGCCCGGCATGGTCATCGGCAAGGGCGGCGAAGAGCGCGTTGCTCTGCAGAACAAGCTGACCAAGGAGTATGGCAAGACTGTCATCGTCAACGTCATCGAGGTCAAGAGCGCTGCTACCAACGCTCAGCTGGTTGCTGAGGATATCGCTCGTCAGCTGGAGAACCGCGTGACCTTCCGCCGTGCCATGAAGCAGTGCATGCGCAATGCCATGAGCCCCCGCGATCGCGCAACCGTTCCCGCAAAGGGCATCAAGGCAATGTGCTCCGGCCGTCTGGGCGGCGCTGATATCGCTCGTACCGAGAGCTATCACGAGGGCACCATCCCCCTGCAGACCCTGCGTGCTGACATTGACTACGGCTTTGCAGAGGCTGCTACCACCTACGGCCGCATCGGCGTCAAGGTGTGGGTCTACAAGGGCGAAGTCCTGAAGAGCGCTAAGACCGCTCAGAAGAAGGAAGGAGGCAACAAGTAATGTTACTGCCTAAGCGTGTTAAGTACCGCCGCGTCCAGCGCGGCCGCATGACCGGCAAGGCTACCCGCGGCAACGTGGTGTGCCAGGGCCAGTACGGCCTTGTTGCTCTGGAGCCGGCATGGATCTCTTCCACCCAGATCGAGGCTGCTCGTGTTGCCATGACTCGTTACATCAAGCGTGGCGGCAAGGTGTGGATCAAGATCTTCCCCGATAAGCCCGTGACTGAAAAGCCCGCTGAGACCCGCATGGGTTCCGGTAAAGGCTCTCCCGAATACTGGGTCGCAGTTGTGAAGCCCGGCCGCGTTCTGTTCGAGCTGGCAGATGTCGATGAGGCAACTGCCCGCGAGGCTCTGCGCCTGGCTATGCACAAGCTGCCCATCAAGTGCAAATTTGTTGTCCGTGAGGACTCCGTGAAGGAGGATGGCACCAATGAAGGCTAATGAACTCCGCGAAATGCAGACCGCAGAGCTGACCAGCAAGCTGGCAGACCTGAAGGCCGAGCTGTTTAACCTGCGCTTCCAGCATGCCATCAACCAGCTGGAGAACCCCGGCCGCATCGAAGCAGTCAAGAAGGACATCGCTCGCGTGATGACCGTTCTGGCTGAGAAGCAGTAAGGAGGTTAAACGATGGAAGAACGTAATCTGAGAAAGACCCGCGTCGGCGTCGTCGTGTCCGACAAGATGGATAAGACCATCGTGGTTGCCGTTAAGGATAGCGTGCAGCACCCCCTGTACAAGAAGATCCTGAAGCGTACCGCCAAGTTCAAGGCTCGTGATGAGCAGAACGAGTGCGGCATCGGTGACCGTGTTGAGATCATGGAGTGCCGCCCCCTGTCCAAGGATGTGCGCTGGCGCCTGGTCCGTATCGTTGAGAAGGCAAAGTAATTTGCCCGCTGCTTTGAACAGTTTGAAAGGAGATATCTGATATGGTTCAGATGCAAACTTATCTCAAAGTTGCCGACAACACCGGTGCCAAGGAGCTGATGTGCTTCCGCGTGCTGGGCGGCACCCGCAAGAGATACGCAAACATTGGTGACGTCGTGGTCTGCTCTGTCAAGAAGGCAGCCCCCGGCGGCTCCGTTAAGAAGGGCGACGTCGTCAAGGCTGTCATCGTGCGCAGCAAGCATGGCGTGCGCCGCGACGACGGCTCCTACATCCGTTTCGATGAGAACGCCGCCGTTATCGTTATGGCCGACAAGAGCCCCAAGGGTACCCGTATCTTTGGACCCGTTGCTCGCGAGCTGCGTGATGCCGGCTACACCAAGATCCTGAGCCTGGCTCCGGAATCGCTGTAAGGAGGTTTTAAAAATGAATAATCTTCATGTTAAAACCGGCGACAACGTTATGATCATCAGCGGCAAGGACAAGGGCCACACTGGTAAGGTCCTGCAGGTCAGCCCCTCTGAGAACAAGGTCATCGTTGAGGGCCAGAACATGGTTACCAAGCACGTCAAGCCTCGTCGTCAGGGCGAGCAGGGCGGCATTGTCAAGGCTGAGGGTGCTATGTACGCATCCAAGGTCATGCCCATCTGCCCCAAGTGCGGCAAGGCCGTGCGTGTGGGCCACGTCGAGAAGGACGGCAAGATGGTTCGCGTCTGCAAGAAGTGCGGCGCTGAGCTGTAAGAAAGGAGTAAGGAACAATGGCTCGTTTGAAAGAACAGTATGTCAATGAAATTGCTCCTGCTCTGAACTCCAAGTTCGGTTACAAGAGCGTTATGCAGATCCCCAAGCTGGACAAGGTCGTCATCAACGTTGCCTGCGGCGAAGCCAAGGACAACGAGAAGATCCTGGAAGCTGTCATGAAGGATCTGGGCCAGATCACTGGCCAGAAGGCAGTCGTCTGCCGTGCCAAGAAGAGCGTTGCTAACTTCAAGCTGCGCCAGGGCACTCCCATCGGCTGCAAGGTCACCCTGCGCGGTGAGCGTATGTATGAGTTCGTCGATCGCTTCTTCAACATCGCACTGCCCCGTGTCCGCGACTTCCGCGGCATCAACGGCAACGGTTTTGATGGCCGCGGCAACTTTGCATGCGGCATCAAGGAGCAGATCATCTTCCCCGAGATCGACTTCGAGAAGGTCGATGCAGTCCGCGGCATGGATGTCTGCTTTGTCACCACTGCCAAGACTGACGAAGAGGGCAAGGAGCTGCTGAAGGCTCTGGGCGCTCCGTTCGCAGAGAACAACTAAGGGAGGAGATTTCTACAATGGCTAAACTGTCTATGAAGCTGAAGCAGTCTCGTCCTGCTAAGTTCTCTACCCGTGCATACACCCGCTGCCGCATCTGCGGCCGTCCCCACTCCGTGCTGCGCAAGTACGGTGTGTGCCGTGTGTGCTTCCGTGAGCTGGCCTACAAGGGCGAGATCCCGGGCGTGAAGAAGGCTTCCTGGTAATCAAGCCAGAGGGCCGGATAATTTGTCGGATATCCGCCCCGGGGCAACGATGTTTCGGGGCGGTATCATTATAAAACAAACGAGAGCTAATCTAAGGAGGTTAGTGGCAAATGCAGATTACTGATCCTATCGCGGACCTGCTGACTCGCATCCGCAACGCTAGCACTGCCAAACACCCTTCTGTGGAGATCCCCGCTTCCAACATGAAGAAGGCTATCTGCCAGATTCTGGTTGACGAGGGCTACATCAAGGGCATGCAGGTCAAGAACGACACCGTTCAGGGCACCATCGTTGTCACCCTGAAGTATCAGGCTAACGGCGAGCCCGTTATCGCTGGTCTGCGCCGCGTGTCCAAGCCCGGCCTGCGCATCTACACCAACTGCGAGGATATGCCCAAGGTCATGAAGGGCCTGGGCACCGCAATCATTTCCACCTCTAAGGGCATCATGACTGATAAGGCTGCACGTGCTGCACACGTCGGCGGCGAAGTCCTGGCCTACGTGTGGTAAGAAAGGGGTAAAAGACAATGTCGAGAATTGGAAGAAAACCCATCGTCATTCCTGCCGGCGTTACTGTCACTGTCGATGAGGCAGCACATCACGTCGCCGTCAAGGGCCCCAAGGGCAGCCTGAATTCCAACTATCATCCCCTGATGACCGTCAAGGTCGAGGGCAATGAAGTTCTGGTTACCCGCCCCAATGACGAACCCCAGGCCCGCAGCCTGCACGGCCTGACCCGTACCAACATCGCCAACATGGTGAACGGTGTTGTGAACGGCTACGAGAAGAAGCTGGAGATCGTGGGCGTCGGCCTGCGCTGCCAGAAGCAGGGCTCCAACCTGGTCATGAACCTGGGCTTCTCTCATCAGGTGAACATTCCTGATACTGAGGACTGCACCATCGTGTGGCAGGATCCCAACCACTTCACCGTTACCGGTATTGACAAGCAGAAGGTCGGCCAGTATGCTGCCGAGATCCGCGCCAAGAAGCCGCCCGAGCCTTACAAGGGCAAGGGCATTCGCTACGAGGGCGAGGTTGTCAAGCACAAAGAAGGCAAGGCCGGCAAGGGCAAGAAATAAGGTAAGGAGTGAAAGACAATGGTTAAGCAGATCGACAAGAACGAAGCTCGTCTTCGTCGTCATCGCCGCGTTCGTAACAAGATCAGCGGCACCGCAGCACGTCCTCGCCTGGATGTTTTCCGCTCCGCCAAGCACATTTACGCTCAGATCATCGATGATGAGCAGGGCGTGACTCTGGTGTCGGCTTCTACTATGGACAAGGACTTCAACGGCAACGGCGGCAACGTCGAGGCCGCTGCTGAGATCGGCAAGAAGATCGCAGCAAAGGCTCTGGAAAAGGGCATCACCGAGGTCGTGTTCGACCGTGGTGGCTACGTTTATCATGGCCGTGTTAAGGCCCTGGCTGATGGCGCCCGTGAGGGCGGCCTGAAGCTGTAATGAGAGGAGGAAACACATTATGGCTATGAGAAACCGTGAAGACGACGGCATGATCACCAAGGTTGTCTCCATCAACCGCGTTTCCAAGACTGTCAAGGGCGGCCGCATCATGAAGTTTGCCGCTCTGGTTGTCGTGGGCGACGGCAAGGGCACCATCGGTTACGGCATCGGCAAGTCCGGCGAAGTGCCTGAGGCAATCCGCAAGGGCGAAGCTGCTGCTAAGAAGAACATGCACAAGGTTGCCCTGAAGGGCACCACCATCCCCCACGAGATCGTCGGCAAGTACGGCGCAGGCGCCGTTCTGCTCAAGCCGGCTGCACCCGGTACCGGTATGATCGCCGGCGGCCCTGTGCGTGCCGTCATTGAGGCTGCTGGCATCAAGGACATCCGTGCGAAGTCTATGCGTTCCAACAACCCCATCAACGTTGTTTCTGCTACCTTCGCAGGTCTGTGCGGCCTGGTCAGCGCTGAGTCTGTCGCTGAGAAGCGCGGCAAGACCGTGAAAGAAATTCTGGGTTAAGGAGGTAACAAACCATGGCAGATAAGATGCTCAAGATCGAGCTGAAGAAGAGCCTGATCGGCCGCGGCGCTAAGCAGATCGCTACCGCTGAGGCTCTGGGCCTGAAGAAGCCGGGCGACGTTACCGTTCAGCCTGACAATGCCGCTACGCAGGGCAAGATCGCAAAGATCGGCTTTATGCTCAGCGTCACCGAAGCCTAATAGCAGGGGGTATACGCATAATGAAACTTCATGAATTGCACGCGATTCCCGGCGCAAACAAGGCTGTGACCCGCAAGGGCCGCGGCATTGGCTCCGGCAATGGCAAGACTGCCGGCTTCGGCAGCAAGGGCCAGAAGGCCCGTTCCGGCGTGAAGCACGCTGGTTTCGAGGGCGGCCAGATGCCTCTGGCACGCCGCCTGCCCAAGGTTGGCTTTAACAACATCTTTGCTACCCAGTACGCCATCGTCAACGTGGCTGATCTGGAAGCTGCTTTCAATGCCGGCGATGTCGTCGATACCGAGGCTCTGAAGGCAAAGGGTCTGGTCAAGAAGACTCTGGACGGCGTTAAGGTTCTGGGCAACGGCGAGCTGACCAAGGCTCTGACCGTGAAGGCCGCAGCCTATTCCGCTTCTGCCAAAGAGAAAATCGAGAAGGCAGGCGGAAAGGCTGAGGTGATGTAAGGTGTTCCAGACATTCCGTAACGCATGGAAGATCCCCGAGCTTAAAAATCGTCTCCTGTTCACGCTGGCGATCCTCGTGGTGTACCGTCTGGGCTGTGCCATCCCCGTTCCGTTCGTTTCCGGCTCTGCGCTGACGCAGATGTTCGCAAACGGCGACATGCTCTCCTATCTGAACATGATGAGCGGTGGTGCTCTGGCCCGTTGCACGCTCTTCGCGTTAGGTGTGACACCCTATATCAACGCCTCCATTATTGTGCAGCTGCTCACCGTGGCAATTCCCGCGCTGGAAAATCTGGCAAAGGAGGCCGACGGCCAGCAGAAGCTGCAGCAGATCAACCGGTACGCAGGTGCTGTGGTCGCTCTGATCATGAGCATCGGCTACTACTTCGTGATCCGCAATATGGGCGCACTGAAGTACGTTTCCGGCGGTGCCGGCATCTTTGCCGCCATCGTCATCATCGCAACCTTTGTGGCTGGCGCACAGCTGATCACATGGTGCGGTGAGCAGATCGATGACAAGGGCATCGGCAACGGTGTCTCGCTCATCATCTTTGCTTCGATCGTCTCCAACTGGTCTTCGCTGTACACCTCTGTCAAGGGTCTGCTGACTCAGGCAGCGTCCGGCAAGCCCCAGTACTACTTCTTCCTGCCGCTGCTGATCGTGCTGGCACTGGTGGCTGTGGTCTTCGTGGTCGTCATGACCAACGCAGAGCGCCGCATCACCATTCAGTACGCAAAACGCGTGGTAGGCCGCAAGCAGATGGGCGGTCAGAACAGCTATCTGCCCCTGAAGCTGAACATGAGCGGCGTTATGCCCATCATCTTCGCTTCGGCTCTGGTGTCCATCCCGGGCACCATCGGCAGCTTCCTGCAGATCGACCAGCAGGCACACCCGGTGTGGTATGCATTCTTCCACACCTTCAACTACACCTCCTGGCTGTATGTTGTGATCTACCTGCTGCTGATTCTGGCATTCAACTACTTCTATGTGGCCATCCAGTACAACCCCGTTGAGATCGCCAACAATCTGCGCCGCAACAACGGCTCGATCCCCGGCTTCCGTCCCGGCAAGCCGACCAGCGATTTCATCACCCGCACCCTGAACAAGATCACCCTCATCGGTGCCATCTTCCTGGCTGCGGTGGCTGTGCTGCCGATCATTCTGGGTAACCTGACCGGTATGAGCATCCAGCTGGGCGGTACCAGCCTGCTGATTGTGGTTGGTGTGGCACTTGATACCACCCGTAGCCTCGACAGCTTCATGACGATGCGCAACCACAAGGGTTTCCTTGGTTGATCCACAATAATTAAGATGTGAGAAAGCACTGGAAAGGAGAGTACGCTCGAACTTTTCAGTGCTTTTTTACTTTTTGGAGTTTACATCCTCTAACAAAGGAAAGGAATGATCCTATGAATCTGATCCTGTTGGGCGCACCTGGTGCTGGTAAGGGCACTCAGGCCGAGATCATCTGCGCCAAGCTGAACATCCCCTCCATCAGCACCGGCAACATCCTGCGCGCTGCTGTCAAGGAAGGCACCGAGATGGGCCTGAAGGCAAAGAGCTTCATGGACGCTGGCGCTCTGGTGCCCGATGAGGTCATCATCGGCATCCTGAAGGAACGCCTGGCACAGGACGACTGCGCCAACGGTTTCATCCTGGACGGCGTGCCCCGCACCATCGCTCAGGCCGAGGCCATCGAGACCATGGGCATCCGCATCGACAAGGTGCTGGAGCTGCAGGTCGAGGACAATGTGATCGTTGACCGCATGAGCGGCCGCCGCGTCTGCGAGAAGTGCGGCGCAAGCTACCACATCGTCAACAAGAAGAGCAAGGTCGAGGGTGTATGCGACCTGTGCGGCGGCAAGACCGTCATCCGCAAGGACGACCAGCCTGCCACCGTACTGGATCGTCTGAAAGCATATCATGAGCAGACCGAGCCGCTGGTGGAGTTCTACCGTACCCGCGGCAAGCTGGCAGAGATCAAGTTCTGCCCCTCCATCGAGGAGACCACGGCTGAAGTCATGAAAGCTTTGGAGGCATAATCGTGATTCAGATCAAAAATGCGAAAGAGCTGGACGGCATGCGCAAGGCAAATGCCCTGAGCGCAGCTGCCCTGAAGTACGGCGGTGAGCATATCGAAGCAGGTATGACCACATGGGAATTGGATAAGCTGATCTACGACTTCATCGTGAAGCACGGCGGAACCCCCAATTTCAAGGGTCTGTATGGCTTTCCGGGCACGGCCTGCATCAGCCTGAACGATACCATCATCCATGGTATCCCTTCGCATGACATCGTCATTCGCCCCGGTGACATCGTCAGCATCGACACCGGCGCAAAGATCGATGGCTTCAACGGCGACAATGCCTGCACCTATGCGGTGGGCAAGGTCGATCTGGAAGCACAGCGCCTGCTGGATGTGACCAAGGCTGCTCTGTATAAGGGCATCGAGCAGGCTGTGGCCGGCAACCGCATCGGCGACATTGGCTATGCCGTGCAGAGCTACTGCGAGGATGCCGGTTTCTCGGTCGTCCGCGAGTTCGTGGGCCACGGCACCGGCCGTGAGCTGCACGAGGACCCGGAAGTGCCCAACTACGGCCATCAGGGCCGCGGCCCGCGCCTTGTGCCCGGCATGACCATTGCCATTGAGCCCATGATCTGCCAGTACGACTGCAAGATCACCCAGTCCAAGGACGGCTGGACCGTCAAGACCAAGGACGGTGGTCTGGCTGCGCACTTTGAGCACTCCAATGCGATCCTGAAGGATCACACTGAGATCATGACCCGCTTCTGGGATGACCCGGATTTTGACCCGGAAAAGTTCAGCCTGAAGTAAGCTGATCCCTGAAATATGAGAAGCGCCGCCTGTGAAGAGCAGAAATGCTCCGCCGCAGGCGGCGTTTTTGCAGGGACAGACCTGCTGTTTGTGCAATTATGACAACTTTTGGTGAAAAAGTTTCATCTTTGCGGTGGAGAAAAACCAAGACCGGGGAGAGAAAGGACAGCTTTTGAATTTCGAGAATTTTTTATCGGAAATACGGAAAAAACCTCTTGCAAATTGACAACAAAAGGTGTATAATCTATAAATGGCTGTGGAAGCCAGATACTTCCTCGGCGGACAGGGATTTTCTGCCCGTTTTGCGGATTTTGTGCCGCGAAAGATGAAGTATGTGGCGATCATCGCCGCCTGTCCGTCTGTGGACCGGCACTGGAACTGGAGAACGCTGAAGCGGCAAGCTGCGGTCAAACGGGCGCAGGCACGTGAAAACCGCGGCGCTTTCAGGGTTCCAAGGCAAAGGCACCGGTTCAGGTTCAACGACAAACTGAGCAGATCCAATGAGGAGGCAAATAGCTTGTCTAAGGAAGACGTTATCGAGATCGAAGGCATTGTGCGTGAAGCCATGCCCAACGCCATCTTTAAGGTGGAAATGTTGAGCGAGGATAAGAACACCGGGAAGCTCACTCCCAGCGGTCACATCCTCTTAGCGCACATCTCCGGCAAGCTGCGGACCAATTTCATCCGTATCCTGCCCGGGGACAAGGTTACCGTGGAAATGTCGCCCTATGATCTTTCTAAGGGCCGCATCACCTGGCGCTCCAAATAAGCACCAGGGTATCAACCAAAAGGAGGTTCAACATCATGAAGGTCAAGCCTTCCGTGAAACCCATCTGCGAAAAGTGCAAGGTCATCCGCCGCAAAGGCCGCGTGATGGTCATCTGCCAGAACCCCAAGCATAAGCAGCGCCAGGGCTAATTCGGGCGCCTGGGGGTCAAGTGCGTAGAGTCCCGGCGCAGACCCCGACACTGACATGGGATGATTTTGGAGGATACTACTATGGCACGTATTGCCGGCGTTGACCTGCCCCGCGAGAAGCGCGTTCAGGTGGGTCTCACCTACGTTTACGGTATCGGTCAGACCACTGCTAACAAGATCCTGGAAGCAACTGGCATCAACCCCGATACCCGCGTCAAGGACCTGACTCTGGAAGAAGAGGCTAAGATCCGTGACTACATCGATCAGGCTAACATCATCGTTGAGGGCGACCTGCGCCGCAACGTTGCTCTGGACATCAAGCGCCTGGTTGAGATCCAGTCCTTCCGTGGCACCCGCCATCGCAAGAATCTGCCCTGCCGCGGCCAGCGCACCAAGACCAATGCACGTACCTGCAAGGGTCCCAAGCGCACTGTCGCTAACAAGAAGAAGTAAGGAGGATTTGAGAAATGGCAAGTGCAAATAACGCCAAGAAGGGCGCAAATGTCCGCATGAAGCGGAAAGAGCGCAAGAACATTGCTGCTGGTCAGGCTCATATCCAGTCTACCTTCAACAATACTGTCGTTACCATCACCGACCTGCAGGGTAATGCAGTGTCCTGGTGCTCCTCTGGCTCCCTGAACTTCCGTGGCAGCCGTAAGAGCACCCCGTTCGCAGCCCAGTCTGCTGCCGAGACCGCAGCCAAGGTTGCAATCGAGCATGGCATGAAGACTGTTGAAGTCTACGTCAAGGGCCCCGGCGCTGGCCGTGAGTCCGCTATCCGTGCGCTGCAGGCTACCGGCCTGGAAGTCACCCTGATCAAGGACGTGACTCCCATCCCCCACAACGGCTGCCGTCCCCCGAAGCGCCGTCGTGTCTGATCGAAGGAGGAAATTGAATTATGGCAAAGAATACGCAGCCTATCGCAAAGCGTTGCAAGGCCCTGGGCATTTCTCCTGCGGTCATGGGCTATGCAAAGAAGAATACCACCCGCAACTCCAATGGCAACATGCGCAAGAAGCAGTCTGAGTACGCATCTCAGCTGAAGGAGAAGCAGAAGGTCAAGTTTATCTACGGCGTTCTGGAAAAGCAGTTCCACAATGCTTACCTGCGTGCTGAGGCCCGCCCCGGCAAGACTGGTGAGAACCTGCTGCAGATCATGGAGTGCCGTCTGGACAACGTCGTGTTCCGTCTGGGCTTTGCTCAGACCCGCCGCGACGCTCGTCAGCTGGTGTCCCACGCTCACTTCACCGTCAACGGCAAGAAGGTCAACATTCCTTCTTACCAGGTGAAGGCTGGCGACGTGATCGAAGTGCGCGAGTCCAGCCGCAGCTCTGCAAAGTTTGCAAAGCTGACCGGCCCCGAGGCTCCCGTTGTTGCTCTGCCCGCATGGCTGAACCGTGAGACCGGTTCTCTGAAGGGTGTTGTCGCAAAGCTGCCCGAGCGCAGCGATATCGACTACGAAGTCGCAGAGCACCTCATCGTCGAGCTGTACTCCAAGTAATCCATTAAGAAGGCTGGGCCTTCCCCGTGGACGGCTCACTTTCGCATTCTTTTCTTTGAAAGAATTTAATAATGGGCCGGCGGCAGCGCCGGTTTGACAAGGAGGGCATAGATATGATGGAGATTGAACGTCCCAAAATCGAAACGGCAAGCCTGTCCCCGGACGGCCGCTACGGCAAATTCGTGGCAGAACCGCTGGAGCGTGGCTTTGGCATCACACTGGGCAATAGCCTGCGTCGTGTGCTTCTTTCCTCTCTGCCCGGTGTCGCCGTGACCAGCGTCAAGATTGATGGCGTGGTTCACGAGTTCTCCACCATTGAGGGCGTCAAGGAAGACGTTACCGAAATTGTCCTGAACCTGAAGGGTATTGCTGCAAAGCTGTACACCGATGGTCCGAAGACAGTGCGTGTTGAGGCAGTCGGCCCCTGTGAGGTCACCGCTGACAACATCAAGCAGGGCGACGACATCGAAATTCTGAACCCTGAGTGGCACATTGCAACCCTGGGCGAGGGCGGCAAGCTCGTCATGGAGCTGACCTTCGATAAGGGCCGCGGCTATGTGCCCGCAGAGCGCAACAAACAGGCTATCATCGAGAAGAACGATATCAACACTCTTCCCGTTGACAGCATTTACACCCCTGTGCTCAAGGTGAACTACAACGTCGAGAGCACCCGTGTTGGCCAGGCGATCGATTATGACAAGCTGACCATTGAGGTTTGGACCGATGGCACGATCAATGCACAGGAAGCCGTTTCTCTGGCTGCCCGTGTGCTGACCGAGCACCTGAACCTGTTCGTCAACCTGTCCGATGAGGCAGCCGGCGCTGAGATCATGGTGGAGAAGACCAACGACGACAAGGAAAAGGCTCTGGAAATGACCATTGAAGAGCTGGATCTGAGCGTGCGTTCCTTCAACTGCCTGAAGCGCGCAGGCATCAACACGGTGGAAGATCTGGTCAGCAAGAGCGAGGACGAGATGATGAAGGTCCGCAACCTCGGTCGCAAGAGCCTGGAAGAGGTCATGGCAAAGCTGGATTCTCTGGGCTTCAAGCTGAACACGGATGACGATAACTAAAAATAATTAAGGAGTGAAACGGGATGCCCGGTACCAGAAAGCTCGGTAGAACCAGCGACAGCCGCAACGCTATGATGCGCGCTATGGTTACCTACCTGTTAGAGAATGGCAAGATTGAGACCACTGTCACTCGCGCTAAGGACGTTCGTTCCATGGCCGAGAAGATGATCAGCCTTGGCAAGGCAAGCGACCTGCACACCAAGCGTCAGGTTTATGCCTACATCACCAAGGAAGATGTTGCAAAGAAGCTGTTTGATGAGATCAGCCCCAAGTACGCTGACCGCAACGGCGGCTACACCCGCATCATCAAGATCGGCGCTCGCCGCGGCGACGCTGCTGAGATGGCAGTTCTGGAGCTCGTCTGATCTGCTCTGACTGTTTGATACAGTGTTCAAAAGCCCTTTCCCAGCAATGGGAGAGGGCTTTTTTTTGCGTGGCATTTTCATTGCTTCTGAATGTTCCCGGGAATATCAGGCCAAGCCGTAAACATTTCAACAATTCCACTAAAAAACTCGAACCTATTTTCTAGCAAAATGCCTCTTGATATGTTGTATGGGGGGGTAAACTTAAAATGCAGACGGTGCCTTTTGGGGTGGGTGCCTGCAAAATAACAAACGAAAAGAGGAAGAGAACATGAGAAAAAAGAGTACGAGACTTCTCAGTGCAGCGCTTGCGGCGTGTATGATGCTGTCGGTTCTGCCAGTGGGCGCGTTTGCGGCGGAGCCGGGCACAGAACCGGAGAATGGCAATGGCGTAAGTGCGCAGGCGGATGCTGCTGTGCCGGAGGGGTATATTGCAATCAACGAGAAAAACTTTCCGGACAAAAATTTTAGAGACTATGTGGCGGGAGAATGGGATAAAAATCACGACAACTGTTTCAGCCCAAGTGAGATCGCGAAAGCAACGTGGATTTCTTGTGATAATCGTGAAATAGATAGCTTAGAGGGAATCCAGTTTTTACGGAAATCTGGTTGCTCGAGTGCTATTATAATAATCTGAAAACGATAGATTTGAGCAATAACAAAAAGCTGTCATATATTAACTGTCATCATAACCAATTGAAAGAGCTGGATGTAAGCGGGTTGCCGCTATTGAAAACATTCTACTGTGGGTACAATGCGTTACCGTCGATCGACGTGAGCAAAAATGAGAAGCTGGAAGATTTTGATTGTCAAGATAACCACCTGGATACATTGAATGTAAGTCAAAACAAGGAATTAGTGAAATTAAGCTGCGGAACCAACAATCTGACGGAATTGGATGTCAGGGAAAATAAAAACTTAAAGAGCTCTCGTGTTATGAGAGTAAATTGAGCAATCTGGATCTGAGGAATCAGACAGAATTGGAAGTGTTAAAATGCTGGAAAAATCCACTGAGTGCATTGAATGTAAGTGCGAACACGAAGCTGAAGAAGTTGTTTGTTTCTAATACAAATCTGACGTCGCTGGATGCAACGAACAATACGGCTTTGGCGACGTTTGTTGGGAAGGACTGCAGCTATAATATTGCAGTTGAAGGTGATGGAAAGTTTGACCTTACCACTTTGCCGGGAAAATTTGACGCAAGCAAAGCAACTGCTACAGGTAACGGCACAATCAATGGAAATATCCTTACGGTTGATCCCAATTCCAAGACGTTCCGCTACGATTATGATATCGGACAAAACAACAAAAAAATGAATGTCGTACTGAATGTGCATTGGCATAATTACAAGTGGAACCATGACGGTACCAAACACTGGAGGGAGTGCACTACTGCAAACTGCCCGGGCCTGACGGCTGAACAGGTGGCGAAAACTACCCATGATTACACCGATGCAACAGATCCTGACTGCAACACCTGCGGTTATGTGCGTCCGCTGTACACTGTGACTACCGGTGAGAATGTTACCGCAAAACTTGAGGACGAAGTGCTGGATGCCCCTGTGGCCGCAGACACCAAAGTGCACCTGACAGCCACTGTGCCGGAGGGACAGCACTTCATCGGCTGGACGGTGAAGGTAGGCGGTGAGGAACAGAAAGCAGACACCTTCCTGACGACCCCGGACGAGAGCGACCCCACCAAGGTGACCTTTACGATGCCGAGTGAGAATGTGGAAGTGACGGCAAACTTTGCGAGCAACCCCACTCTGAACCCCACTCTGAGGGTCGGCGACCATGTGACGGCGACCATTGAAGGCAGCGATGCGTCCGTACCGAGCGGCAGCACTGTGCCCGTGCCAAAGAATAAAATTGTGCACCTGACAGCCACTGCACCGGGACAGCACTTCATCAGCTGGACGGTGAAGGTGAATGGTGTTGAGCAAAGACCCGACCTTCCTGAAGCCGGACGCGGACGACCCCACCAAGGTGACCTTTACCATGCCGGATGCTAATGTAGAGGTGACGGCAACCTTCGCGGATGACCCCATTCCTGAACCCGACCCGGTTGGACCCAGCGATACCGGCAACATTCAGGGCGCGATCTCTGCTGTGGTGATCGGTGCTGCCGCAGGTGCGATTATCTATGAAGCCGGCACCGGCATCTACCGCGTCATCAATATGCCCGGCATCCCCATGCCCTCCAACCGTATCGAGCCGGCCGAGCTGCTGTGGGAGCACGCCGGCAAGCCTGAGCCTGTAAGCACCGCCCTCTACAGCGACATCGACGAGGGCGATACCGACGCACAAAAGGCCGCCCGCTGGGCAGTGGAGCAGGATCTGATGAAGGATGATGCGGACAACAATAAATTCAACCCGTACTTCCCCGTCAGCAAGCTGCGCACCTGCCTGACCTGGAACGCCGCAAAGAAAAGGCTTGTTTGACAAGACCGAAGAATAAAAATCAGGACCCCGAAGGGGCTGCTGCACCAAATGTGGTGCAGCAGCTCCTTTTCTCGTTTTCGGGTGTTGGAATTGCGCCCGCCCCGTGGTATACTGACAATAGCATGTTTTCGGCCTTTGGCCGGACAAGTTTTCCACACAGAGGAGGCGCAGCGGTTGAAACATCCGAATCATTTTGGCCGGTGGTTGGCTTGCGTGCTGCTGTGCCTGCTTCTGGCAGGCTGCAGCATGCCCGGTGAACAGGTGCAGGTGGAGGAGCTTCTGCGTGCGCCCAAGCTTTCCGGCGATTACGGCGATGTGCAGACTGCCCTGAACGACTGGCTGGGGGAGAGCGCACAGCTCAAATATCCCATGCAGGGCGACCTGCTTTCGCCTTTCCTGCTGCAGGATCTGGACGGTGACGGCAGGCAGGATGCCGCCGTGCTTTACACCACCGCCCAAAGCTCCAACGTGTGCATTGCCATCCTGCAGAAGGATGATGCCGACATCTGGCATGTGCGCCAGAACGTAGAGGGCCTTGCAGACACGGTAGAGTCGGTGGGCTGGCCCAGCTGCAGCCCGGCGATGCCACCCAACTGGTGGTGGGTTATACAGCGGCACAGGGCGACCATTATCTGGCTGTGTATTCCTACACCGACGGCGTGCTTTCCACGATCCTGGAGCAGCAGTACCAGCAGTATCTGGTGGAGGATATCACCGGCGGCGGCAATCAGGACCTGATCCTGATGTCTACGCTGGAGGACGGCGGTGTGCAGATCGAACTGCTGACCGTGGATAAAGAGGGCAGCTTCCAGCAGGTGGCTGTTATGGGCCTTTCCGCCAATCGGTTCGCCGGCTGCGCCTCGGTGGCGGCGGGTGTGGGTGCGGACGGCAGGCACTATCTGGTGCTGGACGGCTGGACCGGCATTTCCGGCAACAATCTGGCCAGCGTGCTGCTGCGTTTTGACGAGGACACGCAGCAGATGGTGCCTGCCGACCAGATCAGCACCGAAAAGCTTTACACCGCATCCCTGCGCAATGTGCCCAGTCTGGTCAGTCAGGATCTGGACGGCGACGGCATCGTGGAGATCCCCACCCAGCCGGACGAAGCGGGCCTGCTGAATATGAGCCAGAGCCGCCGCATGGATTTTATCGTGTGGATGGACTATACCAGCCCGCACCCGGAAAAAAGCTTCGGGCTGCTGGACGAAGAGACCAACTGCTATATCGAGCTGCCCATGGAGTGGGAGGGCAACCTCAAACTGACCGACAGCGAACAATATGATGGTGCAGTGGAGCTGCGCACGGTGGACGAAGACCAGCTGGTAATGACCCTGCGTCTGGTGCGCACCACCTCCAGCCTGAAGGGCTGGACCCGCCTTGGCATCGTGGCATCCCGCCAGATGCAGGCGAAGCTTGCCCCGGATGTGGAGATCCGTGATAAAAATTACCGCCTGTCCAAGGCGCTGTATCTGCTCAACTAAAGAACGGAGGAACAGTTCATGGTACGAGTGCTTGTCGTTGAAGATGAAGCCAACATCCGCGAGATGATCGCGCTCGAACCTGCGCCTTGCGGGCATGGAGGCGGTGGAGGCCGAAAGCGCCGAGGCGGCTCTGCCGCTGCTGGAGAAGAAGCCGGGCTGCGATGCGGCCATTCTGGATGTGATGCTGCCGGGCATGAACGGCTTCTCCCTGTGCGAGACCATCCGCCGCACCGATCAGAAGATCGGCATTATCATCCTCAGCGCCAAGGGACAGGAGCAGGACAAGATCCGCGGCCTTTCTATTGGTGCCGATGACTATATGACCAAGCCTTTCAGCGTAAGCGAACTGCTGGCCCGTGTGAAAGCGCTGTGCCGCCGCGTCGGCCGTACTGCAGGCGGGGACGAAAAAGAAAAGGAAAACCCGCTGGGGATGCTCACCAGCGGCGAATTTGTGCTGGACGAGAACCGCCGCGTGCTGCTCAAGGCAGGCCAGCCGATTGAGCTGACGCAGGTGGAATTCCAGATCATGGAGCTGTTCTTCCGCAACCCCGGCATTGCGCTGGTGCGCGAGAAGATCTTGAAGGGTGTCTGGGGCGAGAACTATTTTGGTGACGTGAAGATCGTGGATGTGAACATCCGCCGTCTGCGCATGAAGGTGGAGGATGAACCCAGCCATCCCACCCATATCCTTACTGTGTGGGGCTACGGTTACAGATGGGAAGAATGAGAAGCGGGATCACCCGCCGGTGGCTGCGGGGCAACCTGCTCATCACCGTGCTGCTGGTGCTGCTGGCCGAAACCATGTTCCTGTACAACTACACACGCAGCTATTATAACAGCGTGCAGCAGACCATGTACCGGCGGTTCTCTTCGGTGTCCGGCCAGCTGAAAATGTACACCGGCGATACGGTGCAGAGCACGGCGGCTACCCGCAGCGTGGCCCTGCGCCGCATGGTGGAGCAGTTTGCCGATAAGGACAAATACGAGTTCATGCTGCTGGACAGCTATGGCGGGGTCATTGCGTCCTCCAGCGGCACAAATGCGGACGGCATTGTGACCGGCATCGACTTTGAGCAGGCGCAGGAGGCTTCTGATGGCCTTGGTGTGGCGGTCTACCGCACCCAGTCCGGCGAGCTGGTGATGGCGGCCTGTTATCTGGTGCCCTATGCCGCCGAGGATGTGGCGGCGATGCGTCTTGTCACCAGCCTGACCCTTGTGGGAGCGCAGATCAAGAACGCCCTCGCGGTAAGTGTTGTGATCGCGGCGGTGATCCTTGCTTTCACCGTGATGTCCGGCCTGTACTTCATCCGCAGCATCGTGGTGCCGCTGGGGCAGGTGGAGCGCACCGCAGCCAGCATCGCCCGGGGTGAGCTGGATGTGCGCCTGCCGGTCACTGGCAACGAGCACGACGAGGTGGACCGCCTGCGCGGCACCATCAACCAGATGGCCGAAGGGCTGGAAGAGACCGAGAAGATGAAGAACGAGTTCATCAGTTCCGTCTCTCACGAGCTGCGCACGCCGCTCACCTCCATCCGGGGCTGGGTGGAGACCCTGCGCACACTGGACGACCCGGCAGACGAGAACTACCGCAAGGGCCTTGAGATCATCAACAATGAGACGGGCCGCCTGTACAACATGGTGGAAGAGCTGCTGGATTTCAGCCGTCTGCAGAACGGCCGCATCCGTATGGACTGCCGCCCGCTGGACCTTGTGGCAGAGCTGACCGATGCGGTGCTGTTCTGTGAAGCACGCATCCAGCGCGAGGGCCTTGTGCTCAGCTACACCGAGCCGGAGGAGATGATCCCGGTCTATGCCGACCCGGACCGTCTGCGGCAGGTGTTCATCAACATCATGGACAACGCCATCAAGTACTCGGCCCCCGGCGGGCGCATCACGGTCAAGCTGTGGGCGGGCGAATACAAGGCTTTTGCGGAGATCATCGATCAGGGCCGCGGCATCCCGCCGGAAGACCTTGAGAATGTCAAGACCAAGTTCTACAAGGGCAGCAATTCGGTGCGGGGCAGCGGCATCGGCCTTGCGCTGGTGGATTCCATCATGACTGCACTGGACGGCACCATGGACATCAAGAGCACGCTGGGCCGCGGCACAGTGGTCACACTGGGCTTGCCGCTGTACCATAAGGCGTGAAGATTTTGTCACAATTCTGTGGTAAAATAACCGGGAAAAATATGATCCGATAGGAGAACCCAATGAATCAACCCAAAAAGGAACGTTTCAAGACCAGCGTCGGCGGGCAGGCGCTGATGGAAGGCATCATGATGCGCGGCCCGAAGCTCATCTGCTGCGCGGTGCGCAAGCCGGACGGCACCATTGAGACCAAGATCGACCCTGTGAAGAACCACGGCATCTGGACAAAGATCCCGCTGGTGCGCGGTGCCATCTCCATGATCGAAAGCCTGATCGTGGGCTACCGCTACATGATGTACTCGGCTCAGGTGAGCATGGGTGACGACTACGACCCCGAAGAGGAAGAGACTGCCTTTGAAAAATGGGTGGGCGACCACTTGGGCAAAAAGGCAGAGGACGCACTGCTGGCCTGTGCCGCCGTACTGGGCGGCCTGCTGGCGATTTTGCTGTTCACCGTGCTGCCCACCCTCATCGTGGGCGGCGTGAACCACTTTGTAACATTGGGCCGCTGGGCCAAGGTGGTGCTGGAAGCGGTGCTGAAAGTTGGCATCTTCCTCACCTATATGGTGGCCATCTCCAAGATGAAGGAGATCCACCGCGTGTTTGAGTACCACGGTGCCGAGCACAAGACCATTGCCTGCTATGAGGCCGGTGATGAGCTGACCGTGGAGAATGTGCGCAAGTACACTCGGTTCCATCCGCGCTGCGGCACCAGCTTCCTCATTCTGGTGGTCATCGTCAGCGTGTTCCTCTACAGCGTGCTGCCGTGGGGCAGCATCGGCCTGCGGGTGCTGTTCAAGCTGCTGCTTCTGCCGCTGGTCATGGGCATCAGCTATGAGCTGCTCAAGTGGTGCGGCCGGTCCGATAACATTGCTACCCGTATCATCCGCCAGCCCGGTATCTGGGTGCAGCACCTGACCGTGTTTGAACCGGACGACAGCATGATCGAGGTGGCTATTGCCGCCGTGACCCCTGTGCTGCCCGAGGACCCGGAGGATGGCAGATGGTAATTGCTGGTTTGACCCCGCGCGAAGCGGTGCGGGCCGTGGAAGCCCGGCTTTCCGCTGCAGGGTGTCCGGATGCCGATTACGATGCACGGGAGCTGTTCCGCGTGGCAGCCGGGCGGGATGCCCGCCTTTCCGACCGGGTGCTGACCACAGAGGAAGCGGAAAAGCTGGAAGCCCTCTGCACGCGCCGTGAGCAGCGGGAACCGCTGCAATACCTGTGCGGGATCTGGAGCTTTTTGGATTTTGATCTTGCCGTTGGCCCCGGTGTGCTCTGCCCCCGGGCAGACACTGAGGTGGTAGCGGAAGCGGCTGCCAATACCCTGACGGGCATTGCAGCGCCCCGGGTGCTGGATCTCTGCGCGGGGACCGGCTGTCTGGGGCTGGGCGTCAAGCGCTTCTGCCCGGCGGCGCAGGTGACCTGCGTGGAAAAAAGCCCGGAAGCCTTTGTTTATCTGGAAAAGAACTGCCGCTGCGCCCTGAAAGGGCAGGGCGGGCAGACAGAGGACTTGCTGGAGCCTACCGCGTTTGAGCAGACAGATGCCCCGGCCTTTGACTGGGGGCCGGCGCTGAACGCTCTGCGCGCAAAGGCAAAGCCAGCCTATGCGGTGCAGCCGGTGGAGGGCGACCTGTTCACCTACTGGCAGGGCCTGCCGGAAGGGCAGCTTGATCTGATCGTATCCAACCCGCCCTACCTCACCGCCGAGGAGATGCGGCATCTGCAGCCGGAGGTGGCGCAGGAACCGGCCATGGCGCTGGAAGCAGGAAAGGACGGCCTTGTGTTTTACCGTGCCCTTGCAGAGCATTACCAGAATGCACTGCGGCCCGGCGGAGCGCTGGTGCTGGAGATCGGCTGGCAGCAGCGGCAGGCTGTGGCGGCACTGCTGGCTGCAAACGGCTGGGCAGACATTGAATGCCGCAAGGATTTTGGCGGCAACGACCGGTGCATGATCGCCCACAGACCCGAAAAATAAAAGTGAAAATAGAAACAACTTCTTGTTGTAATATTTTGATTTTGTGGTATACTATACTGGAAAGTATACGGACAGCCCGCGCACGGCGGGCAGCAGGAAGAAAAGGAGCAGCACGCTATGGCAAAAAATCAGAACAACAACACCGTTGCCCCGGCGACCAAAAAGACCGAGCCGGAGGCCAAAAAGGATGCGCTGGCCACTGCGCTGGCCCAGATCGAAAAGCAGTTCGGCAAGGGTGCCGTGATGAAGCTGGGTGATAACGCCTCCATGCAGGTGGATGCCATTTCCACCGGCAGTCTGGGTCTGGATCTGGCTCTGGGCGTGGGCGGTGTGCCCCGCGGCCGCATCATTGAGGTGTACGGCCCGGAATCCAGTGGTAAGACCACGCTGGCTCTGCACATTCTGGCCGAAGCCCAGAAGCAGGGCGGCGAAGTGGCCTTCATTGACGTGGAGCACGCACTGGACCCCACCTATGCCGAAGCGCTGGGCGTGGACATCAACAATCTGCTGGTCAGCCAGCCGGACACCGGCGAGCAGGCCATGGAAATCTGCGAAGCACTGGTGCGCTCCGGTGCCATCGATGCCATCGTGGTGGACTCGGTTGCCGCCATGGTGCCGAGGGCTGAGATCGAGGGCGAAATGGGCGACAGCCATGTGGGCCTGCAGGCCCGCCTGATGAGTCAGGCCATGCGCAAGCTGACTTCGGTCATCGGCAAGACCAACACGGTCTGCGTCTTCATCAATCAGCTGCGTGAAAAAGTGGGCGTGATGTACGGCAACCCGGAGGTCACCACCGGCGGCCGCGCCCTGAAATATTACGCCTCGGTGCGCATCGACATCCGCCGCGTGGAGGGCCTGAAGGACTCTTCCGGCCAGTTCATCGGCAACCACACCCGCGCCAAGATCGTCAAGAATAAGGTGGCACCTCCGTTCCGTGAGGCAGAGTTCGATATCATGTTCGGCGAGGGCATTTCCAAGATGAGCGAACTCATTGATGTGGGCGTGAAGCTGGGCATCGTGCAGAAGAGCGGCGCATGGTTCAACTATGGCGATATCCGTCTGGGTCAGGGCCGTGACAACGCAAAGCAGTTCCTGAAGGACAATCCCGAGATCGCAAACGACATCGAGGGCCAGATCCGCGCCAATGCCGATAAGCTGTACGCATCCCGCCGCCCGGCAGGCAAGGGCGCTGCGGCCAAGGCCGAGGAACCCGCCAAGGCTGCAGATGCCAAGGAGCCGGTGGTCAAGGCTCCTGCCCGCAGCAGCGAGAGCGAACTGGATATCATGGTGGAGGACTAAATGTCCTTTTATAAACGCCGCCGCCCGAAGCAGGAAGAAGAAAAGTGCGCCGACCCGGCCAAGGCCCGCGCCCGCGCACTGGATGCGCTGGCCTCGCGGGAGATGTCCTCGGCACAGCTGTATGAACGGCTGTGCTATGGCTTTACCGAGCAGGCTGCAGCGGCTGCTGTGGCTGAGATGGTGGAGCTGGATTACGTAAACGATGACCGCTATGCCGAAGCCCGGGCACACAGCCTGCTTGCCGCCCGCAAGAGCCGCCGTGCGGCGGCCCAGAACCTGCGGCAGAAGGGCCTTTCCGGCGCGCAGATCGAGCAGGCGCTGGAAAGCGTCTATGCCCCGGACGTAGACGGCGAAAGCCCGGAGCTGGAAGCTGCCGCCGCTCTGGTGCGCAGCCGCTACATGAAAAAGCTGGCCGATGGCCGCCGCGACCTTGTGGTGGCCGCCCTGCAGCGCCGCGGCTTTGCGTATTCGGTCATAAAAGAAGCGATAAAAAGAGCGGAAGAAGAATAAAAAGCACCCCTCAAAAGAGAAAGAGAGTATCATCCCCTATGAAAATTGCGTGTATTTCCCTTGGCTGCCCCAAGAATCAGGTCGATCTGGATGTGATGGTGCACATCCTGCTGTCTGCCGGCCACGAGACCGTGGCCGATCTGGCCGAAGCAGATGTGATCCTTGTGAACACCTGCGGCTTCATCGAGAGCGCCAAGACCGAAGCCATTGAAAACATTCTGGAAGCCTGCTCCTACAAGCAGCAGAACCCGGAGCTGAAGGTTATCGTCACCGGCTGTCTTGCCGAGCGCTACCGCAGCCAGATCGAGGAAGAGATCCCCGAGGTGGACGCGGTGGTGGGCTGTGCCTCCAACAAGGCCATCGACACCATCGTGGCCCGCCTGTTCCATGGTGAGGACCATCTGGAAAGCTACGGTGCCAAAAAGGACTTTCCGCTGGGCGGCAAGCGTGTCATCGGCACGCCTGCCCACTATGCGTACTTAAAGATCGCTGAAGGCTGCAACAACCGCTGCCACTACTGCGCCATCCCCGGCATCCGCGGCCCGCTGCACAGCCGCGATATGGCCGACTGCGTAGCCGAAGCCCGCTGGCTGGCCGGTGAGGGCGTGAAAGAGCTGATCGTGGTCGCACAGGACCCCACCGCTTACGGCGAGGACTGGGGCAAGCCCGGCAGCATCTGCGAGCTGCTGGATAAGCTGAACAAGGTGCCGGGCCTTGAGTGGATCCGCATTATGTACGCTTACCCGGAGCGCATCACGGACGAGTTCATTGCCGCCATGAAGCGCAATGAGAAGGTGGTGCCCTACCTTGACCTGCCCATCCAGCACTGCAACGATACCATCCTTAAGAATATGAACCGCCGTTCCAACCGCGCCGAGCTGCTGGAGGTGATCGGCAAGCTGCGCCGCGAGATCCCCGGCATCACCCTGCGCACCACCCTGATCGCAGGCTTCCCCGGGGAGACTGAGGAGCAGTTCGAGGATCTGTGCAATTTTGTCAAGGAAGTAAAGTTCGACCGTCTGGGCTGCTTTGCCTACTCGGCCGAGGAGAACACCGTTGCTGCCAAGATGGACGGCCAGATCGAGCAGGAAGTCAAGGACAAGCGCGCCGAACTGGTGATGCAGATCCAGACCGGCATCATGGCCCAGAAGCAGGCCGAAAAGGTGGGCCAGACCGTGCATGTGCTTTGCGACGGCATCGACGAGGAGAGCGGTCTGTACCTGTGCCGCACCACCGGCGATGCTCCTGAGGTGGACGGCAATGTGTGCGTTTCCAGCGAGGAGCCGCTGTACCCCGGCCAGTTCTACGATGTTCTGGTGGACGACAGCGACCTTTACGATCTGTATGGTACTGTTGCAAAATAACAAATTGGAGGAATCTGTATGAATCTGCCCAATAAACTCACTTTGACCCGCATCCTGCTGGTGCCGGTGTTCATGGTCTTTGTGTCCCTCACCAGCCTGAACGGCATCGCAGATGGCTCCTTCCAGCCGACGTATTACCTGATCGCAGGCATCGTCTTTGCTGCCGCCAGCTTTACTGATTTTCTGGACGGCCATCTGGCCCGCAAGTGGAACATGGTAACGGACTTCGGCAAGTTTGCCGACCCGCTGGCCGACAAACTGCTCACCACGGTGGCCTTCATTTACATGATGCGGGACGGCGTATGCAGCCCGGTGGTGCTGTGCATCATTCTGGCCCGCGAGTTCGCGGTGTCCGGCCTGCGCATGGTGGCCGCCGGTGCCAAGGACGGCAAGGTGATCGCCGCCAACATGTGGGGCAAGGTGAAGACCGTGCTGCAGATGCTGAGCATCATCTTCTACTTCTTTGGCATGTCCATTGCAAGCATGTCGGCTACCGGCGCAGAGCAGGGCGTGCGGCAGATCCTGGTAATCAGCATTTCCATGGTGCTGTGCTGGCTGGTGGCTGCCGTGACGGCCATTTCCGGCATCAAGTACCTGTGGGACAACCGCAGCTTCATCAACACCGCAAAATAAAGCGTTTTTTGAAAAAGGGCAGGGAGACCTGCCCTTTTTCAAATTTTCGAGGAAATATTACAAGACGGAAAGGCTTTCCATGAAAAAATTTGCTGATACAGTGCGCCGCCTGCTCTCCATCGCACTGAACCTGTTCATCGTCTGGGCGGAGCCCATTGCCCTGCCCATGAGCTGGGATTGGGGCAAAGAGCAGATGTTCATTTTTTACACCGAGGATTCCAACATCCTTTCGGCCTGCATCTGCGCCATGGTGGCGGTGGGCCAGCTGGTATGCATCTTTACCGGCAGAGAACTGCCGCACTGGCTGCACACCCTCAAGTACATTGCCACCTGCTGCCTGACCATGACCTTTCTCACGGTGGTGTTCGTGCTGGGTCCCATGTATGAGGATGGCAACGGCTGGTACATCATGCTGTGCACCAGCTCCATGTTGTACCATCATCTGCTCAACCCGCTGGCGGCCATCTTCTCCTTTGTGCTGCTGGAGCGCACACCGCGCCTGCCCCGCAGTACGGTCAAGTGGGCGCTGCTGCCCACGGTGCTGTACGGCAGCATCATTTTGTGGCTGAACATCCAGCGCGTGGTAGATGGGCCATATCCCTTCATGAAGGTGTATGACCAGAGCGTGCAGGCGTCGGTGCTGTGGTGCATCGCCATCCTGCTGATGAATTACTTCTATGCTTGGCTGCTCTGGAAGCTGAACGGCGGGAAGAAGAAAAAGCCTGACGATCTGAAATGCCCTCCGCTTCGCTCTGGGCATAAATAGCGGAAATACTATTTTTTATTAGAGCAATACCGGACAGACTGCGGTCTGTCCGGTATTGCATTTTTCACAGAAGGGGCCGCAAAGAAAAAACAGCATCTGAAAGCTCCGGCCCTTCCTGTGAAAAAGCAGCTCCGAAAAGCCCGCAGGCTTTTCGGAGCTGCAAATTAAAGATAAATTATCCTCTGAATATGCCCAGAGCGAAGCGGAGGGCATTCTAAATGGTTCTTGTGTTTTTACGCTACGGTGGAATTCTCTTCCAGCCAGTCCAGCACACAGGACTGCAGGGCGTTCAGGTGCGCACGGTTCTCGCCGTAAGTGGAAGCATAGGTGCTCTCGGCATCGTCCAGCTCTTCCTGCGTGGGAGCAAGGCTCTTGGTCTCGGCCACGGCCTGAAAGATCAGGTCCTGCTTTGCCAGATGCTCAAAGTAAGCGTCGGATGCGGCCAGCATGGCATCGGCATCGGTGTAGCCCTGCGTCTGGGCAAAAGCATTCAGATCCATGCCGTAGGCGGTGGCGTACTGGTTGTAGTAGTTCAGGAACATGCGGATGTAATAGCTGGTGATCTCGCTGGGCAGCTCCTTGAAGGTGGAGTTCGACATCAGGTAGTCCACGATGGCGTTCTCGTAGTTGGTGGCATACAGCGCATCGTTAAAGTAGCTGCGCAACTGGTCGACGGTGTGCAGATCATCGCTGGTGCCAAAGTTGGAGTCCACCCACTCGTCGGTCAGCTCAGGGGTCACGCTTTCGGAAATGGAGTTCAGGGTCACGCTGAACACGGCTTCCTTGCCGCTGAGGGTGATCGTGTTGCCCTCGGCATCGGTGGAATCGCCGTAGCCGTCCGGGAAGGTGACGGTCACATCAAAGGTATCGCCCACATTGTGGCCGATGATCTGGTCCTCAAAGCCATCGATGAAGGAACCGCTGCCAAGGGTCAGGTCGTAGCCGGTGGCAGTGCCGCCGGTAAAGGCCACGCCGTCCACGGTGCCGGTGTAATCGATGTTGGCAACATCTCCGCTCTGGGCGGCACGGCCGGTAACGGGCTGGGAAGAGGTGTACTGGTTCAGCAGGTTGTCCACCTGCTGCTGCAGTTCATCTTCGGTGGGGGTCAGGTCGTTCTCCTTCAGGGCGATGGAGCCGAAGTCCTCCGGCAGGGTCACATAGTCCAGCGCTTTGATGCCGCTCCAATAGCCGTTTTCGTCCAGACCATCGCTGTAATCAAAGGCCTCGTAGTCGAAGTCGGCAACAGAGCCAAACTGCGAGACGGATGCGGCAGCTGAAGAAGCGCTGTCGGTCTGCTTGTGCTTTGTCAGCATGAAACAGGCAAAAATGACGCACACCGCTGCGGCGATGGCCAGCAGGATGCACAGGAGTTTTTTGGTGTTGTTTTTCAAAAGAAATACCTCCATAAAAATCGGCCTGATGCACAGCAAAAGACCGGTACAGGCAGAACAGATACCCATTTATTATATACGTTCTGACGGCAAAAGGAAAGTTCTTTGCAAAATTTCCACAAATCCTGCGGCGGGTTTGTATCACTTTTGCCCGTCTACAGGCGCAAAAGTGACCAAAACCGGTGGAAATGGGCGGGCGGTTCTGTTACAATAAAAATAAGTGAGCCTTCCCGGGAATATAAGGCCCCTCCCTGAGGGGGTTGTCGAGCGTATGCGAGACTGGAGGAGTTCCTCCTTCCGTCATCGCTGTGCAATGGAGAGGGCGAGGACGGTAAGATATTGGAGGAAATTCAAATGGATTACAATAAAGCTGCTCTGGAAATGCACGAGACCCACAAGGGCAAGGTGGGCATCGTAAGCAAGGTGGAGGTCGCCACCCGCGATGACCTGTCCACCGCCTACACTCCCGGTGTGGCCGAACCCTGCCGCAAGATCAAGGAAAACCCCGAGGACGTGTATAAGTACACCTTCAAGGGCAACATGGTGGCTGTCGTTTCCAATGGCACCGCCGTGCTGGGCTTGGGCGATATCGGCCCGGAAGCCGGTCTGCCGGTCATGGAGGGCAAGGCGGTGCTGTTCAAGGAGTTCGGCGGCGTGGATGCCTTCCCCATCTGCATCGATGCCCACGACGCTGCCAGCGTCATTGCTGCCTGCAAGGCCATTGCGCCCACCTTTGGCGGCATCAATCTGGAGGATATCAAGAGCCCCGAGTGCTTTGAGATCGAAGAAACACTGGAGCGTGAGCTGGACATCCCTGTGTTCCACGATGACCAGCACGGCACTGCTATCGTCGTTACTGCTGCCCTCATCAACGCCCTGCGTGTGGTGGGCAAGAAGATGGAAGATGTGCACATCGTGCTGAACGGCCCCGGTGCTGCCGGTACTGCCATCATCAAGATGCTCATGACCGCCGGTGCAAAGGACATCATTGCAGTGGACCAGTTCGGCACCCTGTACAAGGGCTGCAACAGCGCCGAAGCCCACAAGAACTGGCTGGGTGAGGTGACCAATCCCCGTCAGGTCAAGGGCGGCCTGAAGGAAGCACTGGAAGGTGCCGACGTGTTCATCGGCGTTTCCAAGCCCGGCATCCTGACCACTGAGCTGTGCAAGACCATGAACAAGGATGCCATCGTTTTTGCCATGGCCAACCCCACCCCGGAGATCATGCCGGACGAGGCCAAGGCCGGCGGCGTGCGGGTGATGGCCACCGGCCGCAGCGACTTCCCCAATCAGGTGAACAACGTGCTGTGCTTCCCCGGCCTGTTCAAGGGCGCACTGAGCGTCCGCGCCCGGGACATCAACAATGAGATGAAGCTGGCCGCCGCCTACGCTATCGCCGACCTCATCACCGATGCCGACCGCAGCGAGGAGAACATCATCCCCGGCGCGTTCGACCCCCGCGTGGCCGAAGCTGTGGCAAATGCCGTGGCAAAGGCTGCCCGCGAGACCGGCGTTGCCCGTCTGTAAGCGGAGGAAGCGTTTATGAGAACCATTTCCGCACAGGAGATCACGGATACCGTTGCACGGCTGTGCATCGAAGCCAACACCCGCCTACCGCAGGATGTGCAGGCGGCGCTGGACAAGGCCCGGCAGGAAGAGCCGTGGCCGCTGGCAAAGAGCACTCTCGACCTTTTGTGGTCGAACCTTTCCGCCGCAAAAGAAGAAAACCTGCCCATCTGTCAGGATACCGGTATGGCCTGCGTGTTCGTGGAGCTTGGCACCGATGTGCACATTGACGGCAGCTTTGAAGCCGCCATCCACGAGGGAGTGCGCCGGGGTTATACCGACGGCTACCTGCGCAAGAGCATCGTAGCCGACCCGCTGCGCCGGGGCAACACCGGCGACAACACCCCGGCGGCCATCACAGTGCATCTGGTGGACGGCGAGGGCTGCCGCATCACGGTGGCACCCAAGGGCTTTGGCAGCGAGAACATGAGCCAGATCAAAATGCTCAAGCCTGCCGACGGCGTGGAGGGCTTCAAAAAGTTCGTGCTGGACACGGTGAAGCTGGCAGGCTCCAACCCCTGCCCGCCCATCGTGCTGGGCATCGGCGTGGGCGGCAGCTTTGACAAGGTGGCGTATCTGGCAAAGAAGGCCCTGCTGCGTCCGCTGGATGTGCCAAACCCGGACCCCTATTACGCACAGCTGGAGCAGGAGCTGCTTGCCGCCATCAACGAGCTGGGCATCGGCCCGCAGGGCTTTGGCGGCAGGACCACCTGTCTGGGCCTTGCCATTGAGCAGATGCCTACCCATGTGGCGGGCCTGCCTGCGGCGGTGAATATTTCCTGCCATGTGACCCGCCGTGCAAGCGCGGAACTGTAAGGAGGGGCAAAGATGGAATACAGACTGACGACTCCCTGCACGGCCGAGGACCTTGCCCCGCTCAAGGCGGGCGACACCGTGCTGCTTTCCGGTGTGGTGTACACCGCCCGCGATCAGGCCCACAGGCGGATGACCGAAGCACTGGACAGGGGCGAACCGCTGCCCTTTGATCTGACCGGCAGCGCCATCTACTACGTTGGCCCCACGCCGGAACGCCCGGGCCAGGTGATCGGCTCGGCGGGGCCCACCACCAGCGGCCGCATGGATGCCATGAGCCCGCGCCTGCTGGACCTTGGCAATAAGATCATGATCGGCAAGGGCAAGCGGGACGACGCCGTAAAGGCTGCTGTGGTGCGCAACGGGGCTGTGTATCTGGCAGCGCTTGGCGGGGCCGGTGCGCTGATGGCAAAAAGCGTGCAGACGCTGGAAGTGATCGCATGGCCGGACCTTGGCTGTGAAGCCGTGCGCCGCCTGACTGTGAAGGATATGCCGCTGACGGTGATCCTGGATGCCCACGGCGGCGACCTGTACCAGTCCGGCCCGGCGGCATATCTGGAAGCAAAATAATTTATCGCCTTTGCACAAAACGCGGCCGACTAAAAACCGGCAAAACAGCAGATTTGCGCAGGATAAATTTGGTTTGTTTTAACAAACTTCTGCGAATTGCTTGCACATCGGCAAAAAGTGTGATATCTTGTACTATATGAAACCGTGGTGCTTTGCATCCCGGCACAGACAGGAGGCAAACATACCATGCAGATCCACCAATCCGCAGAAGATTATCTTGAAACGATCCTTATGCTCACCCAGCGGATGGGCCGTGTGCGCTCCATCGATGTGGTCAATGAGCTGGGCTTTACCAAAGCCAGCGTCAGCATTGCCATGAAGAAGCTGCGCGAGAACGGCTATATCGCGGTGGACGGCGAGGGCAACCTGACCCTGCTGGCACCGGGCCGCGAGATCGCAGAGCGCATCTATAGCCGTCACCGTCTGCTGACCCACTTCTTTATGCAGCTGGGCGTGGACGAAAAGACCGCCGCCGAAGATGCCTGCAAGGCAGAGCATATCCTCAGTGAGCAGACGCTGGAAAAGATCCGTGAGCGCGCCATTGAGACGGATGCTGAGCTTGGCAAGACTGTCAAGTGATCCCCGCAGCATTTCAAGATCGTAAAATGATCCCGTTCCTGAAAAGGAGCGGGATTTTTTTGTATGGAAATTGGGCGGCAGATCCCTCTTGCATCCGGGGTGCGGGTGCGGTATTCTTATAAGATAAGAAGGTTTTACAGCCAAACCGGGAGGAAACAGCCATGGATGCAGACGAGATCCGCACGCTTTTGGGCGATAACATTTTTGAGCGGGCCAAGAAATACCGCAAGCGCATCCAGCAGAGCACCTGCACCGTGAACGCCGATGGCGTGCGGCATATTTCGGCCATGGTACAGGGCAGCGGCGGCAGCTATTACTATACGCAGGCATGGCTGCGGGAAAACGGCAGCTTTGTCAGTGCGTCCTGCAGCTGCCCGTATAACCAGAACGGCGAGGGCACCTACTGCAAGCATATCGGCGCATTGCTGCTGGACGATGCCGAAAAGAATGCCCCTGCACCGGCGGCAAAGCCGGATGCGATTCCCGGTGTTGTGCGCGGCGCGGCGGGCCTTGCCCCGGAACCGGCCCGGCGGGACAGCTATGCCTCCGGGCTGGAAATGCTGTTTGGCAAAAAGTGGCACGGCGAAACGCCGGTGTCGGATCACGAGGCCCGCAGGCTGCTGGATACCTACAAGGAAGCAGCCCTTGAAAACCTTGGTGTGGACGAGACCGCCCAGCGCACCGGCTTTGCCCATCTGGAACCGGAGCTGACCCTCGTGCCCGGCGCACAGCCATGGCTGCGGCTGCGCATCTCGGACGGCGGGCGGCAGTATGTGGTAAAAAGCATCCCGAACCTGATGGAAGCCGTCGAGATGGGCAAAAGCGTCAGCTACGGCAAGGCACTGGCTTTTGTGCACCGGTGGGATGCCTTTGATGAAGAGTCCCGTGCGCTTTTGCAGCTGCTGCGCCGTCAGGTGAACGCAAGGCAGAGCATGGACAAAGCCGCCGTGCGGGTGTACGGCGGGGCCGAACAAGGCCCGGCGGGAGGCATGATCCTGACCGGCGAGATCTTTGATGACCTTGTGCAGCTGTACGAGCATACCGGTTTTTTGGGCGGGTACGAGCTGCGGGAAGGTCTGCCCGTCATTACCATGACCGTGGAGCGCCGCCGCGGCGGTGTGCAGGTGGAAGGCGAACCCGCACTTTCCGCTGTGCAGGGCCTTGACTATGATTACCTGTTCAGCGAGGATACGCTCTGGCGGCTGCAGCGGCCCGGGTGCACCCGCATCCTGCCCGCATTGCAGGCGCTGGGCGGCAAAAGCCTGTTCTTTACCAGCGCAGATGCCACGGCCTTTTGCAGCTATGTGCTGCCGGAGCTGGGCAGCAAGCTGAACATCGTGGACCCGGAACGTCTGCTGCTGAACCAGATCCCGCTGGAACCGGTGGTGCAGTTCTATCTGGACGCACCGGACAGCTTCCGCATCGAAGCACACGCGGAGTTTTTGTACGGGGAGGATAAGGTCACGCCGTTCGTGCCGTCTCCGGCAGGGCTTTTGCGGGATGTGCGCGCCGAGAGCCGGGCAAAGCGGCTGCTGGCCTCTTATCTGCAGCCCGGTGTGGGCGGCAGAGAGGAAGTGTACGGCACCGCTGACGAGGACGAGATCTACCGCATGTTGGAAGAGGGCGTGCCGGCCCTGCTGGCCGAGGGTGAAGTATACCTGACGGATGCCTTCCGCAGCCTGCAGGCCGCGCCGCCTCGCATCACGGTGGGCGTTTCGGTGCACGGCAGTGTGCTGGATCTGGAAGTGGATACCGGCGAGTTCCCGGTGGCAGAGCTGAAAGACCTGCTGCGCTCCCTGCACCAGAAAAAGCGCTACCACCGCCTGCGGGACGGCCGTTTGCTGCGGCTGGACGACAGTCTGGAAGGGCTGGACGAACTGAACGATACACTGGAACTTTCCGGGGCCAAGCTCAAGAGCGGCCACGCCGAGCTGCCGCTCTACCGTGCACCCAGTCTCGACTGGGCGCTCTCGGGCCAGAACGGCCTGCGTTTCAACCGCGACGATGCGTTCCGCCGCATCAGCCGCAGCTTTCACGCCGTGAAGGACAGCGAGTATACTCCGCCGGAAAGCCTGCACAATGTGCTGCGCAAGTACCAGCGGGATGGCTACCGCTGGCTGCGCACGCTGGACGGCTACGGCATGGGCGGCATTCTGGCCGACGATATGGGCCTTGGCAAGACCGTGCAGGTGCTCAGCTACCTGCTGGCCATGAAGGAAAGCGGCCAGCGCCTGCCCAGCCTCATCGTCTGCCCGGCATCGCTGGTGCTCAACTGGCAGGAGGAATGCCAGAAGTTCACGCCGCAGCTTTCCTGCGTGGCTGTGGACGGTGACGCTGCTCACCGGGCAGAGCTGGCAAAGCAGTGGGCGGAAGCCGACCTTGTGGTGACCAGCTATGACCTGATGCGCCGGGACGAGGAGCTTTACAGCGGGCAGCAATTCTACGCCTGCATTCTGGACGAAGCGCAGGCCATCAAGAACCACACGACCCAAAAGTACAAGGCGGTGTGCGGGGTGAACAGCAAAGTGCGGTTTGCCCTTACCGGCACCCCGGTGGAGAACCGCTTGGGCGAATTGTGGAGCATCTTCTCCTTCCTGATGCCGGGGTATCTGCCGCCCTACAAGACCTTCTGCGCCCGGTTTGAAAAGCCTATCGTGCAGGAGGACGACAAAGACGCACTGCGCCGTTTGAACCAACTCACCGGGCCGTTCATCCTGCGGCGCATGAAGTCCGAGGTGCTCAAAGAGCTGCCCCCCAAGACCGAGAATCTCCACCGTATCGAGCTGGACGAGCAGCAACGCAAGCTCTACCTTGCCGCTGTGGTGGACGCGCGGGAAAAGCTGCGCGCTGCAAAGCCGGAGGATAAAATGGCGGTGTTCGCAGTGCTCATGCGCCTGCGGGAGATCTGCTGCGACCCGCGCCTTGTGGCAGACAACTGGGACGGCGGCAGTGCCAAGCTGGAAGCCTGCATGGAGCTGGTGACGGCTGCTGTGGAGGGCGGACACCGCATCCTGCTGTTCAGCCAGTTCACCTCCATGCTGGAACTGCTGGCAAAACGGCTGGACGAAGCGGGCGTGAGCCACTTTACCCTGCAGGGCTCCACCCCAAAGCCGGTGCGTGCAGAGCTTGTGCGCCGGTTCAACAGCGGCGAAGCGGACGTGTTCCTCATCTCGCTGCGGGCGGGCGGCACCGGCCTGAACCTGACGGCGGCAGATATCGTCATCCACTACGACCCGTGGTGGAACGTGGCTGCGCAGAATCAGGCCACCGACCGCGCCTACCGCATCGGCCAGCGCAATCCGGTGCAGGTGTACAAGCTCATTGCGCAGGACACCATTGAAGAAAAGATCGTGGAGCTGCAGCAGGCAAAGCAGGACCTTGCCGAGACGGTCACCGGCTCGGCAGACGGAGCAATCCTGTCCATGAAACCAGAGGAATTGCTGCAGCTGCTGCAAGAGGAATAAAGAGGAGAAAACATCATGAAAGTCTGGGATCTGCACTGCGATACCCTCAGCGAGCTGCGCAAAGCCGAACATGCGGGCCGGCCCAAGAGCTTCGCGCAGAACGATCTGCATATCGACCTTGAAAAATTACAGAAAGGCGACTATCTGCTGCAGTGCTTTGCAGCATTCGTCAATCTGGGTGATAAGACGCCCGGAGCGGACCCGCTGGTGACAGCGCTGGAAGAGATCGACCAGTTCAAGCGCATCATGGCGGCATACCCGGAAAAAATTGCTCCGGTGTACACGGCGGCGGACATCCGCCGGAATGCTGCGGCGGGAAAGATCAGCGGGATGCTCACCATCGAGGAAGGTGCCTGCTGCAAGGGCAGCGTGGGGGTGCTGCGCCGGATGTATGAGATGGGCGTGCGCATGATGACCCTGACATGGAACCACGAAAACGAGCTGGCAAGCCCGCAGCGGAACCCCGGCGGGGTGCTGGTGCCCCAGACCGAAAAGGGCCTGACCGGGAAGGGCTTTGAATTTCTGGCCGAGATGGAACGGATGCACATGATCGTGGATGTGAGCCACCTTTCGGACAAGGGCTTCTGGGATATCGTGGAGCACGGTACCCGGCCTTTTGCGGCCAGCCACTCCAACTGCCGCGCACTGGCACCCCACACCCGCAACCTGACCGATGAGATGATCCGCGCCCTTTCGGAGCGCGGCGGCATTGCGGGCCTGAACTACTATGCGCCCTTTCTGGACACCGACCCCACCCACCCGGAAAACTGCCGCAGCACGGTGGAGCTGATCGCGAAGCATGCGGGCCACTACAAACAGGTGGGCGGTGCGCAGATGATTGCCCTTGGCAGCGATTTTGATGGCATCGATGGCCCCCACCAGCTGGAAAATGCTGCCTTCCTGCCGCTGCTGGCGGATGCCCTGCGCAAAGAGGGCTTTACTGAGGACGAGGTGGAAGGTATCTACTACCGCAATGCCATGCGCTTTTTTGAGGAAAACCTGTAATAACAACGGAGAATATGCCGATATGGATAAAAACATGACGCTGGAAAAGCGCATTGCTGCGGAGCTGTACTGCTATCAGGGCAAAATGAGCGTGTTCGTGGACGACCTGCAGGGCCATACCGTGGAGGTGGGCGCGGACGAAGAATTTGAGACGGCATCCACCATCAAGGCGTTTATTCTCGCTGCATTGTATTTGCAGGCGCAGCGCGGCAAAGCAGACCTTGCCGAAGAGATCACCTATGAGCAGAGCCAGTTCGTGGACGGCAGCGGTATGCTGCGCGCGCTGGGCGTGGGCGCAAAGCTCAAGGTGAAGGACACCGCCACCATGATGATCATTTGCTCGGACAACATTGCCACCAATATGATTATTGACTATCTGGGACTGGATACCATTAACGCCTGCATCCGGGAGCTGGGCTTTGCGCATACTGTGCTGCACAATCCGCTGCACTTTGACCGCTACCGCCGGCTTGGCACCACCACGCCGCGCGACTACGCGGCGCTGTTCGCCAGCATTGCAAAAGGGGAGCTTGTCAGCCGGGAAGCCAGCGCGGAGATGCTTGCCATCCTGCGCCAGCAGCACTACAACACCATGCTGACCCACGACTTCCCGCAGTATTACCTCGACTGCGAGGAGACCGGCGCGCCGGAGCTGATCTGGGTAGCCAGCAAGAGCGGCAGCATGAACGCCTGCCGCAACGACGGCGGCATTGTCCACACCCCCTACGGCGAGTATGTCATCGTGCTGATGAACAAGGATTTTCACGATATCATCGAGTACAATGAACACCCCGCCATGGTGTATGGTGCCCGCGTCTCGCGGATGATCCTGGATCAGGTGCTGGCTTGTGAGGGACGGCTGTTCCTGTCCTGAGACGAACACTCTCCCAAAGAACAAAATTGGAAAAATAAAAGGAATTATAACAATGGGTATCACGCTCTCGCCATGGATGACGGCGTTTCTCGTTCTGATGACGGGCTTTGCAGGCTTTGTGGATTCGGCAGCCGGAGGCGGCGGTCTTATCAGCCTGCCGGCCTATCTGTTTGCCGGGCTTCCGCCCCACTACACCTATGCTACCAACAAATTCAGCGCCGCCTGCGGCACCACTTTTGCCACAGCCAACTTTTTCAAAAACGGTGCAATGAACCTGAAGGTGGGCATCCTTGCAGCCATTGGCAGCTTTGCGGGCAGTGCACTGGGGGCACATATCGTGCTGCTGCTCAGCGATGAACTGCTGCGCACCATGATGTTCCTCATCCTGCCAGTGGCGGCGGTGGTCATTTTGTGGCAGCGCGACCTGCCGGACCAGAACCGGGACGACGGAACCCTGAACCTGAAAAAGATCCTGCTGGCGCTGGGCATCGGCTTGGGCATCGGCCTGTACGACGGCATCGTGGGCCCGGGCACCGGCACCTTTGCCATCATTGCCTTTACCACCCTGATGGGCTTTGACCTGCGCACCGCCAACGGCAACGGCAAGGTGCTGAATCTTGCCAGCAACTACGCCAGCCTGTTCACCTATCTGGTGAACGGTCTGGTGGTGTTCCACATCGGCATCCCCTGCGCCGTCAGCAACATTCTGGGCAACCTGATGGGGTCCCATTTCGCCCTGAAAAAGGGTGCGCGCTTCATCCGTCCCATGATGCTGGTGGTGCTGGTGCTGCTGCTGGGCAAGCTCATCTCGGACGCAGTGCTGTGAGCGCCGGGCGCGCCAGAGGCTCCCTCTCCGAGGGAGCTGGCAAAAACCGTCAGGTTTTGACTGAGGGAGATTGCGCCCGTTTCCCGCTGCAAAAAACAGCCGGGCAGCCCGCAGGCTGCCCGACTTTGCTCGGATGATCTTTTCTCGGTGGTCGCTTATTCCAGCACCAGCCCTTTGTCAAAGAATGCCAGACCAAATGCACCGGGGCCTGCGTGGGTGCCGATAACGCAGCCGATCTGGCGCACCAGCGGTTCGCCCATGTGCAGATTTTCACGGAAGTAGTTCTCGATGGGCTGCACTTCCCGCAGGCTGGAAGAATAACCGGCAACAGCGGCAAAGTCCGGGCTGATGCCGCCCAGCTCTTCGATCTTCTTGAACAGGGCCACATAGGCACCGGGCAGGCCGCGGGCCTTACCGGCCATGGCTACCTTACCGTCTTTGATGGTGATGAGGGGCTTGATGCCCAGCATCCCGCCCGCGACGGCCACAGCGGCAGGCAGACGGCCGCCCTTGCGCAGATACTTCAGATCGTCGATTGCGGCAACCAGATGCAGGTGCTCCTTGGCGTGCTCCAGATCGGTGGCGATCTGCACCAGCGTTTTGCCTGCGTCACGCAGCTGCACGGCCAGACGCACCAGCAGCGATTCGCCCAGACACACGGTGGCACTGTCCACAAACAGCACGTTATCTACATTGGCGAGGTCTGCGGCCAGCTTTGCGCACTGCCAGGTGCCGGACAGCTCGTGGGACAGGAAGATGCCCAGCACTTCGTCCCCGGCGGCAGCGGCTTCCAGATAGAACTTCTCGAACAGCTCCGGGCTGGGCTGGCTGGTGGTGGGCAGCTTGCGACAGCTGGCCAGATGGGCATAGTACTCGGTTGGGGTCATGTCGATGCCATCCCGCAGGATGCTGCCATCCTCCAGCGTCACGTTCAGAGGGATCACGGTCACGCCCAGCTGCTCGGCTTCGGCGGGCAGGATGTCGGACGCAGAATCGGTGAGAATACGGATCATAAAATACCTCCGGATTTCCGGTAAAAACAAATTCAAGTCATGTTTCCCCGACGCTTTGCAATAAAACGTCGGGAAACATTATACCAGAATCCACAGGGAAAAGTCAATTACCTGAGCGAAAATTGCTTCGTCCCAGCGCAAAATACTTGCGTAAAAGCCGCTGCTTATGATAAGATAGGCGCTGAGAAACGCACGGCAGGGAGGGCAGGCCATGGAGCAAAAGGCAAAAACAAGGGCGCTGCTGGCTGCGTTCGGCTGCGCGCTGGCCTACCTGCTGGCAGGCAAAGTGCTGGCATTTCTGCCTGCCCCGGCGTGGGATGTGCGGGCGCTGAGTTTTGTGCACCACTGCATCGCTGCACCTGTCGTGGAGGGAACTGGTGTTCCGCGGGGGCCATCCAGCAGCTGGCGCAGCCCTTGGGCAGATGGCAGGCCGCGGCGCTGCAGGCGGTACTGTTTGCAGTGCAGCACGGCACCCCGGCGGGCATGGCGTGGGCGCTTGGCTGCGGCCTTGTGCTGGGCGCACTTCGTGAACGCACCGGCAGGGTATGGCCGGGAATGCTTTTGCATACATTGAATAATCTGCTGGTTTTTGCAGCAGGATAAAGGGGAACCTATGACCGATTCTGAACTGATGGGCCTTGCGCTGGAAGAAGCCCGCAAGGCGGCTGCACTGGGCGAGGTGCCGGTGGGGGCCGTGGTGGCCCGCAACGGCGAGGTGGTAGCTGCCGCCCACAACACCCGCGAGACCGAAAAAAACGCACTGCATCATGCAGAGCTGCTGGCCATTGATGCCGCCTGCAAAAAGCTGGGCGGCTGGCGGCTGTGGGAGTGCGAGCTGTTCGTCACGCTGGAGCCGTGCCCCATGTGCGCCGGGGCCATCATCAACAGCCGCATCCGGCGGGTGGTATACGGCGCGGCAGACACCAAGGCGGGCTGCTGCGGCAGTGTGACCGACCTGTTTGCAATGCCCTTCAACCACCACCCGGTGGTGGAGCAGGGGCTGCGCGCAGAGGAAGCACAGGAGCTGCTGCAGACGTTTTTCAAGGATCTGCGGGCACGGCTTGCGGCCCGGCCGAAGTGGAAACCGTCTGTATGACCGGCACGGAATATGAAGAAACCGTAAAAAAGTGGAAGCTGCGTGAAAAAGTAGGCGGCTTCCACTTTCTTTTTTCGGCAAATTGTGCTATATTATTTAATGGTGTTTTGTCGAAACCCATCTTATGCAGCTGTCTGCCGCGCCGAGCACCGGACTTTGACCGGATAAGAAATGGACGCTGAACGGACGGCGATGGGCCGCACAGACATCTCCTGCACGGCATACCTTTGCAGTGCAGAGATCACGACAGGAGGACTATACTCTTGTACGAAGATGAATTTGAACTGACGTTCAATCTGTCGGGTGAGGAGCCGCAGCCGGAACAGGCTGCACAGGAGCCGCCCGTACCGCCAAAGCCAAAGGCGGCAGCACCCGTGGTGGACGAACCCACCCGGGTGATGGTGCTGGAAAAGCCCCAGCCTGCGCCGCAGCCGGAAATGCCGGAGCCTGTGCAGGAAGAGCCGGAGAAAACACCTGCACCTACCGTGCACACAGCAGCCAATGGCCGCTGTGTGCTGATCTCCGGTGGCGACCGCGGCATTGGTGCCGCTGCGGCCCGGGCGTTCTATGCGGCGGGCTACCGCGTGGCGGTGCTGTACCACAGCAATGCCAAAGCCGCTGCAGAGCTGGAAAAACAGCTGCCCGGCATCACCGCCGTGCAGTGCGATGTGGCGTCCCGCGCCAGCTGCGAGCTTGCGTTCCGCACCGCAGAACAGGCACTGGGCCGTGTGGATGTGCTGGTGAGCAATGCAGGCATCGCCCAGCAGAAGCTGTTCACCGACATCACCCCGGAAGAGTGGCAGCATATGCTGGATGTGAACCTGACCGGTGCGTTCCACCTGTGTCAGCTGGCGCTGCCGGGTATGATCCGCCGCAAGGCCGGACGCATCCTGACCGTGAGCAGCATGTGGGGCCAGACCGGCGGCAGCTGCGAGGTGCATTACTCTGCAGCAAAGGCAGGCCTGATCGGCCTGACCAAGGCTTTGGCCAAAGAAGAAGGCCCAAGCGGCATCACAGTGAACTGTGTTGCGCCCGGGGTCATTGATACCGATATGATGGCAGCATTCACCGCCGAGGATAAGGCCGCGCTGGCCGAAGAGACCCCTGTGGGCCGTCTTGGCAGCGCAGACGAAGTGGCGCAGCTGCTGGTGTTCCTTGCCGGCGAGGGTGCGGGCTACATCACCGGTCAGGTGTTCGGCGTGAACGGAGGACTTGTGATCTGATGCGCAGGAACACTTTATTACAGGATTTCCCCCGGCGGGAGCATCCCCGGAGCAAGAAGGAGAGAGCAAAATGGGCATGACTTTAAAGGAACTGTTGACGAAAGGCGAAGGCACCATTTCGGCCAAGGAGGCCAAGGCGCTGGCTGCACAGTGCAGAATGGATGAGGAAACGCTCTACACCCTTCTGGAAGAACGCGGCATCAAGGTTCTGGAAGAGGATGCAGAGCCTACGCTGGATGTGGACAGCATCATGGCCGAGGTCGAGAATGCCGAGAACAACAACGATGATATGGGCATCAGCGAGGACGAGGAAGAGCAGAGCGAGGAGAACCCTGCAGACCTGAAGGCTGCCATGGACGAACTGCTGGACGACCCCGTTAAGAACTACCTCAAGCAGATCGGCCAGATCCCGCTGCTGAGCGCGGAGCAGGAGGTGGAGCTGAGCCGCCGCATCCATGCCGGTGCCGAGGCGGCGCACATCCTGCAGGCCGACCGCCAGAAGTACGGCGGGCCGGAGTACATCAAAAAGAACAGCGCCCGCTTCTCGTTTGAAGAGGATGAGAACAGCCGCAGCTATACCGAAGATCTGGACGAGGAGGGCAACGAGAAGCCCAGCGAGGATGCCGAGGAAAAGGCTGCCGAAGAGGAAGCTATGGAGGCTGTGGAGAACGGCCCCCTGAGCGACGAAAAGCGCGCTGAGCTGCTCAAGACCCGCCGCGATGGCCTGAACGCCCGCCGCAGCCTGAGCGAAGCGAACCTGCGTCTGGTGGTGTCCATTGCCAAAAAGCATGTGGGCCACAATCTGGCATTCCTGGATCTGATCCAGGAGGGCAACATCGGCCTGATCAAGGCTGCCGAGAAGTTCGACTGTGACCGCGGCTTCCGCTTCTCCACCTATGCAACCTGGTGGATCCGTCAGGCCATCACCCGTGCCATTGCGGATCAGGCCCGTACCATCCGCATTCCGGTGCACATGGTGGAGACCATCAACCGGATGCGTCAGGCCACCAACCAGCTGGTGTACCAGAACGGCCACGAGCCGACCCCGGAAGAGTTGGCAAAGGCCATGGATATGAGCGTGGAGCGCGTGCGTGAGATCCAGCGCATGGCGCAGGAGCCCGCCAGCCTGGAAAGCCCCGTGGGCGAGGAAGAAGATTCCTCCCTGGGCGATTTCGTTGCCGACGAGAACGCCGAGGCCCCCGGCAAGGCAGCGGACCGCGCCATGGTGGCCCAGCAGATCAATCAGGCCCTCAAGAGCCTGACCCCCCGTGAGGAAAAGGTCATCCGCCTGCGCTTTGGTCTGGACGATGGCCGCCCCCGCACGCTGGAGGAGGTGGGCCGCGACTTCGGTGTCACCCGTGAGCGTGTCCGCCAGATCGAGGCCAAGGCCATCCGCAAGCTGCACAGCCGCAAGTGCCTGTCCCTGCTGAACGGCCTGATCGAGTGATCCTGAACTTACCGTTATGAGAAAGAGCCCCCGCCGGTCTATTCCGGCGGGGGCTCTTTTGGTGCTGCCAAACATATTCTGCCTGCCCGCCCCATATATTCTTTTCAGACAAAACGGGTGGGAGGGAACGGCATGTTTGTGGTAACGCTGAACAAGACGAGCTTGAAAAAGGTGGGGGCCGGTGCGCTCTGCTGTGCGCTGGTGATCTTCAGCGCCTTTCTGGGGCGGTACATCAGCACCCGCACGGTGGCGGCAGCGGCCGGGGTGAACCGGATCGAGAGCGCACAGGACATCCAGACCTGGTTCACGGGCTACGGGCTGGATGTGGACGGCACGTCCATCACGGCAGATAAGGTCAAGATCCCCCGCAAGTGGGATGACAGCTTTTCGGCCTTCAACGGGGTGGTGCAGCAAAGCGGAATGGATCTTACCCGCTACAAAGGGAAAACCGTGGAAAAGTGGACCGCCCTGATCCCGGCGGCCAGCAGCGGAGAGACCAGCCGCTACGGCGTGCTGCTGGTCTACCGCAAAAAGGCTGTGGGGGCCTACCTGCTGGAAAAGCCGTCGGGCACGGTGATCGGCCTGAAGGATGCCCAGACCGCAATGGCGCAGGCTGAGCAGCAGGATGCCCAGCAGGTGTCCGGTGAGGATTACAGCGGCGACTGGGGAGAGCGCCATGATGAGGAGCTGGGCGCGGCCGGGCAGAGCCAGCAGACCAGCGGGGAGCCGGACTCCGTGGTGCCCGAGGAGGCGCAGTACACCGACCTGCCCCTGGATGCCGAGGGGTATCCTGTCGAATGAATCCGGTGGAAAAATGGGGGCAAAACTTCTGTTCAATAGCACCAAAATTTCTGGCAAAAAATCAGCAATATGAAATGATGAAAAAATAACGAAGCGGGTTTATAATAATAGTAGCATCCCGCAGCAAAATCGGCTGCGTCCGGAGTGGCAGGACCGTCCGGATCTGAAACGGGATGAAGTAAGGAGAAAATGATCATGAAGGAATTCCAGTATACTGTTAAGGATGCATGCGGCATCCACGCTCGTCCGGCCGGTCTGCTCGTGAAGGTGGCCAAGGGCTTTGCCAGCACCGCTACCCTGGAAAAGGACGGCAAGAGCTGCGACCTGCGCAAACTGATGGCTCTGATGGGCATGGGTGTCAAGCAGGGCGACACCGTGACCGTGAAGGTGGAGGGCGACGATGAGGCCGCCGCTGCCGAGGCCATTCAGAAGTTCCTGACTGAGAACGTCTGATCTTTGAAT